>OLII01000244.1_pt1 | contig 21975 bp, 16 predicted proteins | sample 1609481 | NCBI WGS metagenome assembly OLII01 (sample SAMN05416859, study PRJEB24817) | seawater metagenome | isolation source: Sea water | place: Canada:Atlantic | collected 2013-11 | reverse complement strand
GTATAAGAGACAGGCCGATGGTAGTGTGATTTATGTTGCAGTAAAACCCATGTAAGAGTAGGACATTGCTAAACTTCTAATTCTGAAAAGCCCGCAACTATGTTGCGGGCTTTTTGCTTTTCAAAAATTAGACTTTTATTTATATAAAATACCGCTGTGGCCTTACCTGATATCATTCCCCTTTTTGCCACAGCGCTTCAGAAGTACAACGCAGTTATGCCGAATGGTAATAAACCTGTATGTGTGATCTGGATATTGCCAAACTCACTCCCTAATAAAGAATAAGAAACCCGATGTGAAAACGTCGGTTTTTTACTTTTGACGTTTGGTAAACTCAGGTGTGCTATTAGCCAGTAACCACGAAGCAGACATATTTTAACTTATTCACCTTCCTTGCTGTGGCGATTTAGAAGTTAAACGCAGGATGTATGAGATAATTGGATATTACTGGTTAGATGGGATCTTATGAATGATGATCAGTTTAAGTAACTATGTGCAGTTTTATGAATGTATACAAAACAGAAAAATTTGTACGTACATATATAACGAGGTCTGTGATTCTAACAAATAACTATATCAGTATTAATACTCATATGTTGCTGATCCCTTGGTTGTAACATGTCTCAAATTAAACTTTAATGAGTTGTATTGTTTGCTTATAGCAATTTAATTTCAGTACTTCGTAAGGTCGTTTTCTGCGTGTTTGTGCTACGAGGTATGATGAATATAGTGGGTTTAAGGCACATAATGGATAAATAATACTTTGCCTAAATTAACTATATAGATTTCAAGTAACTAACATGGAACAAACGACTGTACTGCCTTACTTGGTAAGGCGAATAACTTCAATTTTCAATAAAATTATAGTTCGTTACTTTTCGATTCTAATGCACTTACAATCATGGAAATAAAAAGCATTGCTGAAGCTGGTATTAAAGTTAGCGCGAATAGTGTATTTAGATCTAACATGGTCATTCCTTGTATTTTTCGTTAAAAACATCGCTTAAATGATCAACGAAATGTTTGTATTTATTACTAAGTTGCAATAAGTGTTACAAAGGTTGTGCCAAATTTTACATTAATTGTTATCTTACTGATAATAAAGGGTATTTATTTTTTATAATGAATGAACTCATTATGATTTCTTAGTTTAAATGACCAGGGTAGGCATATTCACTATATTTTAGTTAAAAACCTAAATCGAATGGTCAAATCAAAAATTTAGGAGAGAGCGGCTATTTCGATATCGGGACAACTATTCCCAATATCGAGCTTAAATAGATTTAATCGTTGAGGTCTACTTTATTAAATGCATCAATCAAGACTTGTCCATCTGCACCATCTTTACCTGCACATTCACTCAAATGGCGACGGAATTGTTTAGCACCAACTAAACCATTACATAGGCCCAACATATGCCGCAATACATGCCAAGCTCGGCTACCATCAATCACCGTACTGTTAATATAAGGCACCATCGAGTCTATTATTTGACTACGGGTAAGGATCGGCGTTGTTAAATTATAAATCTCTGAGTCTGCAGTAGCTAGCATATACGGAGTGTTATAAATTTCTCGCCCTATCATTACTCCATCGATATGCTTTAGGTGTTCGTTTGCTTCTTTTAAAGATTTAATACCACCATTAATAGATATATCTAAATCTGAAAAATCATTTTTTACTTGATAAACACGTTCATAATCAAGCGGTGGTACGTCTCGGTTTTGTTTAGGGCTCAAGCCAGTAAGCCAAGCCTTTCTCGCATGGATAATAAAGTGTTTACATCCTGCGATAGATACTTGCTCGATAAAGCTATGTAAAAACTCGTATGAGTCCAAATCATCTATGCCTATACGAGACTTGACTGTGACAGGGACCTTGGTTGCTGATTGCATTTCATTAACACACTCTGCCACCAATTGAGGCTCTGCCATTAAGCAAGCACCAAAACGGCCGTTTTGAACCCTATCAGAAGGGCAGCCAACGTTTATATTAATTTCATCATACCCATATTGTTCAGCAATTTTAGCGCATTCCACCATTGATTTAACATCACTACCACCTAACTGCAACACTAATGGATGTTCAGCGTCATTGTAAGAAAGGTAATCACCTTTTCCTCGTAATATAGCACCAGTAGTAACCATCTCAGTGTAGAGTACAGTTTGCTTAGACATTAGTCTGTAGAAGTAGCGACAATGTTTGTCAGTCCAATCAAGCATTGGGGCAACGGAAAGTTTATGTGAAATCATAATTATTTACTTTTAGGGGGTGAAGGAAGTGATGGGGTTTATGCTGATGATTATAATTTAAATTTGCTCAGTAAACAAAATACTCAACCGGAATTAAAACTGATTAATTAGGTTATAAGATATCATTGAACACGAGACTATGAACATACACAATCAGCGGTTACTTTGTTAGAATAGCGGTAATTTAAAGGAGAGCACTTTTATGCCAAATTATGTTGTCGGTCACAAGATACCTGATTCAGATTCAATCTGTTCAGCCATCGCATTATCATACTTAAAAACTACCTTAGGTGAGGAGACTGTTCCTGCCCGTTTAGGTGAACTTACCCCTGAAACAATGTTTATTCTTGATAAGTTTGGTTTCGAACAACCAGAGCTTAAAACAAGTTATGCGGGTGAAGGTGTTTATGTTGTAGATCATAGTGATATTGAGTTAGCACCTGATGATATCGATGAAGCAACAATTTTAGGTATCATTGATCATCATAAATTAGGTGATTTAACCACAAGCACACCTCTAGAAATTTGGGTTCGTCCTGTAGGTTGCACTAATACTATCATTAAAATGATGTATGACTTTCATAACGTTGAGATCCCTAAGAACATTGCTGGTGCGATGCTTTGTGCCATTTTAAGTGACACAGTAATTTTTAAATCTCCAACGTGTACAACAGCCGATATTAAATGTGTAGAAGCGTTAGCTGAAATAGCTGGAATTGAAGATTTCAAAGCTCTTGGCATGGAAATGTTTAAAGTTAAGTCAGCGGTAGAAGGCACACCAATTCGCGATCTTGTTAAGCGTGACTTCAAAGACTTCAATATGAATGGTAATAAAGTTGGTATTGGCCAGCTTGAAGTTATCGATTTATCAGTTTTTGACGAAATTAAAGATGAGCTTTATGCTGACATTGCAGCATTAAAAGCTGAAGGTGAACGTCACAGTGTATTCTTACTGTTAACTGATATTATGAAAGAAGGCTCTGAGTTGCTAGTTGCTAGTGATAGTGACACTTTGGCGGAGCAAGCTTTTGGTGTAACACCAAAAGATGGTAAAGCATGGCTAGATGGCGTATTAAGCCGTAAAAAGCAAGTTGTTCCACCACTACAAGAAGTTTTCCTTAAGTAAGGCTTAGTCTTTCTAATAAACAAGAAACCCAGCTTATAATTGCTGGGTTTTTTATTTTCTTAATCAAAATTATATGACTAATGCTATTCATACTCGCTCTCGAAGATCATAGCTATTTAAACAAGGAGAAAGCACAGAGTTGACGGGTGCAATGAGTACTTTCAACCTAGTATAAATAGCTATTAGCAATGATAGTTATATGAACTAGACGCGTTCGAAAACTGTGGCGATACCTTGCCCTAGACCAATGCACATAGTTGCAAGACCAATATTAACATCTTGACCTTCCATCAAGTTAATTAAGGTGCCTGATATACGTGAGCCTGAGCAACCTAAAGGATGGCCAAGTGCAATTGCACCACCATTTAAGTTAATCTGATCCATTTTATCTTCAACCTTCAGTGAGCGAACACAAGATAAAGCTTGAGCTGCAAATGCTTCGTTGAACTCAAATAATTCAATATCTTCAATTGATAAACCGGCACGTTTTAATGCCTTTTTAGTCGCAGGTACAGGACCAAAGCCCATAGTAGCTGGATCGCAACCAGCAACCGCCATACCACGAATTTTAACACGCGGTGTTAAACCTAATTCTTTAGCTTTGTCAGCAGACATTACTAACATAGCTGAAGCACCGTCAGACAATGCTGAAGAAGTTCCTGCTGTTACCGTACCATTAGCAGGGTCAAACACAGGACGTAATGCTGATAAACTTTCAGCGGTTGTTTCAGGGCGAATCACTTCATCATGCTCAACTAAAGTTAGAGCACCTGTAGCGTCATGACCTTGTGTAGCAACAATCTCATTGTCCCAACGACCAGCCAATTGTGCTTCATGAGCTTTTTGATGCGAACGTGCGCCAAAAGCGTCTTGCATTTCACGGGTAATGCCGTGTTGTTTACCTAATAACTCAGCAGTTAAACCCATATTACCTGATGCTAAAGCAATATGTTTATTTAATGCAGGATCAAAATCTACATCATACATCATAGGCACGTGACCCATGTGCTCAACACCACCAATGAGAAATACATCTCCTTGACCAGACATAATGCTAGTACTGGCTTGATGTAAAGCCTCCATAGAAGAACCACATAAGCGATTAACAGTAACCCCACCAATTGATTTCGGTAATCCTGCAAGTAATGATGCATTACGTGCAATGTTAAAACCTTGCTCTTTAGTTTGCTTAACACAGCCCCAGATGACATCTTCTATGTCTTCTGGGTTTAATGAAGGGTTACGTACTAAAATTTGTTTCATTAGGTGTGCTGATAATGCTTCAGCACGTACATTGCGAAAAACACCGGCCTTAGAGCGACCCATTGGAGTTCTTATGCAGTCTACAATTACAACTTCGTTCATTTTATTCTCCTCGGCTTAAGCTGATTTAACATTGGTAAAAAAGTAGGATTTCCCTGATTTAGCCATTTCACGTAGGCCATCAGTTACTTGATAAATTTCACCTAAATGAGCATATTTATCAGCCATAGCGATAAAGTTATCTAAACCAAGGGTTTCTAAATAGCGTATTGCACCACCTCTAAATGGTGGGAAACCAACGCCATAGATTAAGCCCATATCAGCTTCAGCGGCAGTATCAACCACACCTTCCTCTAAACAACGAACTACTTCATTAACCATAGGAATCATCATGCGCGCAATAATTTCTTCGCTGGTGAAGTCTTTTTTATCAGCACAATGTTGGCTAAGCAATTCGTAGGCAACGGGTGCAGGAACTTTCATTGGACGACCACGTTTATCTTTGATGTGATCATAAAAGCCTTTACCATTTTTCTGACCAAGACGTTCATTTGTATATAGGGTGCTGACCGGGTCATTGGCAATTTTTGTCATGCGAGTAGGGAAACCGGCTGACATCACACCTGTACAGTGATCAGCAGTATCAACACCAACAACATCGAGTAAGTAGGCTGGACCCATTGGCCAACCAAATTGTTTTTCCATTACTTTATCGATAGCAGTAAAATCAGCACCTTCAAGTACTAATTGACTAAAACCTGCAAAGTAGGGGAACAAAACACGGTTAACATAAAAACCTGGGCAATCATTAACAACAATTGGCGACTTACCCATTTTAGCGGCGTAAGCAACTACACTGGCAACCGTTTCATCCGAAGTATCTTTACCACGAATAACTTCTACTAAAGGCATTTTATTAACAGGGTTGAAAAAGTGCATACCACAGAAATTTTGTGGGCGTTTAACGCTTTGTGCTAGTAAGTCAATTGAAATAGTTGATGTATTTGAGGTTAGAATCGCATCTTCATTAATAACACCTTCAACTTCGGCTAACACCATACCTTTAACTTTTGGGTTTTCAACAACAGCTTCAACAACAATATCAACATCTTTTACGCTGTCATAGCTTAAGCTTGGTGTGATGTTATTTAACACTCCTGCCATTTTCTTAGCATTCATACGACCGCGCTCAACTTGCTTAGTAAGTATGCCAGCTGCAGTAGTTAAACCTAAATCAAGTGCTTGATCATTAATGTCTTTCATAATGATGGGTGTGCCTTTATAAGCAGATTGATATGCAATCCCACCACCCATAATACCAGCACCTAATACGGCCGCTTTATTAACCGCTTTATTCGCAAGTTTCCCTGCTTTTTTAGCTTTACCTTTAATGACTTGGTCTGCCATAAACAAACCAATTTGAGCGGTTGCTGCATCAGTCTTTGCTAATTTTGCAAAACCGGCATTCTCTGCAGCCATTGCCCCTGTGCGATCTAAGTTAGCACTCGCTATCAAAGTATTTATCATCACCATAGGAGCAGGGTAATGTTTACCAGCTTTAGCGGCAATCATACCTTTACAGGTAGTTGATGACATGATCAGTTCAGTCGGAGATAAGTTCAATGATTCTAACTTAGGCTGACGCTTCGCACGCCAATCAAGTTTGCCATCAATGGCTAATTTAAGCATGCTAACAGCTGCAGAACGCAAATTATCTGGCTCAACAACAGCGTCTAATACACCTTGTGCAAGTGCAGCTGCCGGTTTAAATGCTTTACCAGTAGACATCCAAGTGGCTGCATTATCAAAACCTATAAGTCGTGGTAGTCTTACTGTACCGCCAAAACCAGGCATTAATCCTAGTTTTACTTCAGGCAAGCCAATGCTTGCGTTGGTATCTGCAACACGATAGTCACATGCCAAAGTCATTTCACAACCACCACCTAAAGCGATGCCATTTATCGCGGCGATAGTTGGTAATTGAATATCTTCAAATGAATCGAAAACATCTGAAGCCTTCTTTGCCCAAGAAGCTAATTCATCTTCAGGCTGGCTAAATGAGGTTAAAAACTCAGTGATATCCGCACCAACAATGAATGTAGGTTTTCCTGATGTTACCATAACGCCTTTGGCATCACTGCAGTTGTTAATAGCTGCAACTACATCTATATATTCTTTAAAAGTTGCTTGGTCAAACTTGTTTACTGATCCTTGAGCATCGAACTTGAGTTCAACAATACCGTCTTCGAGTAATTGGGCAGAAAGGCTGTTGCCTTGATATATCATGCTTTGTCTCCTTCACCTAAAAGTGGTGTTGATGTTTTGATGATTGATCTAGGTCTTTTAGCATTTACTTGCTTGATAAAAACTTAGATAACTAATAATAGCTGACTGAGTGTGCCTTGAAAGAAACTGAAATGCAATAAATTTAAACAGGTGTTTTAATTGAGTGTTTGGTTTGTTTGTCGTAGTAACTAAATGGATAAAAAAATACCCAGTGAATAGTCGCTGGGTATTTTAAAAAAGTATCAATGTAATCTTAGCAGATGACTAAAGGCTATATGGTTAACTTTGTTGTTGAAGGAATTCAATAAAGTCTTCAGCAGGCATTGGTTTGGCATAGTAAAAACCTTGAACTTCATCACATCCTAATTCAATTAGTCGTTCTTGTTGCCCTAACTCCTCTATGCCTTCAGCAATCACTTTGAGTTGCATTTTCTTACCTAAACTAATAATCGTCTCAGCGATAACTGACTGACCTTCCTTTTCAATATCTGTAACGAAAGCGCGGTCAACTTTAAGTCGGTCCAAGGGTAACTTTTGTAAATAGCTTAATGAGGAGAAACCTGTACCAAAATCATCAAGCGCTATACTTATTCCTTGGCTTTTTAAGCGAGTTAATGCATCAATAATTATTTGCGGTTCGTCCATCAAGATATTTTCTGTTATCTCCAATTCTAACTTACTTGGATTGATTCGGTGCTCGGTAATGGTGTTGATAATATTCTCGACAAAATTATCTTGCCTAAACTGTGGGATAGACACGTTTACTGAAATACTGATATCTGCATAACTTTTTTCTAAAGACTGTAACTGCAGACAAGCTTGTTTTATCACCCAATCGCCAATTTCAATAATTAAACCAGAATATTCAGCTAAGGGGATGAAAACGGCCGGTGAAACAAATTGACCATCAGCAGTACGCCAACGCAGCAATGCCTCAGCACCAATTACTTTTCCTGTTGCTAAGGATAATTGGGGTTGATACCAAAGTTCGAGGCAATCATTTGAAAAGTCGTTACGCAATTGACTAATCATATTTAAGCGCCATTGCATTTGGTCTTCGATATCTGAATGATAATAAGCAAAATGCTCTAAGCGGTTCTTTTTAGCAATATTTAAAGCAATATTTATTTGGTTTAATACCTGCACACCACTACTTTGGGCATGCTCTTTGGTGCATAAACCAAAACAAGCATTTATCGGTAAATGCTGTTCGCCTGCAATAAATGGCTGGTGGAATATCGCCATAAGATTTTCAGGGGTTACATGTTCAGCAGATCCTATGATACCGAATACATCAGCTCCTACGCGGGAAAACTGACAATCACGATTGATACTTTGTAGGCGTTGACCAACAGCAGTGAGTAGTTTGTTACCAATATCTTGGCCTAATGCATCGTTTATGTCACTAAAGTGATTGATATCTATAAGTGCTGCAACATTGTTGGTGGCAGTATTTTGAGCAAAATCATCTAGAAGGCGGACAAACTCGAGGCGATTTGGTAAATTGGTTAACCAATCCTTGTAGGCGGCATTAGTAAGTTTTTGAAATAAATGCACATTTTCATAACCGACAGCAACACCTGTTAAAAACACATTAAGTAATTGCGTTTGCGTCTCAGTCATTGGTGTTGAAAGAGATACATGGATGACAGCTCGATGGTCGCCTTTGGCAACATAAAGGTTAAGGCTATCTTCTTGATAGTGATGTTTTTGTTGTAAGAAGCAAGCCTTTACCTGCTTACTGACAACTTCACTTTGTAATTTATCTAATTTTTGATTAATTAAGTTATCGTCATAGCCTGTCTGCGCTAAAACGTAAAAACTCAAGTCGTCAATATTGTCAATGATCCCTTGCCCTCTAGCACAAAAAACAGCTGAAATATCATCACTTATCAGAGTTTGAAGTTGTGATAGTACGCCTTGGCTAAAAGTCGATAAGGAATGTTGGGATGACAGCTCTGTTGAACCAGATACAATTTTTTCCAGACCTTGGCGGTTTTCATTAACAGTCGCTATTTGCTGGAATGAACGAATCGCAGCAAATACTGTAGTAACAAGCTTACGTCTAGTTAATTCTGTTTTGGTTTTGTAATCATTAATGTCATATTCTTTGATTACACTTTCTTCTGGTGCGTAGCCAGGTTGCCCTGTACGTAACACAATACGTATATCTTTGCGTTGTAACTCTTCTCTGATGTATTTAACTACATTTAGACCCGCATCATCAGTTTCCATTACTACATCAAGTAAAACTAAAACAATATCGCTATGTTCTTTTATAAGTTGGCAAGCGTCTTTACCTGAGTATGCATGCAAATACTCAAGGCGGCGGCCCAATACCACAAGATCAGATAGGGCTAATTGAGTAACCGAGTGAATTTCAGGATCATCATCAACAATAAGTACTTGCCAAGTTTCGTTGCCATCAGAGGCTAAAATCTCGTCTTCATCACTATCATCGATAAATAAAAAATCATCGTGTGAGTTTTCTGATGCTTGCATACTGCCCTCATAACTAAGCAAATTTAGTGGAAAATTGTTTAGTTAAATTTGAAATCAATTTTGTTTAGTTTAACTATAACCTAATACTACTTTTTTACACCATAGCACAGGATAATAAAAGAGTGTTTGATTAAATTTTAACTGATTTATTTAGGTAAGTTATAATAAATGGTAAATCTAGCTATGTTTTAACAATGAGTATTTGTTTTACCTAAAGATTAAACAGTTTACTATCAAGAATAAGGGCAATTTTTGTACCATTTCTTAACGCTATAGAGTATAGAGTATGGAGTTTAATAAAAGTGACTAAAGAACAATCAGAAGTAATTGTAGTGGATAAAAGCGTTATCAATGAAACTGATAGCACGGCTATTGTTGAGAGCAATGAGCTTAACCAACACTCTGCAGAAGGGATGGTTTCGGCGCAGTTTTTGAAATTGGCTAAACGTTTTGCTATTGACGGCGCTTTGTTACCAGAAGAAAAACAAATGCTCATTGAGGATAGGACAACTAAGCGAGCTCGACTGTCACAACTACGTAAGCAGAAAAATATTGAAACTATCATGCAAAAAACGCTGGGGTACTGTGCGGATTTTGAGATAGGGCAAAGAACTGATACTGATTGGCTTAGTCGATATATAAGCCTATCTGAAGATGTTAGCAACCCAACAATGCAAGACTTGTGGGCAAAAATTCTTGCCGGTGAACTGACTAAGCCAGGCTCTTTCTCCTTTAAAGCCTTGCAAGTTTTTAGAGATATGAGCATTTATGATGCAAAACTGTTAGCAAAAGCATGCTCCTTAGCCATTAGAACACCAAATAAAAAAAGTATTCGTCTAATTAGTGGGGCTTATCAAAAGCCTGGATTATTGAATGTTTTTTCAAAGCAGCGCCAACAGTATGTTAATTTAAGCCGCTTTGGTTTGAATTATGCTGATTTACTTGCCTTAGCAGAGAATCACCTTATTTATATGCAAGAAAGTGAATCTAGTTTGACCACCAAAGGAGATGTACTTCAATTTAATTATAATGGTTTAGCACTGAAATTAACCGCTGAAAAGTCGAATGTCAGCATACAATTTTACAAGTTTACCCCGTTAGGTGCTGAGCTTGCTCATTTAATATCAGATAAAAGTAATGATGAATATATTGAGTACCTTAAAAGTAAGCTATCTCACTTTTTTGCTGTAAATAGTGATTGATTTATTTAAATTTTATCTTTATTTGAGATCTTGGTGGTAATTTACTAATGTTATATTATATCAATTGTGATATTATCTCATTTTTTAATGGCCACTTGGCTATTTAATTACTCAGTAAGGCTTTAGCAATCATGTTAGATAGAATAGGAATTACAGCAACTTCGTTATGTGCATTGCATTGCATATTGCTACCTATACTATTACCTATGCTACCGTTACTGGGTTTAAGTTTTCTTGCCGATCACGCATGGGAGCATGTTTTCTTATTGTTAACGGCAGCACTAGGTACAATTGCGTTATTTTCAGGTTTTAAACGTTACCATAAGCGTTTATACCCATTTTATTTACTTTATTTAGGTATTGCCTTGTACTGGATAAAGCATGACTTTGCTCCAGAATATTCACCATTCTTTATTATCGGTGGAGCAAGTCTTATCGTTGCCGCTCATTTTATTAACATCAAACTGTGTAACAGCTGTAAGCAGTGTGACGATGAGCTCTGCAGTAGCCAAGCTCAATAACTAGTTTCTTACTGCTCGTTGCTATCACTGAAAGTTAACTTTCGAATTCCTTTAACTTTCGGGTAAGCGTATTTCTACCCCAGCCTAATTTCTTGGCGGCTTCCTGCTTGTGTCCCTGAGTGAATAGTAATGCTCTATCAAGCATTATCTTTTCAAACTCTATTTGAGCATAATCTAAAATAGCCTCCTTTCCACTGGCTAACTCTTTATCCATCCAATGACTCAGAGATTCTTGCCAAGAATTTGATTCTTTATGGGCAGGTGTTGTTGTTTCTGTTAATTCATTGGGTAAATCTTCAATCAGTATCTCTTGGCCACTTGCCATCACAGTTAAGAAGCGACAAATGTTTTCTAACTGCCTGACATTACCTGGCCAATAACAGTTATTTAAAAAGTCTCCGGCTTTTTTACTGAGGGCTTTAGCTTCAACGCCAAGTTCATTAGCCGCTTGTGTTAGGAAATGCTGACTTAATTGTGCGATATCTTCTTTTCGTTCCCTTAAGCTAGGTAAGTGAATTCGAATGACATTAAGACGATGAAATAAATCTTCTCTGAACTCACCTTTATTTACTCGTTCTTCAAGGTTTTGATGCGTGGCGGCAATAATACGAACATCAACTTGAACTGGCGAATGGCCACCTACACGGTAGAATTGACCGTCTGAGAGAACTCGTAGCAATCTTGTTTGTATATCTAACGGCATATCACCTATTTCATCTAGAAATAAAGTACCGCCATGAGCTTGCTCAAACCGGCCTTGTCGCACGGCATTAGCACCAGTGAATGCTCCTTTTTCATGGCCAAATAATTCTGATTCGATAAGGTCTTTAGGGATTGCTGCCATATTTAATGGAATAAATGGCGCATTAACTCTTGGACTATGTGAATGTAGTGCCTGAGCAACGAGTTCTTTACCTGTTCCAGATTCACCATTAATTAGTACACTAATGCTGGAACGAGACAAGCGACCAATAGCACGAAACACTTCTTGCATAGCTGGTGCTTCACCAATTAAACCAACAGCGAGTGGTTTACTTTCTTGTTGTTGGTTTTTCGCATTCTGCTCGCGAGCGTGAGTTAGTGCTCGTTTCGTTAGGCTGATAGCTTCATCAATATCAAAAGGTTTGGGTAAATATTCAAAAGCCCCTCCTTGGTAGGCGTTGACTGCACTATCTAAATCAGAATGCGCAGTCATAATAATTACTGGAATATGGTTATGCTGTTTATTGATTTTTTTCAGTAACTCCATACCATCGATATTTGGCATGCGTATGTCTGAAATAATAACTTCGGGTTGACCATGGTCTAAAGCAATTAACAGATTTTCAGCACTTTCAAAAGCAGCGCAACTAATGTTTGCATTAGCGAATGCTTTTTCTAATACCCATCTAATTGAACTGTCGTCATCTACTATCCAAACTTGTTCAGTGATCATAATTTGTTCTCTTGTGCTAATGGTGCTTGGTTAATTGGTTGCTGTTCTAAAGGGAGAATAATGGTAAATTCAGTGTGCCCAGGTCTGCTATGACATGATAGTTTACCTTGGTGTTGATTGATTAAAGTTTGAGAGATTGATAACCCTAAACCAGTGCCATTCGAACGGCCTGAAACCATAGGGTAGAACAGGGTATCTTGAATTTTATTTGGAATGCCTGGACCGTCATCTATGATGCTAATCTCTACTGCTAAGCGAATACGCTTTCCGTGAATAGTTTTATTACTGGCAATCCTTGTCTTTAAGGTAATAATATTGTCAGAATTTATAGCTTGAACAGCATTATTAACAATATTTAATACGGCTTGCTGTAGCTTTTCTTGATCGCACTCAACCATAGGGATAGAAGGATCATAATCCCTCTTCAAAATAACTTCTTGCTCATGAGAGTAGCTAAGCAGCTTGCAGACTTTCTCTAAAATGCCATGAATATTTTGTGCTTGCATTTGTGGTAATTGGTTTGGCCCAAGTAACTTGTCAACAAGGTTAGTCAGTCTATCGGCTTGCTCAATTATCATGCTGGTATATTCTTGCTGATCTACAGTAACTTCTTTACTTAATAATTGAGCTGCACCGCGTAAGCCGCCTAAAGGGTTTTTAATTTCATGGGCTAAGCCTTTTATTAAATCACGGGCAGCGAGCCATTGCTGTTGCTGAAATACCTCTAAACTGATTTGTTTTTGTTGGTCTATTTGTTTGAACTCAAGTAGAACATGAGGTTCGCGATCAAACTCAACAGATGAAGCGGTTACTTCTGCAGTAAAACGATGGCTTTCATTTAACTCTACTTCGATATCACTATCGGTAAACTCTTGTCCTGTCGCGATGAGCTGGTTGAGTCGAGATGCATTTATGCTAGTAGTGGAGAAAATTGTTTCTGATGCGGTACCGTACAAGCGGTATAGGCCTTTATTTAAAAGCGCTTCTGCAGCGGGATTTACATAAACAATATTAAGTTCTTGATTCAGAATAATTATTGCAGTTACCAACTGATTGGCGAGGGCCTGTTGATAAGATAACTTGTGTTCTTGTATAAAACTTCGGCTATGCATAAAGATCCTTAAAAAGACAAATTCAATGCACTATTTTGGTGCGTACAATTGAAGTTTACTAAAGAAAGGTTTTATTTGCAGAGTTATTTTACTAGAGTATAAAAAAAACATATTTCCCAAATCCCTTTAAATTTAAAGGGTTAAGAGAAGTTGTCAGTTTTCACTTTGCAGAAGCTCTATGCATATAAAACGTTACTGATGTTGATGATGCAATAACCTTGCCTTTTTCATCAAGTAGTAACATTTTGATTTTATGTTCACCTCTATCAATGTTTCTTAGAGAAAACATAGAGTGCTCTTGTGGTTTTTGGTGAGGTTCGCCATCTAGATAAAGCTGAACTTGCAAGCCAGGTTTGAATCTAGGTTTAATACCACCACTAATATAAATAGAGCCGGTATTATCACGTATTGTGGCATTGTTTTTTGGTATGGTTATCGCTATTTCGTATTGTTCTTTGGCTTCTTGAGGCTTGATATCAAGTACCTCAGTATCAACAGAAGTACTTGATTGGATCACGTTACCAGGTTTTGTTTTTACTTCTTCAGCACCAGGTCTTGGGGAGTCAGAAAATACCAGAACGCCTTTTTCATTGCGCCATACATATATTTTAGACGTGCTTGGGTGCACAGGAGCTGCTAGAGTAATTCCCAACAATGTCAGTAACAATATCTTGATCATAGTTCCTTATGTATTCCTGTGCTTCGAGTATTGCAATTCGCTAGCATTCCTTAATGTACGCTAATTTAAGTATATATCTATAATTTATACAAAAAAATGTTTTTTATTCATTTTCTGTTAATAATTATTTTTCTCGATGAAATGTAAGCTACTTGAAATTGTCAACTTTAATTAAGGACAAAAAAAAGCTCACTATAGTGAGCTTTTTGTTTTATTTAACTGTTTAAGTAGTTAAATAAGATTATACGCTGTAGTACATATCAAATTCTACTGGGTGAGTTGTAGAGTTTAATAATTCGATTTCTTGGCGTTTAAGACCAATGTAAGCATCAATCATATCGCTATCCATTACACCGCCAACCGTTAAGAATTCTTTATCAGCTTCTAATGCGTCTAAAGCATCTTCAAATGAAGAGGCTACTTGTGGAATTGCAGCTGCTTCTTCTGCAGGAAGGTCATATAGATCTTTATCCATAGCATCGCCAGGGTGAATCTTGTTTTTGATACCGTCAAGGCCAGCCATTAACATAGCAGAGAATGCTAAGTATGGGTTAGCTGTTGGATCAGGGAAACGTACTTCGATACGCATCGCTTTCGGGCTTGGCACCATAGGAATACGAATAGAAGCAGAACGGTTACGTGCAGAGTAAGCAAGCATTACCGGCGCTTCAAAACCTGGAACAAGACGCTTGTATGAGTTCGTTGATGCGTTAGTGAAAGCATTTAATGCTTTAGCATGTTTGATGATACCACCAACATAATAAAGTGCAGTTTCAGATAAACCACCGTACTTATCGCCAGAGAATAAGTTAACACCGTCTTTGGCTAACGATTGGTGAACATGCATACCAGTACCGTTGTCACCAACTAATGGCTTCGGCATGAAAGTCGCTGTTTTACCGTATGCGTGAGCAACATTATGAACAACATACTTATAGATTTGCACTTCATCAGCTTTTAATACCATAGTATTAAAGCGACAAGCGATTTCGTTTTGACCAGCAGTTGCTACTTCATGGTGATGTGCTTCAACTACTAAGCCCATATCTTCCATAACTAAACACATAGCTGAACGTAAATCTTGAGAAGAATCTACTGGAGCTGTTGGGAAGTAACCACCTTTAACACCTGGACGGTGACCCATATTGCCTTCTTCGTACTCAGTACCTGAGTTCCAAGAAGCTTCTTTATCATCAATCTTGTAGAAAGAACCACTCATGTCGGTGTGGAAACGTACGTCATCAAAAACGAAGAATTCTGGTTCAGGACCAATTAACACAGTATCTGCAATACCTGTGCTACGCATGTATTCTTCAGCGCGTTTTGCAACTGAACGCGGGTCACGGCTGTAACCTTGCATAGTGCTTGGCTCTAAAATATCACAACGAATATTTAAGGTAACAGCTTCAGCAAATGGGTCTAAAATAGCTGTTGAAGCATCTGGCATCATAACCATGTCAGATTCATTAATGCCTTTCCAACCTTCAATTGAAGAACCATCAAACATTTTTCCATCTTCAAAGAAATCTTCGTCTACTTGATGATGAGGAATAGAAACGTGCTGCTCTTTACCTTTTGAATCAGTAAAGCGAAGGTCAATAAATTTGACATCGTGTTCTTTAATTAAATCGAATACTGCTTGTGACATTGTGTCTCTCCAGTGAGTTTAGTTTTTAAATTGTTAAGTAAGTTGTAAAACGGATGAAGTTATAAAGCTTAGCTATTATCAATATTCATCTATTGGTGCTCATTAGTTAGCTAAAACTGTGCCAATGCAAACAGTGTTGATTTAAAAGGTTTTTTTAGATTTTATAATTACTGGCTGCACTGTGCTGGTGCGTATTGTGCACTATTGTGGTGCGTTACGTTTACTGGTAAAAATATACTATAGAATATATTTAGTCGCTTGCCCTTAATAATTTATACTTTTTTGTTGTTGTTTTGTTTAAAATACTCGCTAGGTTGTAACTTTATAGTAATTGGTCCTTTACTTGCTACGATCTTAATATTTTATCTTTAACTACCTTATTTAAGAGAAATATCTTTTATGTACCAATTGATAGTCAGTTTATTAGTGAAAACAGTCATTATCCCTGTCGTTTTACTTGTTTCGTTTTATAGCTTTGCAGAGCAAGATAAAACCCAATGGCAAAAACCTACTCCAATTTTTAAGCAAGATTTTGATTGGGTTAAATTGTCTTCAGATGAATGGTTAAAAGGTGACATCATATCAATGTATGATGAGCAGCTTGAATTTGACAGTGATGAGCTTGATGTACAAACTATTGATTTAGAAGATGTCGCTGAACTTCGTAGTAAAAACTGGCAAAGCATTCGCATGTTCGACGGTACCATCGCAGAAGGTTATTTAGTGATTAAAGATGGGCAGTTATCAATGGTAAAGCATGGTGTCACAACGCACTATGAATTAGGTCAGTTACTTTCTATCGCTTCTTCAAGTAAAAATGAACGTGACTTATGGGATGGCTATATTAACTTAGGTATTAACTTGCGTGACGGTAATACTGTTCAAGTAGATTATACGCTTGCAGCTGGTATCCAACGTAGAAGTGCGAGTAGCCGTTTCAAGGCTGATTATACTGCAGATTATAGTCGTTATGTCGATCAAGATACCGACGAAACTAAAGTAACAGCGGACAGTGAACGTCTAACTTCGTCCTTTGATTGGTTCTTCAATCCAAAAATCTATTTTCGTGCAGCCGATTTTGAGTATATTTCCGATGAATTTTTAAACCTTGATTATCGCATTCATTACGGTATCGGTTTGGGTTACCATATTATCGATACTAGCAAAGTTGCTTGGGACGTTAATGCTGGTCCCAGTTATCAAACAAGTAAGTTCCTAGATGTTCAAGATGATGCCAGTGATACAGAAGATTCATATGGTTTAACGCTAGGAACTGATTTTAGCTATGAAATAACCAGTGATATTGATTACGATGCGACTTATAGTGTGCAGATCATTGATGAAGAAGCCGGTGGAAATATTCATCACTTTGAAACGGGTCTAGAAATTGATCTTACTAATGACTTTGAGTTAGGTATCACCTTCTATGCAGATAGAACAGAAAACCCTAAACCTGACAGTGAGAATAACATCCCGGAGAAGAATGACTTTCGTTTAGTTATCGGTTTTGGTTATGACTTTTAATTAATTTTCCATACGCGTTAAAAGCTTGCATTGTTTTTAGTTGCAAGCTTTTTTACTTTTTAGGCTTATAAAAATATATCAGTTATTATTTTGAAGACGATTTTATTACTCTGTTTACTTATCAGTTATAGTGCCTATGCAGCGACAGAAGCGGATACTGCGGAAGCGTGGTCACCGCCTACGCCAATATTTTCGCAAAAATATGATTGGCTAAAATTGCAATCAGGGGAGTGGCTTAAGGGTGATATCATCTCTATGTATGATGATGAGCTAGAATTTGAGAGTGAAGAGTTTGATACCATCTTTTTTGATTGGCAGGATGTTAAGGAATTACGAAGCCGGTTCGATCAACAAATTCGTTTTGCCAATGGTGAGGTAAAGCAAGGCTTTCTTGTGGTAAAACAAAACCACTTAGTGTTGATCAGTGGTGGTACAGAGCAGCACTACCCTTTATCTGAATTGTTATCGATAACCTCATCGGCAGATGATCGCAAAGGCCTTTGGGACGGTAAGGTAACGCTAGGCATCGATATCAACTCAGGTAATGTTAATCAATTGGACTATTTAGCCAGCGCTAAAATTCAAAGACGGACGCCATTTAGCCGATTTAGAGTTGATTTTACCTATACTTATAGTGAATCGACAGTTAAAGAAGACCAACAAGTGCTTACTGATACGGGTCGACTCACCTCGTATTTTGATTGGTTCTACAGCAGCACAATGTTCTTTCGAGTATTTGATTACGAACACTTTACCGATCTTCAGCAAAATATTGATTCAAGAGATACTATAGGTTTCAGCTTAGGATATCATGTTGTAAAAAACAAACGAATTCAATGGGATGTAACCTTGGGGCCTAGTTATCAAGAGACTAGTTATTACAATACTAGTCAAGATAGCGATCAGAGAAGTGGTGTTATAGCACTAGGTACACTCTTTGATTACAGTATTTCGAGCCGTTTAGATTATTTGTTGGACTATCAACTGCAGTTTGTTGAAGAAAATTCTGGCAAGCGAAACTCACATTTAAAAACAGGCTTTGAATTTGATTTTAGAAATGATTTTGAATTAGACTTTTCATTCTATTGGGATCGCGTTGCTCACCCTGTAGCTCCTGCAGGTACTACACCCCCTCATCCAAATGATTATAGGTTAGTGCTTAGCTTAGGTTATGATTTTTAAGAAAAAATACATGCACCAAGCTGGTGCGTTACTCATGACTTACCTCAATATCTGTCAAGGCCTTAGCGCTACATAAAAGGATATAACCTTGTTGTCGCTCTGTAACAGATAAACCGTCTTGAGATAATTGCTCGACTTGACCATGTATAAGCTTGGCTTTACAACTACCACAACAACCTGCTCTGCATGAGTAAGGCAGTATCAAGCCTGCAGCTTCTCCTTGCTCAAGTAGTGTATCTTGGGTATTCCCTTGATAAAACTTATTCCAACGCTTGAAATGAATTGAAACTTTCGTCGATTCACTTTGTTGAATAGCAGGCGGAGTTGTTTTGTTGGTGGCACTTTCTACTGCATTGTGTTGCTTAGGCGGTACATCATAAGTTTTATCGCGTATATATTCATGCAAACCAAAGCTTTCATAGTGGTAATTACCACGCGGTAGCCCAAGCGATCGTAATATTTCTTGAACAACTTTACGAAACCCCTTAGGCCCACAAACAAAAACTTGATAACTACTTAGTTGCTGAATACCCTTTAGCATGCCGTGATTTACTCGGCCTTGAAAACCTAGCCAACGAGAAGAAGCTTTCTGGGTTAAGGTAAAAACTACCTCACAGTTTCCATGCGAGGCTGCTAAAGATTCTACTTCTTTTTTTGCGATAAGATCCACTTCATTTTGTGCGCTATGAAAAAAGATAATATGATTTTTAGTTTCGGTTTTTACCATGAATCTAAGCATTGATAGCATCGGAGTTATACCACTACCAGCGCTGATAAGTAGTACATTGTCAGGAGCTGGTGATGGTAAATAAAAATCACCTGTTGGTCCTTTGGTTTCAATTTCTTGGCCGACTTTAAAATGGTCATGTAAAAAGTTAGAGACAACACCATTAGGTACACGTTTCACCGTGATTCTGATGCCACTAGTATCTAAAGGCGAAGAAGATAAGGTGTAATTACAATGGTGCTTAACTCCAGCTATATTGAGAGTAAAGCTAATGTGTTGTCCTGGCCAAGATTGAAATTTATTGGTTCTATCTGGATTAGAATGGGAAAAAATAAAACTTTTTACATCGTGAGTCTCAGATTTTATTTTCTGGCAAACGAGTTTAAACACTTGCTCATTCGTGGTCGCAGAGTTGTTTGGCATTATAGATTTTCTCTCTTAAGTTTAAGGGACTTGTTTACAGCTAAAGCTTAGTAATTAAGGTATGATAACGCCAATTAGAGAGCTTCTTAATATTTTGTAAAGTATATTTATGAGTAAAAAAATGCAACACCTTCATATTTTAGGTATTTGTGGTACTTTCATGGGCGGAATTGCTGCTATTGCGAAACAACTTGGCTACAAAGTAAGTGGTTCTGACGCTAATGTATACCCCCCTATGAGTACACAATTAGAGCAACTCGGCATAGAATTAATGTCAGGCTATCAAATTGAGAACTTTATTGATGATATTGATATGGTGATTGTTGGTAATGCCATGTCTCGGGGAAATCCTATGGTTGAGTATATGCTTGACCGAAACATCCCTTATACTTCAGGACCGCAGTGGTTACTAGAAAATGTATTAAAAGATCGCTGGGTGCTTGCGGTATCAGGCACTCACGGTAAAACTACGACTAGCAGCATGCTTGCATGGATCCTTGAATATGCTCACTTATCTCCCGGTTTTTTAATTGGCGGTGTTCCGCAAAATTTCACTTGCTCAGCACGTTTAGGTGAAGCTCCATTTTTTGTCATAGAAGCCGATGAATATGACAGCGCTTTTTTTGATAAGCGTTCTAAGTTTGTTCATTATCGACCAAGAACTTTAGTTATCAATAATTTAGAGTTTGATCATGGTGATATATTTAACGATCTTAGTGATATTCAAAAGCAGTTTCACCACTTAATTAGAATGGTACCAAGTAATGGCTTAGTACTTTCACCTGCTAACGATAGCGCGGTTAATGAAGTACTTACCATGGGCTGTTGGACACCATCAGAGCTTACGGATAATCATACAGGCTGGCAGGTTGAAAAGCTTAATGCACAAGGCAGTGAGTTTATTGTCAATTTTGCCGGTCAAAAGCAAGGTATTGTCAACTGGGATTTAATTGGTGACTTTAATATTGAAAATGGTGTGATGGCTATTGCCGCTGCACGTCATGCAGGTGTGCCAAGTGCTGTCGCTATTGAAGCACTGGGGCAATTTGTAAATACTAAGCGTCGTTTCGAGTTGCGCGGTGTGGTCAATAATATCAGTGTTTATGACGATTTTGCTCATCATCCTACCGCTATCGCTAAAACCTTGGCTGGCGTTCGAGCTCGCATTGATGATGAAGCACAAAAAGGGCGTATTCTTGCAGTGTTAGAGCCAAGATCTAATACCATGAAGTCGGGAGTGCACAAAGAGTCTTTGCCACAATCACTTAATGATGCGGATAGTATTTTTATCTATCAAGGCGGGCAAGTAAATTGGTCGGTAAGTGACTTAATTAATCAATGTCAGTCACCCTGTATTGTCGAAGAAAACATTGAAAAACTTGTTGAGCAGATAACTCTTCAAGCGCGCCCAGGCGATATTATCGTCGTGATGAGCAATGGCGGTTTTGGCGCTATTCATGACAAGTTATTAACAAGGTTAGCTGCTCAGCAAGCGTAAAATTTAATTAAACGAGTAAAAGAGAAAAACATTATGACAGTATTAAGCATACTTACTGCCCCCGATGATAAATTAACAATGCAAGCAAAGCCTGTGACAGATGTTAGTCAAATTCAAGGCTTGATCGATGACTTACTTGAAACAATGTATAATACCGAGGACGGTATTGGTTTAGCCGCCACGCAAGTTGGTAGTAGTGAAGCTGTTGTTGTTATTGATATTTCGGAAAATCGTGACGAGCCGCTAATTCTTGTTAACCCTGAAATTATCAGTGGTGAAGAGAAGGCTAAAGGCCAAGAAGGTTGCTTATCTGTACCAGGTTACTACGCTGATGTTGAGCGCTTTTCAAAAGTGACTGTAGAAGCGCTAGACAGGAATGGTGAAGCAATATCGATAACCAGTGATGACTTTCTAGCGATTGTTATGCAGCATGAAATTGATCATTTGAAGGGTAAATTGTTCATTGAGTACTTATCACCGCTTAAGCAACAAATGGCGCTTAAGAAAGTTAAAAAAACACTTAAAAATGGCTAGGGGCTATTGATCTTTCGAGATTGTTTTTGCAGCGAATTGTTGGGTATTTATACAAGGCAGA
>OLII01000243.1_pt1 | contig 22018 bp, 19 predicted proteins | sample 1609481 | NCBI WGS metagenome assembly OLII01 (sample SAMN05416859, study PRJEB24817) | seawater metagenome | isolation source: Sea water | place: Canada:Atlantic | collected 2013-11 | reverse complement strand
GTGTAAGGGCCTTTTAACTCTTAACTCATGATCCATGAATTAAGAGTTATAAATGATAGTCATATGAGAAATTAGTAACAAAAATGCCGATTCAATGAAATCAGTTGTTCACTGAGTCGGCATTTTTATGCTTTCACAATCACTTCTTTTTAATGACCTGCCATTCAAACGTCTTTTTGTTCTTTGGGTTTAGGGCGTCATTTTCTTTTTTGGCCCTTAAATGATCGTTCACTTCATACTGGCGTTTAAGGGCCTGCTGAGTTTTATCAGGAGTGGCGGTCACTTTTGGTGAAGGTGCTTCGTTTTCTTCATCTTGAGGCTCGTCGCTCGCGCGATATTTAAGCTGAAGACCTTTTATAAAGTTACGCAAAATTTGGTCTTGGCATTCGCGGTAACTTCTGTGATCTGGCTTGCGAAATAGGGCGCTAAGCTCTGGTTTGCTCATGATGAAATTGGCAGATTTGAGCATATCTAAAATATCTTGATCAATTAAATTCAACGCAATTTTTAATTTGCGAAAAATAATATTGTTATTAAGTTGATGCTCAGCTTTTGGCTGAGGGCCATCTTTTTGACCGCGCTTTTCAACAATAAAACCGTTTAGAAACGTTGCCATTTGGTTATCGGTGCAACGTATAAAGGCAGGGTCTTCATCTTTTTTAAGCCAAGCACTGACTTCTTCACGGGTAACGCTCATATCGGCTAAACCGAATAGGGCGATCATTTGCGAGTCGCTTAAATCAAAGGTGTATCGTAAGCGGCGCAGAATATAATTATTGGTCACAGGATGGCCTTCTCTTTGTAGAGATCATGCAGGGGATGAATTCGCGTTACGGCGATTGCTTCAAGTCTGCGGTAGTAGTGGCTGACGTCGCCCAGTGGCGTGCATCAGCAATTAGCTGGATTTTATCGCAACTGGCGGGTTTTGTGTGGTTTAAATTGCCTCACCTAATAATCAGCCCGCTGCTAAAAGGATAACTGAGGCCCCATAACGCATTATGAAGGCCTCGCTTTAGGTCAATTAAAGCGTATTAAGGCCTTTGTAAGGCAATTTTGCCTATCATGGTGCCGCTTTCTACCAGTTTGTGGGCTTTGATCAAGTTGCTGGCGTTAATGTCGCCTAGCTCTTGCTTAAGGGTACTTTTAAGGGTGCCCGCATCCAGTAACTCACTGACTTTTTGCAAAATATGGTGCTGCTCAACTAAGTCCTCACAGTCAAAGCGGCTGCGGGTAAACATCAATTCCCAAATAAGCGACACACTTTTGGCTTTAAGGGCCATGAAATCAAGCGGTTCACTGGGGTCATCAATTAAGCAAATTTTGCCTTGTGGCTTAATGACTTCAATGTAGTCGTTAAAGTGCTGGTGGGTATGGGTTAGGCTGGCAATATGAGTGACCTCACTGATGCCTAAATTGTTTAGCTCTTGTTGGATGCCATTGTGATGATTGATAACGTAATCTGCACCCAACTCTTTAACCCATTGCTGGCTATCTTCACGGCTGGCGGTGGCAATGACGGTGGCATTGGTTAATGCTTTGGCCAGTTGAATCATCATGCTGCCTACGCCTCCAGCGGCGCCTGTGATAAGCAAAACATTAGGGGTCTTTTGGTAGCTGTTTACTTGGTTTAATTGCAAGCGATCAAACAGCATTTCCCAAGCGGTAATGCTGGTCAGTGGCACGGCGGCGGCTTCGGCATGATTTAAATTTTTAGGTTTGTGGCCGGCGATGCGTTCATCTATTAATTGGTATTGGCTGTAGCTGCCAGGCCGTGTTACGTCGCCTGCGTAAAAGACTTCATCGCCCACGTTAAAAAGGCGGGTGTTTTCCCCTTTAGCCACTACGACGCCACAAGCGTCCCAACCTAATACCTTGGGCTCGCCTTTATCTGGCAGAGCGCGTAGACGCACTTTGGCGTCCACTGGGTTAACGCTTATGGCTTTTACTTCCACCAATAAGTCAAAACCACTGGCTTGTGGAGTGGGTAATTGGCAATCAAACAAAGCATCAGGCTGGTTAATGTCTTGGCTTTTATCAAATACCACAGCATTCATAGTGCTAGGCAGTGGCGTGGCTTGCTGGGATGAAGACATGGTATATATCCATTAAAATAGACTGATTTTATGGGCGCTAGCATGCCTATATTTATTATAAAGAACAATAAAAGCCACAGAGGGACTGTACAAATGATGCTTTAAAGAATGGCCGTGTTTGTGACCATGCGCATTATAGGTAGAATGAGGCATTAAAAATAATAGTAGGCAAATTCATGGCCCCTTCTTTAGATAATAAGTTAGACCATAAATTAAGCAATGAAGAGATTATTGCCCTAGATAAACAACATGTTTGGCATCCGTATTCGTCGTTTAATTCTCCGCTTACGCCGTTTCCTGTGGCCAGTGCCAAAGGTGTTCGGTTAACTCTTGAAGATGGCCGAGAAGTCATTGATGGCATGGCCTCATGGTGGTCCATGCTGCACGGTTATAACCATCCTCAATTAAACGAAGCGGCAAAATCCCAAATTGATGATATGTCACACGTTATGTTTGGCGGTTTAACCCATGCACCTGCGGTTAAATTGTGTAAAACCTTGGTGGATATAACCCCTGTAGGATTGAATAAAGTATTCATTAGCGACAGCGGTTCAGTGGCTGTGGAAGTGGCCATTAAAATGGCCTTTCAATATTGGATTAGCCAAGGGATGAGTGAAAAAAATAAACTCATTACCGTTAAAAATGGCTATCACGGTGACACATTTGCCACCATGGCGGTGAGCGATCCGGTAACAGGTATGCATCATATGTTTGAAGGTGTGTTGGCCAAACATTTTTTTGTACCTGCTCCTCAAACTAAATTTAATGAAACCTTTGATGAAGAAGATGTAAGCGAGTTAAGGGCCACGCTAAAAGCACACCATCAAAATATTGCCGCCATGATTTTAGAGCCCATTGTACAAGGCACCGGCGGCATGCGTTTTTACAGCCCTGTGTATTTAAAACGTGTACGGGAACTGTGTGATGAATTTAATGTTTTACTTATTTTAGATGAAATAGCCACAGGCTTTGGCCGTACTGGAAAATTATTTGCCTGTGAACACGCCGAAATCGTGCCGGATATATTGTGCTTGGGCAAAGCATTAACTGCTGGTTACTTAAGCATGGCCGCGACCTTAACCAGCGATAAAGTAGCCACAGGCATTTGTGAAGGGGAGGCCGGGGTCTTTATGCATGGTCCAACTTTTATGGCGAACCCGCTGGCTTGCTCGGTGGCCAACGCTAGTCTAAAGCTGTTACTTGAAGGTGATTGGAAACAGCAGGTGAGCAATTTAGAAGCGCAATTGTTAAAAGGTTTATTGCCAGCCAAGGAATTACCGCAGGTGGAAGCCGTGCGAGTATTAGGGGCCATTGGTGTAATAGAGTTAAAACAACCCATTGATATGGTACGAATTCAACCTAGATTTGTAGAAGAGGGGATATGGGTGCGCCCGTTTGGTAAATTAGTGTATGTCTTGCCACCTTATATTATGAACGATGAAGATGTGGCCACCTTAACCGCTGCTATGATTCGTGTGGTGGCCAGTATATAAACCAGGCTGTTATTTATATTTTGGCGATTCAAGATAAAAGCGACACAGTCACTTTTATCTTGAATGAAGCTTATATTCCCAGCATTTGTTTTATGCTTTTTTGCTTAATGTTATTGCTATTAACAAAGACAACGCCTGTATCAATGTTTTCTTTTATGTTCTTTCCTTTCATCGCTTTATATACGGCATTAACACCGTCATATCCCATTTTAAAGGGGCGCTGCACAACAAAGCCATAAATGTGGTGATTGTTAAGTGAGTCGATCATAACCTTGCTCGAATCAAAGCCAATGTGAACCAGGCTCCCTTGTTTATTGAGTTTTTCAAGTGTTACAAGTACCCCGGTGCTGGTCGATTCATTGGGGGTGAAAATTCCTTGAATATTACTGGTGTTGCTAAGCGCTTTTTCGGCCTTACTTCTAGCCTTTCCAATAGTTGTGCCTAAAAATGTATCGATCGCTATTTCAAGGCCGCCAGCAACAGCGGCTTTCATAAAACCATTTTCTCTCGCGGTGGTGGAAACCACGTCTTTACTTAAACGTAATAATGCAACGCGACCTTTTCCTTTTAGCGCTTTAACCATTTCATTACCGGCTAGTTCTCCTGCGGCAAAGTTATTGGTTTTAATGACGCTAACTCTGTCTCCCCCTAAATCTCGGTCTATGTATACAGTGGGAATGCCCTTTTTCTTTAAGTCTGCCACATCTTTATTTCTTTCTTTGGCATTGGGAGCTAATACCAAGCCGCCACAACCTTCGTCCATAATGACTTTAATAACTTGTTTTTGGCCTTCTTTATTGGCTTCATCGGATGCGCCCCTGGCATAAATGGTCACGCCTAGCTCTTTACCCGCTTGCTTGGCGCCATCACTTATGTCGCCCCAGAAACCCTTGCCACCACCTGCCGTTATTACACCTATGCATTCAGCAAAGGCTGAGCTGACCATAAAGGAAAGTATAGAAATCACAAATAGTTTCTTGATATGAAGGTTCATATTTGGCCTTTGCTAAAATAGACTCGTTTGTATGCTATTTAATCGAGCATTACCTGTGTCAGTGTTTGCTTGTACCACTTACACGGGATGTTTCAAGCAGGGGGGAACGATATTAGGGGGTTCCCTGACTATGTCGTCTTTAAATGTAGTTCAAGGTGCTTTATAGGGCGAAGTTTTTTGAGATGATTAGGTGAGGTATTAGCCTTTTGTTAGGGCTAATACCTATATAGGGCAATGATTAAGGTGTTCAGCTGGCCAGAGCTGAAGGTTTTTGTGGGTTGTGTAAATTGGACTGATTCAAGTACTCCACCAACGCTAAGCACAGCTCAATGTATTGCACGGCCAATACTGAATTCACCGAATAATTTTTAGCATGAGCCACTTTGTTTCTGAGTTGTCGTAATTCATGAAATAGGTTGGCTTGTTTTTGGGTGATGAGTTGCTGTTGCAATAGGTGTTCACCCATAAATTTGTAACGCTGTTTTTCAGGAATGGTTAACTGCGGTTGTTGGTTTAGTAAAAGGGACTCTGCGCTGGCTTCCACGGATTTCCATGCTTGTAAAATGCTTTGGTTGGGCAAGAAGCTAGCATTTTGCTTTAAGCGCTGTGACACAGATAGGTGGGCTGGTGGGTGATATTTAGGAAGCGCTGCGTTTGCTTGTGCGGTGGCATTATCCAGTTCTTGAGAGAAGTTCACTTCAAACTCTTTAAACTTAATGCTTTGTGCAAACGGCAGTAATAAACGCAGAGGTTCGCGTAATATTAACAATACGCCAATGAGCGTGGCCGGCCAAATAAGTTTATCCATGGCCATTAAAATAAAGTCCATCCAATTTTCTGGGTGTTCCACTGTGTTTACCTATCTTTTTAGTATTTATTGTTTTTTGTACGTTAAGCATTTCGAAGTTTAATCCAAGAATACCTAACCTAACGAGTCAGTCTCAAATAAAAAACTCGGATTAATTAACTAATAGCCTTGAATACAATTTATCGACTTTTTCCCGCCATTCAGGCGAGATGCAGTCTAACTTGTAGGCTTTATTAATAATCTCTTGCGCGCCTTCAAAGCTTTTATCAAACTTGGCGCGAAATAAGTCATGAACACTGACAGAGTTAACTACCCGTTTGATGAGTGTTAATTTATCGCCTTTTTGAATAGCGCCTTCTTTTATGACTCTAAAATATACGCCTGTGTGAAAGTACTGAGTAAACAACTTGGGTGCGTGTTTATTGTTTAGCGCTAAGCCAAGCTTAAAGCAAGGCACGCGCGGCTGGCTTACTTCTAATACACATTCACCAACTTCATATTGGTCACCCAGCTGAATGTTGGCTTCATCTAGGTGTTCAATGGTTAGGTTTTCGCCAAAAGCACCAGGAGTTAACGTTTGCTGGTTTAATACTTCACGCCAGTAAGGATAATGGTGTTGTGAAAAGGCGTACACGGCTTTGTGTTCACCGCCGTGATTTTCTAAATCGGCTTGTAGGTCATTGCTGATATTCATTTTACCAACGGTAACCGCTTGATCGGTAGGGGTTTTGAAAATACCGGTTAAGATTGTTTTTCCCTGATGAGTCGCTTCTTTTAAAACAGAGGTATTAATTGAAATAATGTGCATCACTTACTCCTATTTATTAGGCTTTATGTTTAACGCAAGATGATTCATTTTGTAGGTATTTTCGAGTGCTTGCCAGTAGCCAGCTGCCTGAAACTAAACCTGTGATCAGCACTGCCCAAGACATGGGCAGCATAAACTCTTTAAAGTCATATAAATAAAACCCCAGGTGAATGGCGAAGGTGATGATGCCTAAGCCTGCGCAAAAGTAACTATATAAAACCGCTTTGGGTGTTTTTAATATCACGTGTTGATGGCCAAATAATACAAGAGGAATAATTAGTAGGTTAAAAAACAAAAAGCCTTGAATGCCCCCAGGCAGCAAAAACATATCCCATTCATGCCAAAAGGCCGCATCAATTTGATGAATCAAAAGAGCGGTCATGGTGATGAAATAGGGTGTTTGCATTTTATTCCTTACATTGACTGGGGCAGGGTACGCCCATTTTCAAGAAATACTCTTAATAAGATTTTAAAGGCATACCTTGGAAATTTTGCCATCTATAATAATTACACGTAGCCCATTTTCTTCATCAAAGCTGCATTCATATTCTAAATGAATTTCGTTGTCTTCATCGGGCGCTATGTAAATGCCGGGTTCGAATACTTGATTCCATACGTCTTTAGCGGCCTTTAATGCTGGCATCAGTTTTGATGCTTGTTTGCCCAATTTTTGGTGATAGCCTTCGAATTGATCGTGGTAATACTGGAAAACAGCACTTTCAATGTCGGTAATAAGTGTTTGAATGTTTTCATATAGCCAGTTTAGTTTTTCTTTTTGATTTTCTGAAGGCCCGTCAAGTTCGTTGGCTTCTAAGACTAATAAGGTGTTTTCACCCAAAACTGGAAAGCTCACTTCCGCTTCCCATTCACCATCAATGAATTCAAGAGATTGTAGTAGGTTATGAGGCATGATCGACTCCGGCTATTTAAAGCGCTAGACGTATATGAAATGACGATGGGGCGGGAAACAATGAATTATTTTAGCCTATTCCTTTCTTTTTTACTTCAAAATTTACTATTGGCTATTTTTTGCCCTGTTTATTTGGCAGGTGACTATTAGCCCCTTAGATTGGTTTTAATTGGATGGCAATTTTAATAAACAGAGCAACACGAATGCATGTGCCCCTAAGCGCCAACATTTAATATACGGGTTACACTTCCATTTGCTTCTTATGGCAATCCACTTCCAATCTTAACCCGTTCAAACTACGACCAAATGCTTTCGATAACAGTTTACTGCCACCCGGGGCCAGGCTGGTTCGGCGAGTGCTAGCCGGTGATGGGCCGTCCTTGAACACGACGCTGCAACTTACTGCAATGGCTTCTTGATTAGTGAGTTTTACCACGCTGATTTTATCGACCATTTTAGATTCAATCTTAAGTTGCAAGCCATTTAGATTTTCCTTTATTTTAATGGGTGTAAAATCATTCAGGCTTGAAGCGTTAACCCATTGAGCTAAACATAAAAGCGAAATACTCAATAGGGTTTTGATTGGTTTCATGGTCTCTTCCTGTTACTTCTTTTGTGTATCGTATCCTGCGGGCAGTATAAACAATTACTGAACCCTGACCTAGGCCGCCTTGGGCAAACTGGAAAACATCTCATCGAGCATTTTGATCATTTCATCTTTAGTGATTTTAAGTTGACCATAGGCTCTTAGCCCCATGATCTGAACTTGTAGCCATTTCGCTAAACGCAGGCTATTGGCGTGCTGTTCAAGGTGGCCTTGTGTTTGGGCCAGTTTAAATACTTCGGCAAATTCTTCTTCTACTTTTTCTAATCCAATTTGCGCCCATAAACTGATCTCGGCATGGCTATTGTTCAGTTCAGCCACGGTTTTAACCAAAAAGCAGTTGTTAGGTTTTTGGCTATCACTTGTTTCAGCGCTTGATCCAATGACCTGGTCTTTAACAAACTCATACAAAGCGGTGAGGGCGTTGTCATATTGGTGAGCATAATGGCGAACTTGTTGAATACTTTGCTCGGTATAAAGATTAAGCGCTTCTTTAAACAACAACTCTTTGCTGCCAAAGCCTGCGTAAATACTGCCCGGGCGCATGTCTAGGTGTTCCTGTAAATCACGCATCTTGGTGCCCTGAAACCCTAGCTTCCAGAACAAGCCAGTGGCCTTTTTTATGGCTTGGGCACGGTCATATTTCATGGTGCGCTCCCTATTTATTTGAACAATTGTTCAATTATAGCTTGAACAGCTGTTCAAAACCACCTAGAGTATCACTTGAACACCTGTTCAGGTTGGTGAGTTTAGAGCCTGACTGAAATAATTAAGCGAGATAAAATATGACCGAATTTAACCTGCACACCCAAGAGTCCGCCCCAGAAGCCGCTAAGCCTTTATTGGATAATTCCATGAAAAGCTTCGGCATGATTCCGAACTTGCACGCGGTAATGGCTGAAGCCCCGCCATTATTAGAGGGCTATCAAGCCCTTCATAACCTAGCTCAGCAAACCTCATTTAACGCCGAAGAACTAACCGTGGTGTGGCAAACCATTAATGTCGAGCATGCCTGTCACTACTGCGTGCCAGCCCACACCGGTATCGCCCACTCCATGAAAGTGAACAGTGAAATTACCGATGCCCTGCGCAACGAAACACCACTGCCCACTAAATTAGAAGCCTTGCGCAACGTAACGCTGGCCATTGTCCGTGAGCGCGGTGTAGTAGGGGAAGATGTACTCAATGGTTTTTTTGCCGCCGGTTATGAGCAGAAAAATGTTTTGGAAGTGATATTGGTATTATCGCAAAAGGTCATGAGCAACTATGTAAACCATATTGCTAATACGCCAGTGGATGCCCCTTTTAAAGGGTTTGCTTGGGAAAAGAAATGATCTATTAATTTTTTAATTTGGTATGTGCCATAAAGTTATCGCCCTAGCTTTACTGGCCAGAACTTAATTACTGGAATAAAAATAGCAGCGCATTTGTGCTGTTATTTTTATATTTTCTGCTTTAAAAACTAATTCGTTTTTTTGAAAAACAGGGTCAGGCCGAAAATGGCGGGTTCCAGTTTTTAAGGGACTAAACGCTATTGCCAATTAAAATTATTCCAATTCCCTTGATCCCAATTGGTATTTGGAATTTCACCTACAGGTGGCTCTTCGTTGTCCACGGGTGGCTCTTCGCTGTCTACAGGTGGCTCTTCGTTGTCTACGGGTGGTTCTCCGTTGTCTACGTGTGGTTCTTCGCTGTCTATGGGCGGTTCTTCGTTACTTCCAGGTGTTTCAACATTGCCAGAATTGCCTGTTTGCTCACCATTATCGTCAGTCGAATTACCGGATGAACCACCGCATGCGGTGAGTAAAGTTAAGGTCAATAAAATTATTAAACTTTTCATGAAAGTCTAAGGCTCTTTAGTCACAGTTATGTAATCAATAAGACTATCTAAAGCAGATACTAGGCTAGGCATATCCACCATGGCATCAGCATCTAGGTTGTCAGTAAAGTCGTAATCGCCATTATTTACTTGAGCACTTGATTGAACCTGGCTAGCACTGATTGTTACATTTAAAGAAGTTTCATTGACTTTAATAGTTAAACTGGCATACAGGCTGAGAGTCGATGAAGATGTAGAACCTGTATTATTCAGCAGAAATCCTTGGCTCTCATATACATCAACTATAAATGTGGGTAGCCCTGAAATAGTGGCATTAATGCAGTCCAAATCACTATTTGTGTGTTGAGTTGAAAAGTTGGAAAAAAACATTCCTGGGGAAGAATCAGACTCCATAACCGGGTATTGCAAGGTGTATTGATCGCCCGATGAAAACTCCACAAAAGGTACCTTTATAATTCTATAATTATTACCGCCAGCAGTAATTTGCTCACCTATAGTGGAAGCCTTAGCAGAATAACTGATTGCACCGTGGGGGTTAGTTGAAGCTTCACACTCTGTGTTCGTAGGTGCTCCTTCTAGGCTGGTGACACGACTATTAATATCACTAATGCTTTGTGTATTTGAGTTGGCTTTACCTAGGGCTGAATTGACATTTTGATTTAGTGTTTCGAAATTACTATTAACTTCACTGGCTTTTGCAGGCATTCCTGCGGTAAAAGTATAAGGTACATCTGCAAAAACAGAACTGGAAATTAAAATACTGACAAGTGACATAAATCGTTTCATTTGAATTTTCATACCCTAATAAAATCACTGGCTTAATGAGGAGTTATAACCGCTTAAATATAGTTAATTATTGTTTCCTGTACTATTGAATACCCACTTTAATTTAAAAACACAGTGTTGCTTAGGTAGCACAATGAGAATATCGATGATTTGAAAGAAGTTGGTAGTGGGGGGCGCGATTAAAATATTAGAGTGTTGTGACCTACCTGTATAAAAAACCGCTACAGTTTGTAACGGCTTTTATATTTTGGTGCTTTGTTGTGTGATTTAGTCGTAATTACTATTAACTAAAGCTTAACAATCAACTTACCCTTGTTTTCACCCGTGAAGAACAAGTTCAAACCTTCAATGGCAGACTCTAATCCGTCTAAAATGTGTGAGCGGTGCTTAACTTTACCGGCCATTACATAAGGGGTTAGCTTGCCAATTAGTTCAGGTACTTGGCCGTAATGATCAGGCATTGTGAAACCTTGAATGGTTAAACGGCGCTTAAGCACGCTCACCCAACTTGGGCCTGGCGATGGTACGGGTTTTGAGTAATCGGCGATTAGCCCACATACCATCACGCGGCCATGCGCATTCATACGGTCAACAATTAAAGATTGAATGGGGCCTGCGGTGTTTTCAAAAAACATGTCAATGCCATCTGGTGCCGCGGCAGCTAGTTGCCCATCTAGATCATCTGATTTGTAATTAATGGCGGCATCAAAGCCTAGGGTGTTGACAATCCAATCGGCTTTTTCATCGTTACCCACTACACCAATCACGCGAAGACCATCGGCTTTGGCCAGCTGACCCACAATAGAGCCAACAGAGCCAGCCGCACCTGTAACAATAATGGTTTCGCCCTTTTTAGGCTTGCCCACATTGAAGTAACCTTGTGAAGCGGTGATGCCTGGCAAGGCAAAAATAGACAAAACGGCTTCGTCAGGTAAGGGTGCTGCCACTTTGTTTATGCCTTGGCCGTCTGAGACAAAATATTCCTGCCAGCCCATCATGCCCATCACACGATCGCCCGCTTTAAAGTCAGGGTGATTACTTTCTACAACTTCCCCTATGCCTGAACTGCGCATTACTGTGCCCAGTTCAACTGGTGGAATGTAGCTGTTGGTGTCTGGGCTCATCCAACCAAACATGGCAGGGTCTAGGGACATGTGGTTTTGTTTCACTAGGAACTGGCCTGGGCCTGCCTTAGGCATTTCTTTTTCAATCACTTCAAAAAGCTCTTTGGTGATTGGTCCGCCTGTTGGGCGTTTAATAAGATTGATTGCGGTAAAAGTGCTCATGGTTTGGCTTCCGTTTGTTTATCTGTTGCCTAGCGTTGGTTACTGCTGGGTGTTGGTGTGTCTTAAAACTGGTTTGAAGAATGCCAGCTATTTTTCTGTATGAATAGAGCCTAAATTGCTATTCTTTATTGTCTTAAAGGCATTAATCTTGGTGATAGTGTTGATTGTGGACGGAATTATTACCTAAAGGGGCAGAGGTTGGATCAATTTAAGGCGCTAAAATATTTTGTAAAGGTAGTGGAGTTTGGCAATTTCACTAAGGCGGCGCGTTTTTTTGGTGTGCCAGCATCGTCGCTTTCTAGAAGGGTTGCGGATTTAGAAAAAAGCCTAGGGGCCACGCTGCTTAAGCGTTCTACCCGAGTGGTGAAGCTTACCGAGATTGGCCAAGAGTATTACCAACAAGTATGTGATGTATTGGCTCAACTAGAGCAAAGTAATGAAGCGGTGCGCTCTTACCAGACCCAGCCCATGGGTAAGCTTAGTATTAGCGCCATGACCGGCTTTGGTGAACGTATCTTGTTGCCCTTGCTAGATGAATTTAGCGAGCGCTACCCTGAGGTGGTGTTAGATGTTCACCTAAGTGACGAGCTTTCGGCCATTGGCCGCGATGAGGTAGACATAGCCTTTCGTGGAGGGTACGCCCCTAATGAGCGAGTGGTGGCCATTAAGCTTATGGAAAACCAGTTTATTCCGGCGGCATCATCAGATTACCTAGCGCAATTTGGCATCCCCAAGCACCCGCTGGAGCTCCGGGATCATAAGGGCTTGTTTTATCGGGCACCCAATGGTCCCACTCCTTGGATTTGTGAGCTGGATGGCCAGTGGCAAGATGTTTCGCCCCCTATGGCCACCACCAGTAATGGTGGGGTTTGGTTAATCGAGAAAGCCATAAAGGGGCAGGGGATTGTGATGTTGCCGCGCTGGGTATTAAAAGGCTACCTAGAGCGTGGCGAATTGATCGAATTAAAAATAGACCCTGTGGTGAGCACCACTCAAAACCCCGATTTTGGCATTTTTCTGCTGTACCAAAAACAGCGTTACCATGTGCCTAAGGTGAAAGCTGCGGTGGATTTTTTAGTGGCGCGAGTGAAGGGGCATTATTAACTGTAATTGCCTGTTAAAAATTGAGTATGATGGGCGCTTTCGCACTTTTACTTATAGGCGCAGTTTTTTTATTTATGCAATCTCGTGAATTTTATCGCCGAGGCCCACAGCACCTTATTTCAGAACACCTTAGCTCAGAGCAGGGCCCAGCTGATATTAGCTTTTTAACCATTCGTCGGCGCTTTGATTTCCGCGGCATTCAAATTGGCCAATGGGTCAGCGAGGCCGAAAAACAAAAAGCCGCCCCTTTATTTTTTGATGCCTTACTGGATTTAATGACCATTTTAGGGGCCACAGAATCGTTAATCTCTTTGCGAGGAACCCTTGCCTTGCAATATGGCTGTGGTGGCCAACCTGGGGTAAGTGCTCATTATGAATCGGCCACGCGCAGTTTTGCGTTGGCAAAAAATGCCGGCCCAGGCAGCATTGCCCATGAGTGGTTTCACGCCTTTGATCATTATATTAGCGACAAATTATTTACAGCCACTAATACCGATACTTTTGCCTCCCGTGCTTGGATTAACGACCAATTGGTATTGGAGCATGCTTTAAATGCCAAGCTAGAGCATTGCTTCCAAACGATCATGTTAAATGAAACACTCACCAAGGGCAGTGACTATTTTAAACGATCGTTAGCCATGGATAAAAAGATGGGCAGTGATTATTTTAGTCAGCCAGAGGAGTTATGTGCTCGCGCGTTTGAGGCTTATGTTCAAGATGCTCCCATCAAAAATAATTTTTTAGTCACCGGTACCTTACAATCTCAAGAGGCCAAAATGGGGCTTTACCCGCAAGGTGAGCATCGCTTGAAAATTAATGACGCGTTTGCGCAATACTTTAATCATTTAGGTGCTGTGCTTAAGCATCAAGAGCAGCGCCTCATTGAAGTTTAAAAATAAGGGCGCGTTGAATCAGCGCCAAACACTAAAAACATTAATCATAGAAAATAGAGGGAATTAAAGCGGTGAAGTATTTATTGCAAGGCATTGGAGTGCTCAGTAACCCAGGTTATAGGCGGTTTATTTTTATTCCTATACTGGCCAATATTATTCTGTTTGGGGTGATCACCACATTTATGTGGGGCGTATTTTCCGACACCATCGGTTGGGCCTTAGACTGGCTACCCAGTTGGTTAGACTTTGTTAGCTGGATTATGTGGCCCATTATGGTGTCCATATTCTTAATTATTTATGGGTTAAGTTTTAGCTTTATTACCAATATATTTGCCGCGCCCTTTAATGGCTTATTGGCTGAAAAAATTCAACGTGAAGAGGGCATTATTTTGCCTGAAGGGGAAAGCTTGTCTAGCGTGATAAGTCGTACTCTGGTGCGGGAATTCCAAAAGCTGGGGTATTTTATCTGGTACGGCTTATGGGTGGCCATTGGCTTAATGATATTGTCATGGATTCCATTAGTGAATTTACTGGTGCCCGTGATCGCATTTCTATGGGGGGCTTGGTGCTTAGCTATTCAATATTTAGATTACCCTGCCGACAATCATCAGCAATCGTTTAAAGCGCTTAGAGCCGATGCTAAAAAGCCCATGTTTCAAACCCTAAGCTTTGGTGGTTGTGTAGCGCTATTAATGATGGTGCCAGTGGTGAATATTTTTGTCATGCCGGTGGCAGTGGCAGGGGCCACGCGTTTTTGGGTAAGGGATATTTACCATGGTGATGGCATCAGGGATGTGTCACAGCAAAGATAAAAGAGTCATTGGGCGTATTAAAACGCCCAATAAATATGACTGAAGTGAAGGTAAGCTACCCTAAAGTGAGTATTGCAGTCGATATTATTAGCTGTAGCAGTCACATCACTGACCAGCCAGACGCCGACGTAATTTTAATTAATCCAGAATTATTAAAATTTGTTTAAAGCATTTTAGAAAAATTAAAACGCAGCTTCGGCTGCGTTTTTTATTTCTATTTTTTAATTCTTTAGTTTTTTATATCGTGTTTTTTTGGGGTGGGTGATACCGAATATAGTGTCTGTAAGTTAATGAGAGTAGAGTGCTAAATTTAAAATGTGAACCAGTCGACATTGTAAGTTTTGTCTAAGTTATCAGCATGGGATTTAGTACTAATTGATCTTGTTGATTTGACGATAAGTTATTTGCTGGCTAACCTGCCGACTCAATTTTTTGTAAGGATACATTTTAAATGAAAAAGACTTCAATTATTTCTCTAGTGGTTTCAGCGGCACTTGCATTAACTTTGGGTGGCTGCAGTTCTTCCATGGTAAAGCGCAACGCTGATCAAGAGTTCCCACTGGCCGTAACGGCAACAGAGCCAGCGTTTATTTTCCCTATTAGCCTGCACGGCGTGCCTGGCGACACGACAAAAGTAGGTTTGGCTATTTCTGGTGGTGCGGTTTCTGAATATGGCGCTTCGGTTATTTCTGGTCAGCAGTTATACGACGTAGTGGGTAACTTGTCTTGGACCCTTGGCGAAAACATGCGTCGTCAAGCTGGTAACGACAAAATGGAAATGACAGGTTCAGCTGAAAAATACGCTAAAGAACTTGATGGTAAAATGAAAATTTTAACCGGTAAACTGAAAGATGTTGGCGCGATCAAGGATAAAAACTATAACTTCAAGTACGTTATTGTTCTTCACGTAGATTCAGCCAGTGGCATGCAAATGCCTTTCATGAAGAAAGTAACAGCATTTGGTGGTGTGATGGACATGGGAACACGTAAAATTGTTTCTTACATCGAAAAAGATATCACCTTGGCAGAAGACGCTGTGCTAGCGCAAATGCCTACTGAAATGAATAAAATTATCGCTGAATTGTTGAATGCACCAAAAGAAGAAGCTTAATATAAGCGAGCTTCTTAAAGCTTATTGTTAGCGCTCAATGCAGGCGCTAATTAAAGTTTGAAAAGGGATGAATAATATTCATCCCTTTTTTTGTGCTTGTTAATATTTGGTTTCTCGGTAGGGGGTTGTCAGCATTGTTTAAAGACCTGAGTGTGATTTCTAACCTCAATTTTAAATTGTTTATCTCAAGGGTATTGGATGGTTGAAAATGCTACCTTCGATGAGTGTTTTTGTAGGGGCGGGGCTAAAAGAAATGTATCGCCCTAAAGTAGATTGATCATCTGACCACAAGAAAAGGCTAAGCATGGCTGCCTTATTGTTAGTGAATGTTAAAGCGAACCTCAACTGGGGTTCGCTTTTTTTATGCTTTTTTTATGCTTTTTTTAATTTCAATAAGTTTTGGTTGGGGCAGTTTGGTATTTTTCTATGAAACGATAATTAGAGTGTCTGTATGTTAGTGGGACTATAAAGTCCTATAGCTGGGTTTATAAGAGAAGCTTCTTTTTATTGGTGAGGTTAAGTGAAAGCTATAATAGCTTTTTATTGAAAAATAAAATGCCAATTGCTTAGAGTCCCTTCGCTATTGCTGATCATTAGGTTGCTTTTTGATATTTAACTGTGCGTTAGCGCATGTTTTTAAAATAAAAAAATTCAAATGTTTCATATCAATCACATGTCGGCTTTTATGCTATATAATCGCGCCAAAATTTTCTGAATGGACTCGAATATGACGCATTATATCGTCAAGGATTGGCGGGGCAGTGGCAAAGCTTCCCTTTTGTTTTCCCTCTTTATATCTCTATTGATCCCCCAAACTGCACTGGCCAGTTTGTTCGATTACGATCTGGATAATGATGGTCTCATTGAAATCAATAATCTGGCCGATCTATATGAAATTCGCAATCACCTAGACGGTAGTGCGCGTAATGGTTGCCCGGCTGATGGCTGTAAAGGTTTTGAACTCACCACTGATTTAGATTTTGACACGAATCAAGATGGTTTTATGGATGAAAATGATGATTACTGGAATTCAGGTGAAGGCTGGTTGCCAATAGGGGATGATTCAAATCCGTTCACCGCCATCTTTGAAGGCAATGGCCATGTGATTAAAAACCTGACCATCAATCGTCCTAGCATGTGGTATGTGGGTTTATTTGGCTACATTGACAATGCACAAGTTCGCCAGTTGGGTTTGACCGGGCCACTCATGTCGGTGGCTGGATCTTATTATGTAGGAGCCTTGGCAGGTCTAGCAAATGAGAACAATACCATCAGTGCCATTTACAATACGGGCGCAATTTCAGGTTTAAATGGTAATGTTGGTGGGTTGATAGGCCGCGTTAATGACAACAACCAAATCGGCACCAGTTTCAATACGGGCTCAGTGACAAGTCCATCTTCTTACGTTGGCGGTCTGGTGGGCCTTGCTAATAGTAATAATCAAATCAACGACAGTTATAGCAGTGGTTATGTTAGTGGTGGCTTAGATAATGTAGGGGGGTTAATTGGCATTGCTATTTATTCAAACAACGTAATATCCAATAGCTACTGGGCCCTGGATAGCTCAGGGCAAGCCACTAGTGATGACAGTTCAGAAAGCTCTGGTTACGTAGGCTTAACACTGGCCACCTTACAATGCGCCATAAATGCTAATAGCGATGCCAGTATCAGCAGTTGCGTATCCAATGATGGCAGCGAAGAAGGCTTAGATAAAGCGTTGACCCTGTATGCAGGTTGGGAAGTTTCAGGCTATTGGGATTTTGGTAATAATCAACAGCTTCCTGGCTTAATCCTAAATGGAGTGATGCATCGTGACTCCGATGGTGACGGCTCTCTAGATGAACATGATACTTGGCAAAATCAATCAGCGGCTTCACTGGATCAAGATAACGATGGACACCCAGATAGCTGGACACTGGGTTGTGATGATACTTGTATTGCCGACTCAGGCTTAACCCTTGATCAATTCCCTTCTTCTGTCACCGCTTGGCAAGATAATGATTTAGATGGCTTAGTGGATGCTTGGGCGGATGATTGTGATGTCATTTGTCAAAATGACTCAGGTTTAACTCTAGATGCCTACCTTGATGATACTGATAATGACGGCATCGCCAACGCTAATGATAACGATGATAACAATGATGACCTTACCGATGTGGATGCCGACAGTGACGGCTTAATTGAAGTGAGTACCCTAGCGCAATTAAATGCCATTCGTTACCAATTGGATGGTGCTGGTTACCGAGCATCAACAAATGCTGACTTGGATCAATCTGGTTGCCCTGCCATCCTATATCAAGGCCGTTACCAGCAGCGTTGCTCTGGCTATGAGCTTTTGAATGACCTGGACTTTGATACTAATCAAGATGGTTTAATAGATGCCAATGATGACTACTGGGATACCGGCTCTGGTTGGTCGCCCATAGGGAATTCTTCAAAATTGTTTATGGGCATTTTTGAAGGCAATGGTCATGTGATTAGTAATTTGTATATCAATCGTCCTAGCTCTTATTACATAGGGTTGTTTAGCCAAATCAACCATGCACAAATTCATCAAGTGGGCTTAACTGGGCCATTAATGTCGTTGGTAGGTTCTAACTATGTAGGGGCATTGGTAGGCAAAGCACATAATAACAACATCATTAGCGCCAGCTATAACACAGGATCCGTGACAGCTACATATTCTGATGTAGGCGGGTTAGTAGGGAGTATCAATGAAGGTAATCAAATTACTGCCAGTTACAACACTGGGTCTGTGGCAGGTAAATCTGATGTAGGAGGGTTGGTCGGAGAGGCCACTGATGGTAATCAAATCAGTGCTAGCTACAACACGGGGTCAGTAGCAGGTTCATTCTATAACGCTGGTGGGTTAGTGGGCAGCTTTGATTCAAATAACCAAATAACAGATAGCTATAGCAGTGGTTATGTAGGTGGAACTTTTGAGCAAGGTGGTTTAGTTGGATCTTATTATGGTTCTAATGTGATAACCAACAGCTATTGGGCGACAGACAGTTCTGGGCAAGTTGGCAGCGGTTATAGTTCAGAAAGTACCGGCTCTTTAGGTCTAACACTGGCCACTTTGCAATGCGCTATTGAAGCGAATACTGACTCTGCGAACAGCAGCTGTGTCTCGGTAGATGGTGGTGAGGAAGGTTTAAGCGCTGCGCTCACTTTGTATGCAGGCTGGCAAGCTTCAGGGTATTGGGACTTTGGTGATAACCAGCAGCTCCCTGGCTTAATTTTGAACTCGGTGGTGCATCGCGACTCGGATGGAGATGGCTCGCTGGATGGAAGTGATAGATGGCCAAACCAAAGGGCTGCTGCATTGGATCAAGATGGCGATGACTACCCAGATAATTGGACTCAAGGTTGTGATGCCTTATGTATTGAATTATCAGGCTTGATTATTGATCAATTTCCCACTTCAGCTGCGGCCGGACAAGACAGTGATTTAGATGGCTTAGTAGATGCTTGGGCTGATGACTGCGATGCGACTTGTCAAAATGACTCGGGTTTAACCTTAGATATCTATCTTGATGATACCGATAACGACTCTATCAGCAATAGCGAAGATACTGATGACAACAATGATGGTGTTAAAGATGTAGATGCTGACAGTGATGGCCTAATTGAAATAAGCACCTTGACGCAATTAAATTCTGTTCGTCACCAGTTGGATGGTTCTGGTTACCGAGCATCAAGTGATGCTGAGCTGGATAAATCTGGTTGCCCAGTGGTTGTATATCAGGGAGTTGAGCAACTGCGCTGTACTGGCTATGAGCTTCTTAATAACCTAGATTTTGATACCAATCAAGATGGTGTGATGGATGTTAATGATGATTATTGGAATGCCAACGATGAAGGGGTGGGTGAAGGTTGGATGCCCATAGGGAGTTCTTATTCAAATATGTTTACAGGCACTTTTGAAGGTAATGGATATGTGATTAATAACTTGTATATCAATCGCCCTAACTCGGATTATGTCGGGTTATTTGGTTATATTCAGCATGCACAAATCCACCAATTGGGTTTAAGTGGTGTATTAATGTCAGTGACAGGCGATGGCTATGTAGGTGCTCTTGTCGGAAGAGCGCGTGACAATAACGGCATTAGCGCTGTTTATAATACGGGTCCAGTGACAGGTTCATCTGCTTATGTGGGAGGGCTGGTAGGTGGTGTTGATGATAATAATTTAATTAGCACCACTTACAATACGGGTTCAATAACTAGCTCCTCTTATTATCAGGGTGGGCTAGTAGGCTCTATAAGTAAAAATAATCAAATCATAGCTAGCTATAGTACTGGTTATGTTAGTGGGACAACTCGTGGTGGATTAATTGGTGATGTCCCTTCTTCTTATGAAAACTTAATTTCCAATAGTTATTGGGCCACAGACAGTTCAGGGCAAGGGGGAAGTTCTGGTAGCTCAGAGACCACCGGCTACGTGGGCTTAACACTGGACACATTATTATGTGCTATTAAAGCCAATACTAATGCCAGTAACAGTGCCTGTGTCTCGGAAGGCGGCAGTGATGAAGGTTTAAGTGATGGATTCACTTTATATACTGATTGGGATATTTCAGGTTATTGGGATTTTGGCAATGGCCAGCAGCTGCCTAGTTTAACACTAAATTCAGCATTGCACCCAGACTCCGATGGTGATGGTGTATTAAATGACTACGATGCCTTTCCAAGCCAATGGGCTGCCTCTGTGGATCAAGACAATGATGGTTACCCTGATAGCGTGACAGCTGGATGTGACAAAATGTGTATTGAGAAATCTGGGTTAATGATTGACCAATTCCCCTTTTTAGCCGCAGCCAGCCTAGACAATGATCTAGACGGTCTAGTGGATGCTTGGGCTGATGACTGTGATAGCGCTTGCCAAAGTGATTCTGGTTTAACCCTAGATACTTATCTTGACGATGCCGATAACGACGGCTTAAACACTGTCGAAGATAATGATGATAACAGTGATGGCATTATCGATGTGGATGCCGACAGTGACGGTTTAATAGAGGTTAGAACCCTAGCGCAATTAGATGCTATGCGTTTCCAGCTAGATGGCGCTGGTTATAGAGCTTCAAGCGAAGGCGAGTTGGATCAATCTGGCTGCCCTGTAACTATCCAGCAAGGCCGCTTTCAACAGAGTTGTTTTGGGTACGAGCTAAGCAATGACTTGGATTTTGATACTAATCAGGATGGGGTAATAGATACCAATGATGATTATTGGCACGAAGGGGAGGGGTGGTCACCTATAGGGGTGGAGTCCATGGAAAATTCAAGTCAGTTTACGGGCATTTTTGAAGGCAATGGCCACGTGATTTATAACTTGTACATTAATCGCCCTAACGGTAACGGGGTAGGCTTATTTGGCAGTATTAGCAATGCTAAGATTCACCAGTTAGGTTTAACTGGGCCCTTGATGTCAGTGACTGGAGCTATTTCTGTGGGTGCGCTGGTAGGTAGTGCGTCTGAAAATAATATTCTTACAGCTATTTACAACACAGGCGCTGTGGAAGGCTCATCCTATAGTGTAGGAGGGTTGGTGGGCAATGCTATGACTAATAATCAAATTAGCTCTAGTTACAACACGGGCCCCGTATCCGGTTCGGCTCAGTTTGTAGGTGGTCTAGTGGGTTTTATATATGAAAGCAATCAGATCAGCGCCAGTTATAGCAGTGGTTATGTTCAGGGGGGGTCAGGTATCGGCGGTTTAATTGGGGCTTCTGAATTCTCATCATCAAGTAATCTTATAAATAATAGCTATTGGGCCACCGACAATTCAGGGCAACCTAATAGCCATGAAAGTTCAGAAGACTCTGGTTATGTGGGTTTAACACTGGCCACATTACAATGTGCCAGTGAAGCCAATACAAATGCTAGTAACAGTAGTTGCGTTTCGGCAGACGGAGCCAGCGAGGGCTTAAATGCTGCGCTTACCTTATATAAAGACTGGCAAGTATCAGGCTATTGGGACTTTGGTGATGATCAACAATTACCGAGTTTAATTCTTAATGGTGTGGTGCACCGTGACTCAGATAAAGATGGCGTATTAGATGTAAATGACGCCTTTTATTTAAATCCTGCTGCGAGTGTTGATGATGATGAAGATGGCCAGCCAGATGCTTGGGCTGAAAGTTGTGATATCCAGTGCCAGCAGGAATCTGGTTTAGAAATAGACCCATCGTTACACGACACCGATAACGACCTTGTGATTAACAGTGAAGATACCGATGACGATAACGACGGTGTGCTGGATATTAATGATGAGTACCGCTTAATTTCATTGAATGGTAATGCCGATTTTGATGGCGATGGTATTCCTGATAGCTGTGAGCAAGCCTGTGTTGGCAGTGGCATGGCCGCTGATACTGATGACGATAATGACGGTGTGCAGGATATTAACGATGAATACCGTTTAATTTCATTGAATGGTAATGCCGATTTTGATGGCGATGGTATTCCTGATAGCT
>OLII01000242.1_pt1 | contig 22071 bp, 20 predicted proteins | sample 1609481 | NCBI WGS metagenome assembly OLII01 (sample SAMN05416859, study PRJEB24817) | seawater metagenome | isolation source: Sea water | place: Canada:Atlantic | collected 2013-11 | reverse complement strand
GCGTCAGATGTGTATAAGAGACAGCCCCTGCCCCACCCGCTAGATAGCGGTGGCACCACCATCGATTGCCAGAGCCTGGCCAGTGGTGAATGCCGCACCGTCGCTGCACAGGTACAGGACCGCTGCAGCGACTTCCTCGACCTTGCCCACGCGGCCGACCGGGTGCATGGCGGCGGCGTATTCAGCCTTGCGTGGATCGGCCTCGTAGGCACGGCGGAACATGTCGGTGTCGATCACCGCCGGGCACACCGCATTCACCCGGATCAGTTTCTTGGCGTACTCGATGGCGGCCGACTTGGTGAGCCCGATCACGGCATGCTTGGATGCGCTGTAGATGCTCATCTTGGGCGCAGCCCCCAGGCCGGCGACCGATGCGGTGTTGACGATCGCACCGCCGCCCTGGGCGAGCATCAGCGGCAACTGGTGCTTCATGCACAGCCACACGCCCTTGACGTTGACGCCCATGATCGCATCGAATTCGGCTTCGCTGCCGTCGGCCAGGCGCCCCTGCTCGATTTCTATACCGGCATTGTTGAAGGCGTAGTCCAGACGACCGTATGCCTCGACAGTGCGCGCCATCAACTGCTGCACGTCCTGCTCGCGGGTAACGTTGCAAGGTACGAACAGTGCCTGGCCGCCGGCGGCCTGAATCAACCCGACCGTGTGTTCGCCACCGGCGACGTCCAGGTCTGCCACCACGACCTTCAGGCCTTGTGCGGCGAATGCCAGCGCCGTGGCCCGGCCGATGCCGGCGCCGGCCCCGGTGACCAGGGCAACCTGGCCGGAAAAAGTCATGCTCATCGATAACTCCCGCAACGTAGTGAGGACAATGGCGGGAGTCTAGTCATCGGCGGTGGCTCCTGGGCAGCATCATCAGGCACGCAGTGAACACACCATCGAACCGGGTGATTTTAGCTGCTAGGCTCAATCATCCAGATGGATCAATCACCATTCGCCACAAGGCTGGACCTTGCCGATTTGCCGATGCAGGCCTATCAACAGGGTTTGCCTTCCAGAGAGAACCTTGCCATGACTGACAGGACCAACCGCCGATTCCTGCTTGCCAAGCGCCCCACCGGGGCAGTGACACGTGATGACTTTACCTTTGAAACCGTGCCTGTGAGCGAGCCTGTCGAGGGACAGGTAGTGGTGAAGAACCTGTACCTGTCGCTGGACCCGGCCATGCGCGGGTGGATGAACGAGGGCAAGTCCTACATTGCGCCTGTAGGTATCGGCGAGGTCATGCGAGCACTGGGTGTCGGTGAAGTGGTGGCGTCCAGGCACCCTGACTATGCCGTGGGTGATACGGTGAGCGGAGCCCTTGGTGTACAGGATTACTTCATTGGCGAGCCCAAGGGCCTGCATAAGGTCGACCCTAGGCTGGTACCGTTGCCACGCTATCTCTCCGCCCTGGGCATGACCGGAATGACGGCCTACTTTGCCCTGCTGGAAGTGGGTGAGCCCAAGACGGGCGAAACCGTGGTGATCTCGGGTGCAGCGGGAGCGGTCGGCAGCATTGCCGGGCAGATCGCCAAGCTCAAGGGCTGTCGTGTGGTCGGGATTGCCGGCGGCGAGCAGAAATGCCGCTACCTGGTCGATGAACTGGGCTTTGACGGGGTTATCGACTACAAGGCCGAAGACGTACTGGAGGGACTCAAGCGCGAGTGCCCAAAAGGGGTGGATGTGTACTTCGACAACGTCGGCGGGGACATCCTCGATGCAGTGCTCAGTCGCCTGAATTTCAAGGCGCGGGTGGTGATCTGTGGTGCCATCAGCCAGTACAACAACAAGCAGGCGGTCAAGGGCCCGGCCAACTACCTGTCGCTGCTGGTAAACCGCGCGCGCATGGAAGGTTTCGTGGTGATGGACCATGTGGCCAAGTACGGCACCGCAGGCAACGAAATTGCCGGCTGGCTGGCCAGCGGCAAGCTCAAGAGCAAGGAGGATGTTGTCGAGGGACTGGAGACCTTTCCCGAAGCGCTGCTGAAGCTGTTCAGCGGGGAAAACTTTGGCAAGCTGGTGTTGAAGGTATAAGGGGAACGCCTTCGCCAGCAAGGCCGGCTCCTCCTTGTAGGAGCCAGCCTTGCTGGCGAAAAACCGGGTCGCTTAGCCGCGAATTTCGGCTACCACTGCAGCCAGCGCTTGAGCAGGGTCAGCCGCCTGACTGATCGGGCGACCGATTACCAGGTAGTCGGAGCCGGCGTCCAGCGCCTGGCGCGGGGTAAGGATACGACGCTGATCGTCCAGGGCGCTGCCGGCAGGACGAATGCCCGGAGTCACCAGCTGCAACGACGGGTGCGCGGCCTTCAGGGCCGGGGCTTCCAGGGCGGAGCACACCAGGCCGTCCATGCCGGCCTTCTCGGCCAGGGCGGCCAGTCGCAGCACCTGCTCCTGCGGCTCGATGTCCAGGCCAATACCGGCGAGGTCTTCACGCTCCATGCTGGTCAGCACAGTCACACCGATCAACAGCGGCTGTGGCCCGCTGCGCTGGTCCAGCACGTCGCGACAGGCTGCCATCATGCGCAGGCCGCCAGAGCAGTGCACGTTGACCATCCACACGCCCATTTCGGCTGCGGCCTTCACGGCCATGGCGGTGGTGTTGGGGATATCGTGGAACTTGAGGTCCAGGAACACTTCGAAGCCCTTTTCACACAGGGTTTCAACGATGCCCGACGCACTGCTGGTGAACAGCTCCTTGCCGACCTTGACCCGACACAGCGCGGGGTCCAGCTGATCGGCCAGTTTCAGGGCGGCGTCACGGGTAGGGAAATCCAGGGCGACGATGATAGGCGTCTGACAGGCGGACATGGGCAGGCTCTCTGGGCAAGTCGAAATCGGCGCGCATTGTAGCCGATGCGCAGTGCCAATGGGGGCCGGTGATCGCGAATTCGCCCCCAGGTGGTGGGCCTCTTATACTTGAACCATCGACGCTCGTGTCGAGTCCAACATCACAGAGGCGGCGCCATTCGCCGTCGATAAGGAGAAGCTCATGCCCTGGTATGCCTGGTTGATCTTGCTGGTTGCCATCGGCTCTATTGTCGGTGGCTTGATGATGCTGCGTGATACGGCGAAGAAGCTGCCCTTGACCGAAGAGCAACTCAAGCGCGTGCATGAGCGCAATGCCGAAGCCGATGCCAAGGACGCGCAAGACCGATAAGCGTGGCGCTTCCCCGCCTTCTGCAGGCGCCGGCATTGCCGGCGATGGGCCCATGCCATTTGATGATAAAAACGGATCGAGCATTGCCCGACCCGCCCCTCCTCAGGTCACTTGACCGCCAGTTTGTCCCGGTTGCGCTCGATCAGCGCCTGGCCGATCCCCTTCACTTCCAGCAACTCATCCACTGACTCGAACGCGCCGTTGGCTTCGCGGTAGGCCACGATCGCTTCAGCCTTGGCCTTGCCGATACCTGCAAGCGACGACTGCAGTGTCGCCGCATCGGCAGTGTTCAGGTTGACGGTGGTTGAGGCGAGCGCTGCGCTGACTGTAGTGACTGGCAAGTCGCCCGCGGCCTTGGTGGCCGCCGCAAACGACGGCAGCGAGAACGCGCTGAGCAGCGCGAGCAGCAGAGAAACAAGAAAGGTATTGCGCATAACGGTGGCACTCCTTGGTGTGTGAGCTTGCTAAGGCAGCGATTCCTTGGCTGCCTGTAAAACCTAGCGGCTCAAGAACAACAGATCCACAGTCAAGGTCAAAAGGATTCAAACAAGATGTGAAAGAAATGTAAAAATGTGTAGGAAATGTTACCGTTTTGGCCGTCCAAAAACTCTTACACGGGATGTGCAGCGGTGCGCGAAGGGAAGAACAAGCTGGTTGATGGATTTCCGTTTACATTCAAGCATCAGCGCTCGACAGTTCATCTGAACGCGCCTGTGAGCACTGCGCTGGCGGCAACGCTTACGCTGTTGCTTGGCCAGGAACGCCCGTCAAACCGGACAAGCGCGCCACTATCTACAGGCGATAGCCCATTGTTTGCCAAGCGCCAAGCGATTGAGACCCTCCCAAAGAGGATCCGCTTTACGCGCGGTACCCGCAAAAGCTGTGGCATGTTCGACTGGCCAATCGAAGAGCTGATAAACACTGCGGAAGCGCACCGCCGCGGCGCGAGTGTGCCCGGCGTGGTTGGCTATGGGTATACCAGGTCACGCATGGGGTTGATGAATGACTTCGTCATCATCACAGAACTGTTGCAGAACTACACAGACGGCTATCAGTGGATACTCGCCAAGCCTGAAGAAGTGGAGCGGGTGATCGGTGCGGCGTTCGAGTTGTTGCTTTCGCTGAACAGCAGCGGGATCTATCACATGGATCTATGGGCGGCGAATGTGATGATGTGTAACGACGGGGTGGGGGCAACGCATGCGATCGATTTAGAGAATTGCTTTGCCGCCGCACCACGGTTTTTGAGTGAAACCCTGGGCTTTCAACTGGGGTTCTTCTATCGCAGAGAGGTAGGGGGGCTGGTTGGGGAGTCGGCGTACGACGCTTTAGTAGCGCGAGCCCTGGAAACCTGCGAGGGGATTAATCGGGAACGATTTCATGCTGTGTACCAAATGGCCAAGCACCATCATATTGGTCGCAAGGAACGACGGGATATTTTTTTGAGTGGGCGAGTGGTATTGGGGTGACGACGGGGCGCAGCCCCGCGTGACCATTCTTTTTGCGCGATCAAATCTTTATAGAGCCGGAGAGCGGAGATGGCATAATTCAGGAATACGGTAATAGTCGGTGAGTGGGTGACTTATGAGCAATCTGACGGAATTTAGGCCACTACCCGTCTCGGAGCTATAGCGGTAGCTCGAATATTAATTGAATCAATAAATTCTACCTCCTTACATCACTAATACCCCCAATGGGGATACCCTATACAAACGCCCGTCAAAAGACGGGCATTTGTTTGAGCCATTTGTTACACCATCCTTCTCTACAATTAGGGGTTGTGATTGTGCATCGTCGAGCGCCACGAGACCGCTAACAAAATTGCAATCGGAAGCCAGAATACGGTCCAGTAATCTCCTGGGCGAGTAAAGACTCGTTCGACATCTGTCATCATGGAAATCAGCGCGAAAATCAACGCAGGTGTCGCTAGACGCACCCACTTATCTTTGCGTAACTTCAACGCTTTGTAGGCGACTCCTAACAGTCCGGCAGCCATCAAAGCAAGCGAAATCAGACCACTATCATATACCTGTTGAAAATAAAGACTGTGTGCATGGGGAGAAATCAAATCCCGGTCAGGCCAAACATAATTAAATGGTGTTCCCAAACCATGCCCCACCAACCAATGTCCCGGCATGGTTGAAAAAAAGTAATCCCATATCGGGCCACGGCCAGACAACTGACGTTTAGTGACCTCAAATATTAAATTATCCCACAACATAAACGTCGCTATCGCCGCAAGAATTGCACTTCCCACAAAGAACAACCAGCCACGGCGAGAGTTTTGCAATATTACAACAGCTAGGCAGCTCGCGGCCACGCCGAACCATGCCCCGCGGGTATAGGTCAACAACACATAAATCACAAGTATGCAAAAAGCTAACAGCCAAAAAGCACAGGAAAGTATATTCCTTCTTCTATCTAATGCAAAACCCAATGCCCACGTTGCTGCCGCACCATGAAAAATACCTGCTGCTACGGGCCAGCCATAATTTGCAAAGTCCCGTATCCCCGACCGGTCGATTCGGAATGCCCGATAGGCAAGCGGTTGCTCCAATACCAAAAACTGATAAATTAAACTAACCAATGCTCCAAGCGTGATCATGGCGACACCTGCCATCAATACACGCAGTAACATCGACTCATCACGGCGCATGAACAGTAGAATCGATACCAAATAAAGGGCAATGAATAAGCCACGCTTCATCAAGGAAAATGCTGGGTCTTCTGAACCCGTTGACCAGAGAACGCTAATCGCTCCCCAGAGCAAAAAGCACATCCAAGGAAGATACTCCCAACTGAAAGCAGAAAACGCCCTTCGAAAAGCAATGTCCAAGAAAAAAATGGCGGCAGGCAACAGCAGCCAGATGTAAACCTGAGTATTTTGAGCACTGTTTGACTCTAGCCAAACCTTTCCGCTCAGCTGAACAAACAAACCAATTGCTAATATCCAAACAACACTTCGCGACCAAAACGAACTGCCTCTATTCTGTTTCAAATCCATGCTGCCGCCTTCCCAAAGTTCCCGATAAACCGCTATCAAAAAGCATTCTTATTGATAAAACCCTTGAGCGCCGTGAGAAATATTATTCTTACGTCCAACGAAAGCGACCAATTGTCAATATACCAGAGGTCAAACTCCACGCGCTTCTGCATTTTCTCCAGCGTATCAGTCTCCCCTCTATATCCGCTTACCTGTGCCCACCCGGTAATGCCTGGCTTGACTTTGTGTCTCTGCATGTAAGACTCAACCAGATCTTTATAATATTCATTGTGCGCCAGCGCATGTGGGCGCGGACCGACAATCGACATGCGCCCCTGCAGGACGTTGAAGAATTGAGGCAGTTCATCAAGGCTGGTACGACGCAAGAACGCACCCACACGGGTCACTCGCGCGTCATTACGCTTAGCTTGGGTCAATGTTCCGCTATTTTCGTCGTGCACAACCATGGAACGAAACTTGTAAACCTTGAATCGTTTACCGTTGATCCCCATCCGCATCTGTTTGAACAGAACGGGACCTGGAGAGGTAACCTTTATTACCAGTCCAATGATCATACATAGCGGCAGAATCATCAGACTGATCAGGCCACCAATCAGGACGTCTTCCAATCTTTTAATAACTCGTGCAGGGCCATCCATCGGGCTGCAACTTAAGTCTAAAGAGTAAACACCTGCAATGCGGCTGACCTTGTGATTCAGCAAGGGTATATCACCCCACTCGGGTATAAATCGCACAGCAACGGTGTAGTGGCGCAGTGCATAGAGAATAGAGCGCACAGCACCGCCTTCGCTCAGCGGCAAGCACAACCAAACTTCATGAACGCCATGCTCATTAACTTTTTCGACTAATGTCTCCAGCCATTGACCGCCAGCATTGTACGTCAAGTTTTTCTCAACTTTGAATCCGTACTCCCCCAGAGCTTGACCTGCATTCAGTTGCCCTGCAGACTCGCCCCCCGAGTCCACCAGCAATACTGACTTGAGATTCATTCCGGATGAACGCAACTGCCTAAGAAGGAAAAAAACAAAGACTCTTAACAAGAGACACAGCGAACCACCAATAACCAATATCGCAGTGAACCAGATACGAGAATAGTTTTCGGACAACTTCAAAAAAAAGGTAAGGGATAAAATAATTCCAGTAGCGGCTAGCCAGCACATTAATAAGACACTAAACTGCCGGGCGAAGGAATACCCCCTTTGCGATCCATACACACCACCAAACGACATACATAACACCACGACAACACTGGTAACCAGGGTCGCCGTACTGTATCGACCGCTCATTTCAAATGAGTTATAACGATACCAATAGGCCAGCACGCCAGCTATTACAACCACACCCAAGTCAAGCAGAGCGACAAATAAGGGTACAGGATAGCGCTCTGCAAATGTTGGATGGTAACGCTGAATGACTTGCATGTTATCTTATAACCCTAAGATATAGATTTTTTATAAAAAAATAAAAAATACAAATTCTATAAATTACAAACGCTCGCTGACTACCTAGCTGTCCAAATGCCCTAAGGATTCAGGCACACCCAGCCTTGTACGGAAACGTCGCGAGTAGATCATGTTCACCATGAATCTAACGACGGTATCCGTTAGGGTTATTTTTTTGCCACCTCCATGCATCTTTCATCATTTCCTCTAAGCCTCGTTCCGCTCGCCAGCCTAGCTCATTTTCCGCCTTCGAGACATCTGCCCAACATTCTGCGATGTCACCGGGGCGGCGAGCCGTCACACTATAGGGTATTACCAGACCACTGGCAGCCTGAAATGCATCGAGCAGCTCAAGGACGCTGTAGCCTTTGCCCGAGCCAAAATTCCAAATATGAAAACCTGCACGCAACTCAATGGCTTGAAGTGCCTTGAGGTGGCCATTCGCAAGGTCTACAACATGCACATAGTCACGCACCCCAGTGCCGTCGCGGGTCGGGTAATCGTTGCCAAATACTTTCAGCTCAGCAAGCTTGCCAATAGCCACTTGGCCAAGGTAGGGCACGAGATTATTGGGAATACCCAAAGGGTCCTCACCAATCAACCCGCTAGTGTGTGCACCGACAGGATTAAAGTAACGAACAGTGGCGATACTCCATCGACTGTCGGCCTTGGCCATATCCGACAATATCTCCTCGACCATCAGTTTTGATCGACCATATGGATTGGTAGGGGTAGCGATGGGAGTAAGCTCACTCAGTGGCATGCGCCCTGAATCCCCATAAACCGTGGCAGATGAACTGAAGACCAGACGAAAAACGCCCGCTTTATACATGGAGTTGAATAAACTCACACTCCCAGAGACATTATTAGAAAAGTACTTAATCGGTGATTTTACGCTTTCACCTACCGATTTTACTCCGGCACAGTGAATCACTGATTCAATCTGATACGTTGCGAAGAGACGATCCAAAACCTTGGCATCACAGATGTCACCTTTTACAAAAAAAGGTGCTGCACCCGTATAGCTCCCCACACGCTCTATTGACTCGACAGAAGCGTTTGAAAGATCATCCAACACCACAACATTCAAACCACTTTCCAGCAGCGACAGGACAATATGAGAGCCTATGTAACCAGCTCCGCCGGTTACTAGAATATATTTCCCCACGCCTGTCTCCCTACCTTTTTTCATAGTTTTATCTTGATGGCTCTCTACGCAGCATGATACGTATATCACTATACGCGACCATACTTGTCTTCAAATCGCACGATGTCATTTTCACCCAAATAAGAGCCCGATTGAACCTCAATCAACTCCAGCGGAATGACGCCTGGATTCTCCAAGGCATGGACCTGGCCAATGGGTATGAAAGTCGATTGATTTTCGGTCACAAGGTACACTTTTTCGCCATTCGTGACTTTAGCTGTGCCACTGACAACAATCCAATGTTCCGCACGGTGATGATGCATCTGAACCGAAAGCTTGGCGCCCGGCTTGACGGTAATCCGCTTGACCTGATACCTGTGGCCTGCGTCAACGGAGTCATACACGCCCCAAGGGCGGTACACCTCACGATGATTGACGTGTTCATTGCGGCCCGACGACTTTAATCTGGAAATCAGGGTTTTAACATCTTGCGCACAAGACTTATCAGCGATCAGTACCGCATCCTTGGTCTCAACGATAACTAAATCCTTGACACCAAGCGTCGCGACTAGCCGATGGTCAGAGTGAATATAGCTGTCGGACGTCGCCTCGCAAATAACGTCACCCTTGCTCACATTCCCCCATTCATCTTTGCTCCCCAACTCCCAAAGTGCGGACCACGACCCGACATCACACCAGCCTGCGTCCAATGTAACCATCACGGCTTGATCAGTATGTTCCATAACAGCGTAGTCAATGGACTCATCAGGGCATTCCAGGAACGCTTCTTTGTCTACCCGTGTAAAATATAGATCCTGCGCACCTTTCGACAGCGATAAACGACAGGCTTCAAGAATATCTGGTCTGAATATTTCGAGCTCTTCCAGGTAACGTTTTGCTCGGAACATGAACATTCCACTGTTCCAATAATGCAAGCCTCCCGCCACATAGGTCTCTGCTGTTGAGATATCTGGTTTCTCTACAAACGCGTCGACAAGGAACCCACTTTCCCCAATGGACTTCCCCTTCTTGATATAACCATATCCCGTTTCCGGCTTGATCGGGACAATTCCAAACGTCACCAACTTTCCCGCCACCGCATGAGCAACAGCAGTGTTCAAAGCACCTTGGAAAGCGTTTATATCTTGAATAAAGTGATCTGCTGCCAACACCAGCAGTATGGGATCTTCTTCCTGATTGCATAAGTTCAAGGCGGCAAGCGCTATAGCGGGAGCTGTATTACGACCTTCTGGCTCAAGAATTATATTTGATTGTTCCAAGCCAATTTGGCGTAACTGTTCTGCCGCCAGAAACCGATGCTGTTCATTGCATATAATTAACGGCGGTGCCATCTCCACGCCTTTCAATCGCTGACACGTATCCTGCAGCATTGAAAGGTTCTCTTTCACCAACGGTATAAACTGTTTTGGGTGAAGCTCACGTGACAATGGCCACAACCTGGACCCGTAACCACCCGCTATAACGACAGCATGTAACATAATAGATTCCTACGCTATGAAATCAAACTAGAAGCATAAACCTCTGTCATCCTACATAGTCATCAGAAACTCATAAAATAGCCCGCGCCTTCCAGCGCGGGGACATCGAAAATCCCCTCAACCCCTCACGGAGTCAATATTTTCCACGTACCATCTGTACGCATCACGCAATCCATCTTCCAACGTGATTCGAGCTTTCCACCCCAACGATTGTATTCGTTGAACATCGAGCAACTTTCTGGGCGCACCATCTGGCTTAGAGGTATCAAACACAAGCCTGCCAGAGAAGCCCGTCACTTTGGCAAGTGTCTGCGCAAGCTCACGTATTGTGCAATCGACGCCTGTTCCAACGTTGATATGAGACAGCATATCCTGTGTTGCACCTTGATACTGCTGCCTGTCTAACTCCATCACATGCACACATGCTGCTGCCATGTCATCAACGTGTAAAAATTCCCGCATCGGACTACCACTTCCCCAGATGGAGATTTCGTCGTCCTGTCGCACTACAGCCTCGTGATAACGTCGAAGCAAGGCGGGAATCACGTGGCTATTCAGCGGGTGATAGTTATCATTAGGACCATATAGATTTGTCGGCATGACGCTGCGATAGTTTCTACCGTGTTGACGATTGTAACTTTCGCATAACTTTATTCCCGCAATCTTTGAAATAGCATAAGGCTCATTCGTCGACTCTAACGCACCGGCTAACAATGCCTCTTCGTTCATCGGCTGCGGCGCATGCTTTGGATAGATGCATGAGGAGCCTAAAAACAACAGGTTCTGCACATTATTATTATGCGCCGCACTTATAACATTCGCCTCGATCATTAAATTATCGTATATAAAATCAGCAGGGTATGTATTGTTAGCGTGAATACCGCCAACTTTAGCTGCTGCAAGATAAACCTGATCAATTTGGTTTTCCGCGAAAAACTGTTGAACTGCGCGCTGGTCAACCAAATTCAGTTCATCTTTCGTTGCAGTCAGTATGTTGACGTAGCCTCGTTCAACCAACTGTCTTACGATCGCTGCGCCCACCATACCCCGATGACCAGCAACAAATATTTTCTGATCGAAATTCTGCATTATTTCTAGTTCTCCACTGCCACAGAAACGTCATATCCGTGCTGTTTCAGCAGCGCGTGCCGTTGGGCAATCTTCAAATCTTCCGAAACCATCTCCGCGCACATCTCTTGCACCGTTATTTCTGGAACCCATCCCAGCTTCTCTTTGGCCTTGGTAGGGTCCCCGAGAAGCGTTTCAACTTCGGTCGGCCGGAAATAACGAGGGTCCACACGCACAATGATATCCCCCACCTTGAGAGCCGGGGAGTGAGTACCATCAATTTTTTCGACAATCGCACGCTCCTCAATGCCTTCCCCTTCAAACCTGAGGGTCACACCGAGCTCTTCTGCCGACCATCGAATGAAATCTCGCACCGAATACTGAACACCGGTAGCAATTACAAAATCATCAGCTACATCCTGTTGCAACATCATCCATTGCATACGCACGTAATCCTTGGCATGCCCCCAATCGCGCAAGGCGTTGAGATTACCGAGGAACAAACATTGCTCCAATCCCAATGCGATATTCGCCAAGGCTCTGGTAATCTTGCGTGTCACGAAAGTTTCACCACGCCGGGGAGACTCATGATTGAACAGGATACCGTTACATGCGTACATACCATAGGCTTCACGATAGTTTACCGTTGCCCAGTAGGCGTACAGTTTGGCCACTGCGTAGGGGGAGCGTGGGTAAAAAGGCGTTGTTTCCTTCTGCGGTGTTTCTTGCACCAGCCCGTACAGCTCAGACGTCGACGCCTGGTAGAAACGTGTCTTCTTTTCGAGCCCCAAAAGTCGGATGGCTTCAAGAATACGCAATGTTCCTATAGCATCGACGTCAGCTGTATACTCTGGAGACTCAAAGCTAACCGCCACATGTGATTGCGCACCGAGGTTGTATACTTCGTCAGGCTGAATATCTTGAATGATACGGGTTAGGTTAGACGAATCCGTCAAGTCGCCATAGTGCAGTACAAAGTTTCGGTTATCGACATGCGGATCTTGATAGATATGATCAATACGTTGCGTGTTAAAAGAAGAGGCACGACGCTTCAGGCCATGAACTTCATAGCCTTTTTCGAGCAAGAACTCAGCGAGGTACGATCCATCTTGCCCCGTTACACCGGTAATAAGCGCCTTCTTTTTGTTCATTTTTCCATCCTGATCAATCATCAAAAATTCTATTAAGAGTGTGCTTTACTTCTTCAATAGCTGACGGACTGCGTAATAGATAAACCAGCTATTTGTCGACAGATAACGCTTAAATAAACGTTTTGGCTCACTACTAAGGCGGTGTAGCCACTCCAACCCCGAATGCTGCATCCACAGCGGCGCGCGCTTTATGACCCCTGCGTGGTAATCAAATGCCGCCCCTACTCCAATCATCACGGCATTGACTCTGTCGCGATGCTCGGCCATCCACAGCTCCTGTTTGGGGCAGCCCAAGCTAACCCAAACAGTTTTCGCACCAGATGTGTTGATAGCCTCGACGATCTGTTCATCCTCCTGCGCTGTCAGCTGACGGAACGGCGGCGAATAAGCGCCCGCGATCACCAAGCCAGGCATACGCTCAGGCAGCACCTTGGTAAGAATGTCCAACGTTGACTGTGCACCGCCGTACAAATAGACCGGTTCACCACACGTAGCCGCTTCAGACAGGTACTTCCACATTAAATCCGGACCATTGATGCGCGCCTGCCCCTCAACGCCTAACCGACGCATCAGCCAAGCCACCGGAGCGCCGTCGGGAGTGGCCAAGTCAGCGTTGCGCACGACGTCGCCAAACTCTCGATCTTGCGTGGCCGTTACCACGGAATGCACGTTGCAAATACAGACGTAATAGCCTTTCCCCGTCTGTGCCATTTCGGCAACACTATCGAGGACGCTGGGCCAGCTCAGTACATCAATAGGCACGCCAATGACAGAGCTTGTAGTACGTTGCCTGCATCCCAATTGTTCACTCATTGCGCGAAACCCTAATTGCCTGCGTATAGATGTCCATCAACATTGAATAGTTGGCGTCTTCAGTATAATTGCTTTCAAATGCCCGCCTGGCGCCTTTACCCAAACGCTCCAATAATGTCGGCGTCGACCAGGCCTCACGTACAACCTGCAGCAGTGACTGGGGGGTCGCGGGGCGGAATACCACGCCATTGTCGCCGTCTTGTACGATAGAAGCCAGCGGTCCTATATCCGATACGGCTGCTGGTGTACCAAACGCAAAGGCCTCTCGGATCACCATCGGGAAACCTTCGAACCACTCCGACGGTAAAATTTGTAGGCACGCATGGGCAATCTGATATTCGGCTTCCTGTGACGATACTTGCCCAAGAAATCGAATGGGCAGGCCACGTGCCATCAGCTCAAGCTCGGGTCTTAGCGCTCCGTCCCCCACAATACGAAGCTCAGGTGCCGAAGCCCCCCATTCCTGCCATGCCCGCAGCAGAGAAACGACCCCTTTTTCAGCCGTCAAGCGACCGACGAATACGACATAAGGCTGGCGCTGCTCCCACGATACAACCTTAGGATTACCCGGGTAAAAGTTGGGTTTCACGTGCACTTTTTCACGTGGCAACCCTGCCGTTATCATCAGCTCTTTTTGAAACTCCGACAGCGCAATGAATGCATCTACCTGATGTGTCCAGGTACCTAAAGCACGATGCAGTTCGACGTTTATTGCCATGGGAATCGTCGCGACACGGCTATTTCGATAGCATCCGTGAAGCAGAGACGGTAACGCCGAGTGCCTATCAATGCACTCTGTACATACACGCCCCTCGCGCATCGGTATCGCAGCCGGACAAAACAATCGATAGTTGTGCAAAGTAAGGACACGAGCAGCGCGTTTGCCTAGCGCATGGAAGACAGCCGGGGACAGCAAAGGAAAGGTATTGTGAACGTGCACAATATCAGGCTTGAAGGAATTAACAGCACTGCAAATGTCACGCTTTATACCAAGGCTCCAAGGTGTACCCAGTGCGGCCTTGACTACGCCAATCTTACCCTGTGCTTTAATTGCATCACTGTGCTTAGTAAAAAGTCGCACATCATCACCCCGACTAGCTAACAACATTTTCTCAGCCTCGAAAACCTGGTTTTCGCCCGAGGGAGTTGCTGAACTGTAGAAGTTATGCGTTAGAAGAACTCGCAACGTGCTGGCCCCTTATTAATTTTTCGCAAATAAAAATGGTGATAGCGATGCCTGACTGCGTAAAAAACACTCAGCAGGCATCGTATACCACCACCTACAGCACAACCTTAACTAAACCTCACCCAGCCATCCGCGAATTGTGGGTTCATCCAACTCGCTCACATTGCTCACGTTGGTGCTGCCAAGGCTGTCAAATAGACCAGCCACCTTTCCGCGTCCACCTACCTGATAGTCAATCCCATAAACATCCAAACCACTCGACAAACCAAATATGCAGGCATGAAACCTCATCGCGAGTAAATGAGTACATTGACCCAGCATATCAAGCATGATCGGAACACCGGGCTCATACTCGACGACATAATAATCGCGACTTGGCAGGACACCCTTGACCACTTGGTAAAAGGAACTAAAGTCAGAAAAACCGTAAGTGTCTGGGTTGAACGGAATGAACACCACCGCCCACTCGGCGCCCAGTTGGTTGATCACAGAAGTCACGTTCCGGGTCATACTGTCCACTATGCGACCCACACTGCCTTCGCTACCTTTTGTAGCGTAAGCACTCCAAATAGGCCGTAAATTGACGAACAATACTTTCTCACGCCCGGCGATATAATCTTTCAGCGAAGAAAGCTCTGTTCTTTCACGAGCACTGTAATTGATCTGGGGAAGCATAAACCTGTAGTAGTGAAGGTAATCAAACGCAGGATCCTGATCAACCTTTAAAACTTCAATTTTATTGTAAAATGGCAAACTTTCAAAATTGCTCTTGCTACGCAATGTAATTTGCTTGGCAAGCAGCAACATCAAAGAAGCAAAATATTTGCTTACTGTTCTTTTGTACGGCCCTAGACCGACCCCCTCGACAACAAAAGGAATCTTTTTCCACGTAGCCAGAAGAGAGGCATAAAGATAGAAACTCAAATTAACAGGTATATCCATGATTGGCCCGCCTGCGTACACCAGACCATCGCTTTGACCCAATGCAGTTCGTAAACTGCTACGCGAAAGCTTTACCACGGAAAAATCCACGCCATCAATTTTCAACGACTGAACCCACTTTTGAGTTCGGTCGGGCCTGAAGCTGAGAATGAAAAACTTTTGAGTCTGAAATTGTTTTTTCAGCCTCAATATCACACCACCAAGAATAGCGGCATCACCAACGTGCTCCCCACCGTAGGCACCCATAATGGTGACTACCGGCATCGCGTCCAGCGCTAAACCTTTAGGTGCTTTGATTTTTCTCAGCAGTGCAAAGGGGGCAATGGCCACAGCATTAAGAAGATTATCCGCCAACCGCAAAACCTTCCTAACAACAACGGTACCTTTCCACTGATTAATTTTATAGGCGAGGATAGAAAAGGGGCTCCAGGCACCGCTTTGATCATGGATACAGCTATCACAGTATTTATTTTTTGTAACTTCTCTAGCGACTTCAATCCCCTTCTCCGAAATACTGAAGTCGGATGCTCGCAGATCCTCAACTATTGCCGTTTTAGCAACCGAACAGGGGTAGAGCGCCAATTTCGATGTTAGCAACATGCCTTGATCTTTAAAGTAGCAGGGCATGGCTCTTGCGCCACCACCGGATGAAAGCCATCGCTGCATCCGACTATAGTAAAGCTTCCTCGACAGCGACCTGGTTTGAGCTAGCAATTCGCCAGAAGAAAAGAAGTCCGCGACAAAGGAGCGCTCTTCATTATCAATGAATACTTCAGAGCGATCAGCATTGTAGAGACGCTCAATATTTGTTGCTAATCTAAAGATTATTTCTATATTTTTATCACGCGCATAATCCAATGCAAGTTGCATCGAATAAACGTTCATTGTTGAGATCGTGTACTGAAGCTGAAGCTTCACATTCAACGCTTGTGCTATCTCGATAGTTTTAGTGGCCTTTGAAAATGCACCACTGATGCCTCTAATCAGGTCATGACGCTCACCGTACCCATCAATGGATATGTTCAAACTAAACGAAATACCTCTGCGCTGAACAATCTCCTTAATCAAGGGAAGAAATCGTCTCCATCGCGAGTTACTGTAGCCGTGCGAAGTAATAGAAAGTGTTTCGAGTAATGGGAGAGCATCTACGATAGCACCGACACACCTGACGAGGTCTTTGCGTAACGTCGGCTCACCGCCTGATATCCCTAGATGCTTAACTTTCGAAAACCTTGAATGAGACAACACTTTTGTTATCTCTTCCGGGCTTATTTCGTCCACAATATTGTTCTTCCAGATGTTACACATCGTGCATCTGGAATTACAGTTGTCCGTGATAGGAAAATTAACGACCCTTACATCCCGATTCAAACCAGCATAATCCTTCAGGTATTCTAAAACCTTCAAAACTTTCAACGGGTCCACCTCGAAATTCTTTTATCGTTAACAAAATATATATATAGGAAGAGCGCACTCAGCGCATAGGCAGCAGCCATTGAGACCAAACTATCGGTCACACCAACGCCACCCTCACCAAAGCTATAGAAGCCAAACAGAAATGATAATTTCACTGCGACCGCGACCGCCAAAGATGCGATAACACTGGCTTGCTTTCCCAGCACACGTAAATTTGACTGCAGTAAAGAAATCACAATCATTGCGAATACGATTAGCGCGAAAGCAGCCCACATGAAAATCCCCTCAGATGTACCATGCAACAATGTACCATAAAGGATAGCAGCCACCGGGGTGACAATCAGGGTAATGGTCAAAGGCGCAACCCATACTTCGAGATAAGTCACTTTATAGCCCCCCCCCTTTGAAAATACGAAATTAATCATCGCACCAGATATCTGCTGTATTGGCGACAATAGCATTAGCAGTTTTCGTACCTCCACAATCGCAGCAGGGCTTCCCAGGCTTGCAAGAAACAGGTAGATGCCGTTTGATGGAAACCATAGCAACGGCACAAGCATGACTGATTTGGCCAACGCTAGTGGGTCAGCAAATATACTGAGAACATTATCCTTGAACGATTCATTTTTTTTCTTGATCGTGAGTAGTGACAAGTAAATGAGCGCCATGCAGTTAACCAGACAAACCAGCATCAACACGTCAACATAGACATTACACACGTATGCACTTAACGATGCGAGCGTCCCGACCACCAACGTTGCAGCGACGGAATATTTAACGCGCTTACTATCAAGGACACAAACACGCCTAATGACCCATAGCACACTGCTAGTAAACATGACCATGGCAAGCCAAAACCCACCTGCATAGGTGAACCACAATAAAAAATACAGAACCACACTGACTATAAACAGCAACATACAAAGCACAAAAAAATCATTCGCGCTAAATAGGCGATCACTGGAAAACAGCAAGCGCTCCACCTTAATAGCGAAACCGAAATTCAATAAAAACGCTGCCGCTGAGATCATGATCGCGTACTGAGCAACATCATCTACATCAAATTTATAATCAAGAACGACAAATACAATAAAATTGACAGCCGAAAATAAAAATTGATCAACTATATACAGAATCTTTTCTTTCATTTTTTGACCACGAGAACAAAGCAAGAGAAAAGAACCAAAATGTCAGCACCGTATAAACGCCTCCAAATATAGTCATTGTTACACAACCAAGAATCAACGGTAAAGACAGAGCGGCAAGGTAGATATCTGGACTATTCTGCCTGCAGGCGAGATTCCTTAGAATAAGCTTCACTGACTTATAGAAAACAACAGACATCAGCAGAAGTGAAAGCACACCACCGGAAAGAAAGCTTTCGATTAGCGCATTGTGAGTATGCGGGGGTAGCCAGTAACTCTGAGTGAAATTGAGTCTGTAATACTCTTTGACACCCTCAACAAAACCGACACCTAGATACCAATGATCTAACGCGCCTTGCAGACCGACCTCCGCGACAACGCTTCGATTATTAAGCGTCAGAAGGTCATACAGCGGCCGCTCACCCTTCCCAATCAATGGCAATAAACGCTCAACAAAAAACTCATAGAAAAGTAATAATAAAGGGACGACAAATATCATACAAACCGCGCAAAGCAACGCTCTACCCATGATATTAAAGTTTAATAAAACCCATAGACAAATGGCAATTGCAACGGAAAACTGGGCCGTTCTGCTTCCCGTAAAATACAATGCCACGCAAAAAAACAAGCAACACATTAGAATCAAAAACTTTTTCAGCGTGGTACGAGCCTTGCCCATCAGGTAGAGACTGGACAACATTCCAGAGGCGAATACCATCCCGATAAAATTTGGGCTGTATGCGTTTCCTCCAAGGCGAAAACGACCTTGCGTTTCCAAGGCATAAAAGTGATTCGGGGAAATGACTAGTCCGATGGCTATCATTATCACGATAGCAACGGCTGCCATTTGCACCCACCCAGCGAAAACTCTAACCGCCGCGTCCCGACCTTCAAGCCTGATTGTTTTATCAACTATATCTAATGCAAACAAAAGCAAAATATATTCGCACAACCGATAGAAACCTGTGATTCCAACGCCGTTCACTACGAGGCTCAACGTCAGAATAATCATGTAACAGAACAAAAGCTTCATGAGAGGAGACGGATGAGCAAACACTCGGTGAAACAATCTAGGCTTCAACAAACATACCGTAAGAATGCAAAATAAAAACCAAGCGACTCTGACCACCTTGTCAAGCGTGTTGTCAATCCCGGTGTCCAGGCCTGTCTTATCAACAACTGATAAATTGAAAGGCGTCAGCGAAATGAGAAGCACTATTAGCGTATCGACTTTCAGCTTCCATCCAGCAGTGCTGCTTTCCAGTTTTTTATCTAGATTTTCATCCACCGCACTGTCACTCACCTAGTAAATAAATCCACTGTCGTTCAACACCACGAAACGGAACAAGCAATCCAGTTTCCTAATGATTAATCGGTGAAAAGTACGCCACACTGCAGGGCATTCAAATTTCCCCCCCTGCTCCGCACCTTGGCTACTTGAGCACGCCTCTGACACTGCTCCAGAGAGCCAGTGAGCGTCACCCAGCGGCTCATCCGTCCGTTCTCCACTCGCCCATAACAAGAGGAGTCTTAACAACGGCCCAATTCCCTCCCGAGGTATACATGGCAGAACGTACCCTGGTTTACTTGAGCATTTGGTCGTCAAACCTAGCCAGTATGCCAACGAACGAAGCGGAAGGTGATGACTTGCTGGATACGCGGAGGACCACTGCAAAAATTCTACACCAGCTACTCGTGATGCCCTAGCCAAACAGTGTTGCCCAACGCTATCGCCATCATTATGGCATCACCTATAGAGACGGCAGTGCTTGTCTCAGGCATTGAAGCATTACAGACTTGCGCCCTCGTCGCCTCAATGACGTTAATCTCTACAGTGCGGGTAAAGAGGAGCGAGCACCGGCAGCTACACTATGTGGCTTAGCGGCCGACTGCGTCTGACTGCCGCGGCGAGTATGGACGGCATTGCGTAAAATCGCGAGGAATAGACCTATACCCGCCCCAGTATCAGCCCTAATGCTATCCATAAAAGTTTTTGGGGGCGACCGGATTAACCGGTTCGACGGCAAATCGATCAATGCTCACCAAGCGTAACTGGCTCAGGTCCGTGGAAATATTTTCCAGTCGAATACGTTCAGCACGCAGGGGCTCTACCCCTTTCAGAAATATTTCTTCATTTTCACGCTTGCGCAACACTTCAACCTGCCGATTGCTGATCAACAGCGAAAGCTCTCTACGGATTTTTGCGCAATTCGTGGATCAGCAAAGTCATCTGACCGGCGCTTACGTAATACCTGACGCTCCGCTTCAAGCGCATCGGTACCCATGAAGTAAAGCGGTATTTGCTGGTTGTTGACCTCAGTGCGAATTACATTGCCTGATGCTTCACTATCAGCCATAGATGATGGGGTCGACGGCTTCTTCAGTCCGAGCGAGCGCGCAATATTGATGGCTTCGTCAAGCACAGAAATTCGGTCTTCCCGGCGCTGCTTAAGTTGTACACGCAGCGCCTTAAGTTCATCTTGCAACAAGGCACGACTGAGGCTGTCGCTCTCTAGCAGCTCTGCGATATGGCTTTCTTTGGTAGCATCATAATCTGCGCGCGCTGCTACCAACTTGGCATCCACTTTCTTAAGCCGATTACCGATGATAATTTTCAAGTCATCTGACACTTGACGACGCTCGTTTTCGATTGCGTAGTTGACGAATTCGTTCAATACGTCATGCCCGCGCACCCCTTCTGGATATCGCATTTGGAAACCGATATATGCACTGAGCAAGTCTGCTTTCTTTGGATCCGGCTGTACCAACTTTAATGCATTGCGATTAAAGTCTTCAAATGCCTGCTCTGCGGTATATCCTGGTCGGGTGAACGCAGCCTGCAAATCGGGGTTAGATCGAAAATAACCAAGACGTGTTTCGTACGAGTCGAGCGCCGCTCCGACACGAATCAATGCGGTGCTTGGAGGCAAAGAGTAAATTTCAGAACGGTTCAGTGCGTCCAACTCATTCAGCGCAGCGGGACGCAATATAGTACTGACTTCATACTCAGGCGTGACGGTATAAGCGAACAGCGCCCCAATCACGCCAAAGAATAGTGAGCAGATCACAATGAGCTTTCTTTGGCGCCATACCGCGTACAACAGGGTCAGAATATCAAATTCGTCGCTAGTCACTACTGAGGGGATACGAAAAATACTTGCCAAACGAAGGTCCGCCTGAATAAAAAGAGACATTCGCCCAGAAACAGGCACGCAACTCTTCGCTATCGACACCTTCGCCGAACTAAGCACTCGAAATCATCCCTGTCGCTAAACGACGAGAATATTGTGCCAGCTAACTGCGCACGTTGCCATCTGAAAGTCGGAAATCAGGAATGATTTACATTAGCGTTTGATTGTCATTTTTTCGGGTGCTCGACCAGACGCGACGGAAAAGCGCCAATGTGATTCCTAGCCCAGCACCTGCCAACACGCCTAAAAACACGACAATAAATCTTTGGGGTTTGATGGGGCTATCAGGTAAATCGAGTGCGCCGTCCTGGCGGTACACCCCCACTACGCTAGGGTCGACTTCCAGAGATCGATAGAACGATTCCTGAGATTGCTGCTCACGAAGGTTGCTGATAAAAGGGTCATCCGAGCCACGCTTCTGCAGATTCTCAATTTCAGCCTGTAGTGCTTTACTGCCTCGCATGTAAGTCAGGGCCCCATCCATCCCGGCGGAGACCTCAGTTGAGAGGTTGCCAGAAATGATGGGCGGTCGTTCCAGGTTAATCGATTTGGCAATCGTCAACGCTTCCTCCAGTTGCGCAATCTGGTCGTCGCGTAGTCTCTTCGCATTTTCCCTCGCCGTTGTTATCTGGCGCTCAAGGTTGTTCGCTTTGACTGAAGCATCTGCCTTGAGATCCTTTAGGATTTCGAGCTTTGCTCGATACCCTGCCATTTCCCCATATTGCACCGCCCAGCTAACAGCTAGATTAGGGTCTGGCATATTGACAGTAATAGCGAAACGCGTCGGAATTTCCTTGTTCGCAATAGTCACTTTCAGCACTTTGCTCAGATCTTCATACAGCTCATCTTGGGAGCCTAGCAGCCTGTCGGACTTTTCCCCTCGCCGGTAGAATTGCGCATCGCTCCTGGA
>OLII01000241.1_pt1 | contig 22111 bp, 21 predicted proteins | sample 1609481 | NCBI WGS metagenome assembly OLII01 (sample SAMN05416859, study PRJEB24817) | seawater metagenome | isolation source: Sea water | place: Canada:Atlantic | collected 2013-11 | reverse complement strand
ACATAGTCATTTTATATTTCATTAATTTTGTGCAGTTATCAGTTTCTTAATGAGCTCCCAAGGGCGAGTTTAAAAGCTTTATATGCCACGTTATTGATTTTGACAAGGGAATAACCATTCTCTGCAATCAATGCCTTGCCTCTAAACCTTTTAATTATCGCTGAGTGGAAGAAACTTAGTCGACTTGGTATCACTATGGAGTCATTAATGCTAGAACAAATTTTTATACTACTTATTGCCCTTGTCGCTTTAGTTTGGAGTGCTGATAAATTCGTTTTTGGCGCCTCATCACTGGCGAGAAATTTAGGTGTTTCACCAATGATCATTGGCTTAACTATTGTCGCTATGGGCTCTTCCGCGCCTGAAATGATGGTAGCTGCTACAGCATCAATGCAAGGAAACCCTGATACAGCTATCGGTAATGCTATTGGCTCCAATATAACAAACATCGCTTTAGTGCTCGGTCTCACCGCTTTATTACAACCATTAACGGTTTCATCACAAACGATTAAACGTGAAATTCCCCTTATATTAGCGATCACCGCTTTAGGTTATTGGGTACTAACTGACAATCACTTCAGCTTTTTTGAAGGCGTTATCTTAATGACAGGTTTTGCAATTTATATTATTGCTTTGCTAGTCATTACGCTAAAGAAAACTAAAGGTAAACCTAGCGATGACCCATTAATTATCGAAGCAGAACAAGATGTAGCTCCTGCAGTAACTATGAAACTTTCACTGATATGGTTAGTCGTTGGTATCATTTTATTACCATTAAGTGCGAGCTTTTTGGTGGATTCTTCGGTATTTATAGCCAAGGCATTTGGCATAAGTGATCTAGTAATAGGCCTAACCATTATCGCTATTGGTACAAGCTTGCCGGAACTTGCCGCCAGCATTATGAGTATTATTAAAAAGGAAGATGACTTAGCCCTAGGTAATATTATTGGCTCTAATATTTTCAATATTCTTGCGGTATTACCGCTGGCTGGATTAATCGCGCCTGGAAGTATTGACGCCTTAGCGGCAAGCAGAGATGCCCCCTATATGTTAGGTGTTACTTTACTGTTATTTATTTTATGTTTTAGTCGTCGATTTGGCGCATTTAGAATTACTCGTGCAAAAGGCGGGTTATTACTGTTAAGCTTTATCGCTTACCAAGTATTACTTTTTAGTCAATTATCGTAAAAGAGCTGATAGAAATAAATCTTATGCAAAATTTCAAACAGTTAGCCAAAAATGTTATTGAAATTGAACAACAAGCAATCGCTGAATTACTAGCGTTTGTTGATGATAATTTTGAACAAGCCTGCCAACTAATGTACCACTGTAAAGGTAGGGTCATTGTTATTGGTATGGGCAAATCTGGACATATCGGTGGAAAAATAGCGGCAACGCTTGCCAGTACCGGTACCCCATCATTTTTTGTTCATCCAGGAGAAGCAAGTCACGGGGATCTTGGTATGATCACCAATGACGACGTAGTGTTAACCATCTCCAATTCAGGAGAAACCAGTGAAGTGCTGGCAATTATCCCTGTGATCAAACGCATTGGTGCCAAACTTATTTCAATGACGGGTAATCAAGAATCGACATTAGCCAAGCTTGCAGATACTCACATATGCATTAAGGTTTCAACTGAAGCTTGTCCGCTTGGCTTAGCACCTACCTCAAGTACTACCGCAACATTAGTGATGGGGGATGCACTCGCTGTAGCATTATTAAATGCCCGCGATTTCACCGCTGATGATTTTGCCTTGTCTCACCCAGGTGGTAGTTTAGGTAAGCGGCTATTATTACGTCTTAGTGATATTATGCACAAAGATGAACGCGTACCTGTGATTGCACAAGATGCACTGATTAAAGATGCTTTAGTTGAAATGTCGCTAAAAGGTTTAGGAATGACTGCGATTGTCGATCAGCAAAAAGTATTGGTTGGGTTATTTACCGATGGTGACCTTCGAAGAGTATTAGATAATAAAGTCGATATTCACTCTGATAGTATTAGCACGGTCATGACCCATCAACCGCAAGTTGCCCAGGCAGACATGTTAGCTGCACAAGCATTAAAGATAATGGAAGACAAAAAGATTAACGGCTTAATTATTGTCAATGACAACAATCAACCTATTGGTGCTATGAATATGCATGACCTACTTAGCTCTGGAGTACTGTAATGAATACACTTTATGGTGATGTTGCCGAAAGCACCCTAACAAAAGCCAAACAAATCAAGTTATTGGTATGCGATGTTGATGGAGTATTTTCTGATGGTCGAATTTACTTAGGTAATGATGGTGAAGAGTTAAAAGCTTTTCATACCAAAGATGGTTTTGGCATAAAAGCGCTAGGTGCGAGTGGTGTTGAAGTCGCAATTATCACAGGTAGAAATTCAGCTATCGTAGCAAATCGTATGAAAGCACTTAATGTTGCTCATATTATTCAAGGACAAGAAGATAAATTACCAGCACTAATGCAATTAGCGGATAAGTTATCAATCAAACTAGAGCAAATCGCTTATATTGGTGACGACGTACCAGATTTACCTTGTATTGAAGCGGTAGGTTTAGGCATTTGTGTTTCAGATGGCCACCCTTTAGTACAACAAGGTGCAAACTATATTACTTTTACCCGTGGTGGTTTTGGCGCGGTACGTGAAACCTGTGATTTAATTATGCAAACGCAAGGAAGTTTGCATAGTGCAACAGGCGCAAGTATATGAATCGATTAAATAGCTTAGCGCTATTTTTCTTACTACTTAGTGCCCTTGTCTATGGCATTATAGAATGGCGCAGTGCCTCAATTGAGGAAGACACGCTAATTGTTGATGAACAACGTCCAGACTTTATTGCAGAGAAGTTACAAAGTAAAATCTACAGTGAATTGGGTAAGCTTTCCCACACGATAGAAGCAGAACGCATGGAGCATTACTCTGACTTAGCAGTCAGTTATTTTGAGTTACCAAATTACACCTTGTATCCTCAAAAAGAAGGGCAGCCATGGAAAGTAAGTGCTCAAGAGGCCACACTGTATAAAGATAACCGTGTGGAATTAAAAAGTCAGGTGCAAATTAAAGCGACGGAAGCTGATAGCTTAATTAAAGAAATCCGTTGTAAAGCAATCGCCTTAGACTTGAAAACAAATATTATTACTTCTGAACAAACGGTAGTGGTTGTCGGGAAAGACTTCACCATGTACGGCTCGGGATTAATTATCGACTTAAACACAAAACAGATGACACTAACCAAGCATGAACGCACAATTTATAAAGAATTTGATGAAAGCTAAATTACGCTCTAAACCGTTAACAGCTTTAGCGATAACTTTTAGTCTATTGCTAATATCGCCTGTGCACGCCGCTAAAAAAGACTTAGAGCAAGAGATCACCATTAAATCTCAGCGTCAGGCAGCAGATCTTAAAAATAAAATAGCCAGTTACTTAGACAACGTGAGTATTCGCCAAGGCTCAATATCTATTACTGCAGATATCGTAAAAGTTTTTAGCCGTATTGATAAAAAAACAGGTATTAAAAATGATACATATCTAGCTAAAGGCAAGCCTGCTATTTTCCAGCAAAAACTGGAAGATGGTAGTTTAATAAGCTTACAAGCTGATGAAATATCCTACCACCCAAACACCAACACCATTACGGTTTCGGGTAACGCTCTGGTTAAGCAAGCGGGTAGTGAAGTCAGTGGTAATGAAATAACTTACAACACCTTAACTGAGCGACTTGAAGCGCAAAGTGCAGACAACCAATCTGTTACTACCGTATTGCAGCCAACAGTTCTGAAAAAGCAAAAAGAAACCTACGAAAAGTCTAAAGAAGATAAAGACAATAAGACTTCAGAAAAAGAAGGCGATAGCCGTGACAACAAGTAATTCAGAACAAGCAGCAGTCAGTACACTTATTGCTGACGGTCTGTCTAAGTCATATAAAAGCAGACAAGTAGTTAAAAATGTTAGCCTGCAAGTAAATGCCGGACAAATAGTAGGGCTTCTTGGCCCTAATGGCGCGGGTAAAACTACCTCGTTCTACATGATTGTTGGTTTAGTGCCTAATGATGACGGCTCAATAAAACTTAACGGTGAAGACTTAACACTCGCTCCAATGCATGAAAGAGCTCGAAGTGGTATTGGCTATCTTCCTCAAGAAGCCTCTATTTTCAGAAAACTCACCGTCACTGATAATATCATGGCGATATTACAAACGAGAAAAGAACTAAATGATGCTCAACGTGCTGAAAAACTAGAACATTTACTTGAAGAATTTCATATTTGCCATATTAAAGATAATACAGGAATGAGTTTATCAGGTGGTGAAAGGCGTCGTGTTGAAATTGCCCGAGCATTAGCTGCAGATCCACAATTTATTCTTTTAGATGAACCCTTTGCCGGTGTTGACCCGATTTCTGTTGGCGACATTAAAAAAATCATCTTACACTTAAAGCAACGTGGTATTGGCATTTTAATCACAGATCATAATGTTCGAGAAACTTTAGATGTTTGTGAACATGCTTATATTGTTAGTCATGGAGAAATAATCGCTCAAGGTAATGCAGATCAAATTCTTGCTAATCAAAAAGTCAGAGATGTATACCTAGGGGAACAATTCACGCTATAGTAAAGCTATCAATAAGTAGCCGTTGTCAGAACAATTTAACCAAAAGTAGCTAACGAGAAACGTTAGAAATAGCTTCAAAGAACAATAATAGGAAAGTATAAAACCTAGATGCGCCCTACATTACAGCTCCGTATTGGACAACAATTAACGATGACTCCACAATTGCAACAAGCGATCAAGCTGTTGCAATTATCGACGTTAGAGTTACAACAAGAAATTCAAGAAGTATTAGAGAGCAACCCATTACTTGAGATCGATGAAAAAGCTCAAAATGACAGTAATAGTGAACAGAACAATCTAGAAGATGCCTTCTCAGCAAGTGCCACTGAAACTAAACCTGAGCAAGCGACAAGTGACGGAAGTGAAGAGCAACAAGCAACCCTTGATGAAATCAGCACTACTGAGGCTATGGAAAAAAGTGACATTCCTGAAGAGCTCAATATTGATACTACTTGGGAAGAAAGTTACAGCGCGGGTGTTTCAAACACAGGTGCTGTTAGTAGTCCTGCTGATGACTTCACTTACCAAGGCGAAACGACTGACTCAATACAAGATCATTTGTTATGGCAAATGGAATTAACACCATTTTCAGATACTGATAAAACCGTCGCGATAGCCATAATTGAAGCGGTAGATGATGCCGGTTACCTTACTGTCTCATCTGATGAAATTCTTGAAAGTGTCGGCATTGAAGACCTTGAACTTGATGAAGTTGAAGCCGTACTAAAAAGGATTAATATGTTTGATCCTATAGGTGTTGCCGCTCGCTCTATTCCTGAATGTTTACTTATTCAATTGAATCAATTTAGTAGTGATACCCCTTACTTAAAAGAAAGTAAGCTGATTATCAATGAGCATATCGACTTACTCGGCAATCGAGATTACCGACAATTAATGCGCAAAACAAAGCTTAAAGAAGATCAACTTCGTGAAGTTATGCGCTTAATTCAAAGCTTAAATCCTCGTCCTGGCGATGCGGTTATTAAAGGGGATGATCAATACGTTATCCCAGATGTGACCGTTGAAAAGAAAAATGGTCGTTGGGTTGTTGAATTAAACTCAGATACCGCACCAAAGCTTTCAATAAATCAACAATATGCTGCGATGTCAAAGACAATGAAATCATCAACTAATGATGGACAGTTTATTCGCGCTAACTTGCAAGAAGCTAAATGGTTTATTAAAAGTCTTGAGTCACGCAATGACACACTACTCAAAGTGTCAAACTGTATTGTGCAACGTCAGCAAGGCTTTCTAGAGCATGGTGCTGAAGCGATGCGTCCTATGGTACTAAATGACATTGCTGAAGCCGTAGATATGCACGAATCAACCATTTCACGTGTTACCACCCAAAAGTTCATGCACACTCCAAGAGGTATTTTTGAGCTTAAATACTTCTTTTCTAGCCATGTTAGTACGGAGAATGGCGGTGAGTGTTCATCAACGGCAATACGTTCATTAATTAAGAAACTTATCTTAGCGGAAACCCCTGCAAAACCGTTAAGTGATAGTAAGATGGCTGATTTACTAGCCGAGCAGGGAATAAAAGTGGCGCGACGTACTATCGCTAAATATCGAGAGTCTCTAGCAATTCCACCGTCAAACCAACGAAAAAGTTTACTATAGAAACTACAAAAAAAGGATCATGCTTATGCAAATTAATCTTTCTGGCCACCATGTAGAAGTAACAAGTTCATTACGTGAATATGTAAATACTAAATTTTTAAAACTAGAGCGACACTTTGACCAAATTAATAATGTGAATGTCATTCTCACGGTAGAAAAGCTTGACCAAAAGGCAGAAGCTAATATTCATGTTAACGGTGGTGATGTTTTCGCTTCAGCGGTCAATGCAGATATGTATGCCTCAATCGACACCTTAGTTGATAAACTCGATCGCCAAATCCTTAAACACAAAGCTAAAGTTGCCCAACATTAACATTTTGAGTAACTAGCAGACGCTTTAAAGTAATTAAAGCAGTTAAGATCAGGCGCCCTTAGCTAAGTGACTAGCAAGATTGGGCGCCTATAAACCACGCTAACTATTATGCAATTATCAGAAATATTAACAACAAGCTGTACCAGTTGTGATGTAGCAGTAACCAGTAAAAAAAGAATTCTAGAAAAAATCTGTCAATTAGCTGCAAATCAAGTAGTCGACATTGACCAAGATGAATTATTAGAAAGTCTACTTGATAGAGAAAAAATGGGCAGCACTGGCATAGGAAATGGCATTGCCATCCCTCATGGTCGATTACCTAATGCCCACAAAGCCGTAGCTGTACTTATCACCACACAGCAAGCTATTGATTTTGATGCCATAGATGATAGAGACGTCGATGTATTTATTGCTTTATTCGTACCTGAAAATAGCTGCCAAGAGCACTTAGATACCTTGAAAAATATTGCTAAATTATTTAGTGATAAAAAAGTACTTAAACAAGTAAGAAGATGTAGCGATAACCAAGCGCTTTTTAACTTAGTGCAGCAAGCAAGCTAGAAAACTAGCAACCGTTACCTTAAATATCCTTTGGAATAGAATACATGAAACTAATCATAGTTAGTGGCCGCTCAGGCTCAGGAAAATCAGTAGCCTTACGTGTATTAGAAGATCTTGGCTACTATTGTGTTGATAACATTCCCGTTAATTTACTGCCTGCACTAACCCATACGGTAATCAATGACTATGAGAATGTTGCTGTAAGTTTAGATGTTCGAAACTTACCTGAAGATCCTCAAGATATTCCAGAAATCATTGCTTATTTGCCCAAAGCTGTCGATGTTAATACACTTTTTTTAGATGCTGACGACAATGATTTAATTAGACGATTTAGTGAAACACGTCGCTTGCACCCTCTCATTAAAGAGAATATGGCACTTGAGCAAGCCATCGCCTTAGAGAAGTCATTATTAGAGCCTATTTCAACTAATGCTGGCTTATATATAAATACGAGTCAGTTGTCTCCTCATCAACTTGCAGATCTTGTAAGAGAAAGAATCTTAGGAAAAAAGACCGGCACCATGGTATTGGTTTTTGAATCATTCGGTTTTAAACACGGTATACCCGTTGATGCCGATTATGTTTTTGATGCCAGATTCTTACCTAACCCTTTTTGGGAAAAGGCACTTAAAGGTAAAACCGGTGTTGATCAAGAAGTAAAAGACTTTCTTGCTAGTCAAGCGATTGTCACTAAGTTCATTTGGCAAATTAATAGCTTTATGATGACATGGCTACCTCACTTAGAACGTAACAACCGCAGCTATGTCACCATTGCAATTGGTTGTACTGGCGGTAAGCACAGATCTGTTTACATTGCTGAAATGCTTGCTAAAAACTTTCGTAAAGAACGCGATGATATACAAATCCATCATAGAGATATTAACGTAAAATCAACGTAATAGAGAAAGTGAATGACGACAGTATCTCAGCAAGTTACCATCTGTAATAAACTTGGCCTGCATGCTCGAGCAGCAACAAAGTTAGCGCAGCTAAGCCAAAAATTTTCTGCCAAAATAACGCTAGAACTATCAGGAAAAGAGGCTGATGCGAGTAGTGTCATGGCATTGATGTTACTTGCTGGTGGCAAAGGGAAAGTAGTTAACATCACCGCACAAGGCAATGATGCCGAGCTGGCACTTGCTGAAATCTGTCAATTAATATCTGATAAGTTTGACGAAGCCGAATAACCTCCCTTAGATAAAAAAGCTGATAAAACCACTAACTTACGATAAACTAATGGTAACTTTTAGTGAGTTTTCAAGAGAGTACTCTCTCTATTCATCGTAAGTAACCCTAAATATCGTCATTTTCTTATGGGTTTTCTGTGTAATAACCATCAAATAAGCAGAATCACTATGCCAGAAGTATCAGAGCAAGAATACAATCAGCAAAGATTACAACAAGTCAATGAAGCACTTGGTAGCGGTATGTTCGTCTATGTACGTAAACTGCTGCAACATATGCCTGCTTATGATTTGGCACTGATATTAGAGTCCTCTACAGCAAAAAGTCGTCCGGTTCTTTGGCAACTTATCGATCCAGATTTTCATGGTGAAGTTCTTGAAGAGCTCAATGAAGAAGTACGTAAAGGCATCCTTAAAAGCATGCGGCCTGAAAAGCTTGCAGCTGTTGCCGAAGGCATGGACGTTGATGATTTAGCCGAAGTACTTCGAACCTTACCTGACAGTATCTTTAAAGAAGTACTCAACTCAATGGACTCCCAAGATAGGAGTCGTGTTGAAGCTGCCCTTTCTTATGAGGAAGATACTGCTGGCGGTATCATGAATACCGATACCATCACCTTGCGCCCAGATGTAAGTGTTGATGTGGTCTTACGCTATTTACGCCTTAAAGGTGATCTCCCTGAAGCCACTGACTCTTTTTATGTAGTTGATCGCAACAACCTCTTTATTGGTGCAGTTTCCCTCGCAGCAATAGTTACAGCTAAAGCTGAAGTAATAGTCTCGAGCTTGATTAATGCCGATGTAGAGGCCGTACAAGCGGATATGGATGAACAAGATGTCGCGCAACTTTTCGAGCGTCATGATTGGTTTTCAGCCCCTGTCGTTGACGAAGCAGGACATTTACTTGGCCGTATTACTATTGATGATGTAATCGATATCATACGTGAAAACGCTGAGCACTCGATGATGAGTATGGCGGGTTTAGATGACGAAGCCGATACCTTTGCTCCTGTCATCAAAAGTACCAAACAACGTTCATTATGGCTTGGCGTTAACTTAATTACTGCGCTAATGGCTGTCGCTGTAACGAGTATGTTTGAAGGAATTTTTGAGCAACTAGCCATTCTTGCTGTACTTAATACTTTGGTACCAAGCATGGGCGGTGTCGCGGGCAGCCAAACACTCACGCTCGTTATTCGGGGCATGGCATTAGGACATGTTGGTGATAGTAACGCCCGAGCATTATTAACCAAAGAAGTGGCCGTTGGCTTTTTAAATGGCATTATTTGGGCAGCCTTAATTGCCACTGTAGTAGCAATTTGGAAACAAGATTTAATGCTAGGTGGTGTTATTGCCTTTGCCATGCTGATGAATATGACAGCAGCAGGGCTTGCTGGTGTGAGTATCCCTTTAATACTTAAACGCCTTAATATTGATCCAGCACTTGCGGGTAGCGTAATTATTACCACAGTAACTGATGTAGTAGGGATTTTTGCTTTCTTAGGTACTGCGACAATAATGCTGACCTAAGCTAATTTTAAGTAAACCTCACGAGCAATCTAAAATAAAAAACGCTATCAACAAAGCTGCTAATAGCGTTTTTTATTACCCAATTCTTACAGAAAAATTTGAGTAAGCTTAGTGAGTGTGATCTTTCAGGATTGATTGTTGTTCGAGACAAAAATCATCTGAAAAGATCAGCAGTCCCTAGTGACCCGCTACTTGCATCTCATCAATAAGAACTGAACCAGTACGAATACTGCCACGCATATCAACATCTGAACCAACCGCAACAATACCTTTAAACATATCAGCTAAGTTTCCAGCAATGGTAATTTCACTCACAGGGTAAGTAATTTCACCATTTTCAACCCAAAAACCTGATGCGCCACGAGAGTAATCACCATTAACTACATTGACACCTTGCCCCATCAATTCTGTAACTAACAAACCTGTACCAAGGGTTTTTAACATGGCATCGAACTCGCCATCATGACCTTTAGCATTAACTAACCAGTTATGAATGCCACCTGCGTGCCCTGTCGTGCTTAACCCTAATTTACGGGCAGAATAACTTGTTAATAAATACGTTTGCAACGCACCATCAGTGATAATTTCACGATCTTTTGTTAATACGCCTTCACTATCAAATGCACTACTTGCCAGTGCTTTGGTAATGTGAGGACGTTCGCTGATATTTAAAAATTCAGGGAAAATATCGTTACCTAGCGCATCTAGTAAAAAAGAAGACTTACGGTATAAGTTACCGCCACTGATAGCGGCAATGAAGTGCCCCCAAATAGTATTGGCAATATCGGCTCTAAACAATACTGGCACTTTACCTGTGGCAATTGTTTGCGGTTGTAAGCGAGATAAAACCTCTTTAGACGCAGCTAAACCAACATTTTCAGCACTATCTAATAAAGAGAAGTCTCTATTCACTGTATAGGCATAGTCGCGCTCCATATCATCACCTTCACTTGCGATCATCACGCAGCTTAAACTGTGACGCGAACTCGGGTAGCCAACTAATTGTCCATGACTGTTGCCATATACTTTAAAGCCAGTAAAGCTATCAAAACTTGCACCATCTGAATTACAAATACGCTCATCAGCACTCAAGGCACTTTGCTCACACTCTTTTGCTAATTCAATTGCCGCTTCAGTAGAAATTTCATGGGGGTGGTATAAATCTAAGTCCTGCGGATTCATTGCTAGTAAATCTTTGTCGGCTAAACCTGAACAGTCATCTACTGAGGTATATTTCGCAATATTTACTGCCGCAGTAACGGCTTTATTTAATGCTTGTTCTGATAAGTCGGCGGTAGAAGCACTACCCTTTCGGCCATCTTGATAGACAGTAATCCCTAGCGCACCATCATTGGTAAACTCAACATTTTCTACTTCCCCCATGCGTGTGCTAACACTTAACCCTTGTTGGCGACTCATGGCAACTTCAGCCCCATCTGCACCTAATGATTTTGCTAACTCAAGTACTTTCGCAACTCGTGTTTTAACTTCGGTAAGTTGTTTAGTCATAAGATCTTGGGATTTAGAATCTGTGCTCATATTGATTTCTGCTTTCTCTTTTTAATGGGGAGACAAAGGCTATAAACAGCCGTTTAGAAAATTGATTGTTTAATGGTATAATAAAGGCAATTATTAATTACTTTAACATGGTATTAGACATTATTATGCCTCAGTCAGCCAACGATATCGACGACTCATCACAAGAAATGGAAGAAGAGTTAAAGAGTAAAACCGAAATAAAGCGCGAAATGCATGATTTGCAAGATTTCGCTCAAGAACTCATTGAAATGTCTAAGCATCAGCGCAGCCGTCTTCCTCTTAGCGAAGATTTAAAAGACGCGATGATTTTAGCTGACAAAATTACCAATAAACATGAAGCGTTACGTCGACATATTCGTCATACCGCTAAGATATTATTAGAGACCGACCTTGAACCGATTCATCAGGCTATTGCAGTTATGGCAAATAAACATCAGCAAGAAACCGCTAAGTTTGTTCGATTAGAAACAATCAGAGATGAGTTAATTGAGCAAGGTAATGATGCGGTTGAAGCGTTGATAAGCGAGTTTCCATCAATCGAACGACAAAAAATAAAACAGTTAGTGCGTCACGCAGCCAAAGAGAAAAAAGCAGAAAAACTAGGTAAGCATTATAAAAATTTATTTACCTACTTAAAAGAAAATGCCTAAAACCAGATTAGGTTAACGAATTTTGAGATAAAAAAAGCAAGTATCAGTACTTGCTTTTTTTGCGCTTAATAAAGGTGACTACTGCGTACCGCCAATAGTCATTTCATCAACCTTTAATGTCGGTTGCCCAACGCCCACAGGAATACTTTGCCCGTCTTTACCACAAACACCGACGCCTGCATCAAGTTTCAAGTCATTACCAACCATACTAACTTTCTTCATCGCTTCAGGGCCATTGCCAATTAAAGTTGCGCCTTTTATTGGCGAAGTAATTTCCCCGTCTTCAATCAAGTAAGCTTCTGAGCTAGTAAAAACAAATTTTCCGGAAGTAATATCTACTTGCCCGCCAGCAAAATTTGGGGCGAATATACCTTTCTTGACAGACTTAATGATTTCTTCAGGGCTTGATTCACCCGCCAGCATGTAAGTATTTGTCATACGTGGCATAGGTAAATGTGCATAAGATTCACGTCTACCGTTGCCTGTTGGTGCAACGCCCATCAAGCTCGCGTTATGCTTATCTTGCATATAGCCTTTTAAGATACCTTTTTCAATCAACACATTATACTGACCTGGCGTACCTTCATCATCAATAGAGATTGAACCTCTACGATTTGCTAAGGTGCCGTCATCAACAATGGTACACAACTCAGAAGTCACTTGTTGGCCAACTTTACCTGAAAATGCCGAAGAGCCTTTACGGTTAAAGTCACCTTCTAAACCATGACCAACAGCTTCATGTAATAATACTGCCGGCCAACCTGCCCCAAGTACCACAGGGAAGTTACCAGCTGGCGCTTCAATTGCCACTAAATTTACCAGTGCTTGCCTTACCGCTTCTTCTGCATAAGATAAATAACGCGCTTTATTTGCGCCTGGTTCTACTTCAAAAAAGTAACTGTAATCAGTTCTAGCACCACCACCGGCACTAGCTCTTTCACGTTTACCATTATCTTCTACCAGTACAGAACAATTAAGCCTTACCAGTGGTCGAATATCTGTTGCATAGGTGCCATCACTCGCTGACACCAACACAGTGTCATAAACTCCCGATAAACTCGCGATAACTTGTTTTACCCGACTATCAACTTGGCGAGCATGTGCTTCAACTTGATGTAATAATTCTATTTTTTGCTCTTGCGACAAACTACCTAATGGCTCAACGGATTGATACATTTGAATGGCTGGCTTACGCGTAAACGCTTTTACTTGTGCGCCAGTTCCAGCATCGGCTATGCCTTTTGCTGCATCTGCGGCTTGTTGCAGGGCAATGGGTGAGATGTCATCTGAGTAGGCAAAGCCAGTTTTTTCGCCAGAAATAGCTCTAACGCCTACGCCACGCTCAATATTATAAGAGCCTTCTTTTACAATGCCATCTTCCAATACCCATGATTCATGCTGACTTGCTTGAAAATACAGATCGGCATAATCGACTTTTCGCCCCATCATACTGGCTAAGGTTTTAGCTAAAATTTCATCATCAATATGACTGTCGGTTAATAAGGCTTTTTCAACACTATTCATTAGGTATTAGCTCAACTTTTTTATGCTTTAATTAAATTTTGGGACTATGGTTTCTTTAGCTATCAGTTCAGTGGTGATCTAAGTGGCATACTTTGACGAATGCGTGTTAACTCTTCTTCATGATAGTCAACACTGATATAACCGACACCACTAACTTTACATTGTTCGACTTCACCCCAAGGGTTAATGATCATTGAATGTCCCCATGTTTCTCGTCCGTTTTCATGTACACCTTCTTGACCTGCCGCAATGATATACACTTGATTTTCAATCGCTCTGGCTTGCAGTAACGTTTGCCAATGGGCTTTTCCGGTGACACGAGTAAATGCGCTAGGTACGGTGATAATATCAGCCCCTTGTTCACGTAACTGCTGAAATAACCTAGGGAAGCGTAAATCAAAGCAAACCGATAAACCAATATTAGCAAAAGGCGAGTTTACCACCTTTACTTCGCTGCCTGCTTGCGTATAACGTGACTCACTATAACTTTTGGTATTATCACTGACACTAACATCAAACAAATGAATCTTATCGTACTGCCCTATCATGTCACCACTTGGGTTAAATACACAACAACTGTTGGTAAACTTATCAGGCGTTGATGAAATTAGTGGTATGGTACCAGCAACTAAATACACCTTAAAACGTTGAGCAAGCTTGGCAAGGCTTTGACATAGGTTGTTATGCTCTGCCGTTTCTTGCGCCAAGGTTAACTGAGCACTATCTTTGCTGCCAAAAAGCAGGCAGCACTCGGGTAATACCACTAAATGTTCAACCTTCTCTTGCGTCGCTAATGCATTATTATCATTAGCATCGACACCAGTGATGTCAGCAAGTATTTGCTCAATAGTGGCTAAGTTTGTCGTAACGTCGGCAGAAGAGGATAACTGCACAGCACTTAATTTAATCATCACTCACCTGTTTCTTTGTTAACTGGCTTTATATCTTCTGTCGGTAAGCTAGTGTCGACACTGATACTCTTACTCTTACGGTTAACTTCTTTTATCTCGGGATTATCAACAGTACCGGTAAGCTCAAATTTAAACTCAGAAACTACCTGTGACTTAATTACTTGGTCAATAGCGACCCCAGCTAAAAATGTTACGGGGTTCAAAGTAACAATCCATGCGATGACTGGTAAGCTTGATGTTAAGTTTGGCTGATACGACATATCATATGCTAACTCTCCAGAAATTAAATCGGTATGACCTGTCATAAATAAGTTGCCTGCCGTGCCATCCATTTCAGTGTTTTGAGTAGAAAATGTGCCTTGATTTAATTGGTAGTCACCGGTAATTTTACTGTAAAACATACCATCACTAAAGATATCACGAAAATCTAAGGTTAACTTTCGAACCAGAGATTGCAAACTCAGCACAGAAAGCATGCGTGCACCTTTATCACTAACGTCCGCTAAATAACCATCATCAAGCTTGGCGTTAACATTGCCATTTAACTGACTTAACTCAAAATCATGAAGTCCGCCTTGCCAGTTCAGATCAAACGCAACCTCAGCACCACTATCTTTGATAATAGAATCAAATGACAAGGCTTTCAGCTCTGTCTCAATATCATTGATAGATAAATTTCCGACTAGGGATGTCTCAGACTGTGTTTCATTATGAAGCCATTGCCCCGCAAGCTTCACCGATGTTTCACCGCGTTTAGCAGTAAAATCAGAAAATTTGATAATATCATCGCCGAGCCGAGAGATTGTGGCATCGACTTCTCCAAGAGACAATTGGTCAATAGCGCAAACATCACAGTGAAATTTCAGCGGTGGAATATTGGCAAATATAATATCGTTTTCTGCTTTGTCAACGCTGTAAGCACCTGATTTTTCTTGCTCTGCTTCATCTTCAGTACTAGCTAGCTTCAAAAATTCGGCATTAATCTCGAGTCCCTGCTTAAGCCAGTCAGGGTGAATTTTAATTTGACTACGCGTCTCCTTGGCATTTAACTGTAGAAGCCACCAATCGGGCTTATCAAGTAAGTTAAAAGAAACATTATTTAATTGCTGCCCCAAAATCGCTAACTGACCGATTGAACCACGAATCCTTTTAGGTCTAGCAATAAATGGCATTGACGGCTCAACTTCCATTGCCACAAAACCCTCTGATTGAGGTTGGTTAACCGCATCAAGAATATCACTGATCAGCGGTTGCCACTTTGAAAAGTCAGCTTGCTCTAACTTAGTGGTTATATGAAAGCCATTGCTAGGTAACGCCATAATACCTTGACCTAACATCAAGTTTGCCCGGGTAAAAGCGGTGTTTTCATGATCTAAATAACCAGAAAATAGCATTTTATCGCCATAATTAAGGGTAATTTTAGATTGGGTTATTTGGCCATCTATATCTACCGAAAGAGGGTTTTTCTGACTACCATCGCGATTATAGGGTTTTGGCAACAATAGCTTGGTTTTTTCTAGCTCAGAAGAGAAATTCCCTTGATAAGAAAAGCCACCTTGATGGTGCTGGTGCAGTGATAAATGACCTTGCCAAGGCAACTCACCTTGTGTGTAACGTTTTAATTTTTCAGGCACATGCGCTAACCACTGATGCTCTTTCCAGAGAGCATTTAGGGTAATATCAGTATCATAATAATCGGCTTTATTGATACCTGTAACTTCAAGGCTAATAGGTAGTCCTTGCCAAACCAACGCTAAGTCTTGGGTGTTAATTTTATCGTTATTAAAAGTCAATTGCCCTTGAACATTAGTAAAGTTCATTTTCGGAGCTTGCAAAGCCACATCATTGTTATCAAAAACTATTGTGCCGCTTGCTAAAGCTTGAGCATTATTGTTTAGCGGCAGGTTCAAATTAAAATCACCATTCACTAAACCTGCAACCTGTAAAACTTCTAATGTGCTGCCAACACTGTCTTTAAATGGACTTTGATCCATTAGCGCCTTTATATCACTGGTTTCTTCTGCCTTAATATCAGCATCAACTGTCAATATTTGACCACGCGCTAAATCAGCAATACCAGCTTCAACCCCGGTGACATCTAACCCCGTTAATGAACCACCACGGCCAGTTATCAGCATAGAGTTATTGGTAAAATTTAAGTTGGCAACAAAGTCTGTAATTGAGGGCCAGTTTTCAACAAATTTAAACTCGGCTTTACTTAACTCTGCATCAACAACAAAAATGCCGCTGCCGTCGGTAAAAGGGAAATGCCCAATGGGACCATTTATCAGTACTTGCGCATTTTCAACACGCCCTGAAACAACCGCAGCATTTAAATAGTCAACAAGGTTAGTACTCATTATCGGCAAAGGTAAATAACGTCCCACCAAGCCGGCATTACCATTTGAAACATTCGCTAGCAAAGCAAGCGTTACTTCATCATCAACAGGAGCTTCAACTTTGACTTGAGCTGATAGGTTAATTTCTTGCGACAGAAAGTCTAGTTCCTCTACCGCTAAAGCCCAACCCTCTTCACCAAAAGTAACATTTAACTTTCCAGATAGATCTTGATAGGGAAAAGCTTGTACAAATAATTTATCAAAGTCTAAGCTGCCTTGTTTAGCGGTAAAGTCCACCGCTAAATAATTATCAAGGTAACTCAGTTGCCCTGAGACATTTTTAAGTCCAGGAATACCATGGCTAAAGCTGTTATTAAAGTTTGTAAAATCACTCGTTACTTGCAGGCGGTTGTTTTCACGCTTTATATGCAAGTCTTCTATTTTGCCTGATAAGGTCATTGCCGATAGCACATTTCGCGCGTCTTTATCAGCAACAATAAGTGGCGTTAACTGCGCCAACATAGCTAAATCTATTTCAGACAAGTGCAATGAAAAGTCATCCGCTTGCTTACTTAACATGGTTGTAAAATGTTGCGCTGGAAAATCGTTTAAACTTAGCGCTAGTGGCGTGCTATAAAGCTTAAAGCTACGCTCTTTTTTACCCTTAACTAGCAGTAATTGACCTTCTTTTAATGCCAGCTTTTGCTTTTTACCTTCCAGTAACCAGTCCATATGGCTATCAGCCAAATCAACTTGTAAGCGTGTGACGATGCTGCTACGAACTTTTAACCAAGCAGAGAAGTTAATATCAGTTTTAGTTTTATCATCGTCAATAACAAGAACATTATCGAGCCAAGGGGTGATATCAATATGGTTAGCTTGCAGGTATACCTGGCCAGTCAATTCACTCCCTTGTTCCCCTTGTAAATCTAACTTCAGCTGTAAGTTATTAGAGCTAAGACCATTAAGCACAACACTACCTTGCGCTTGATGTCGTCCTTCAGTATTTAACCAATCCAGCTCATTCAAACGGACAATGCGAGTAATCGCTTTATTTTTTACGGTGATTTGGCTGTCACGAATAGAGAAGCGACTTATCCTGTTTAAGAACAGGTCGCTGATAACACCAATATCATCTGCATCATTGGCCTTTTCTGCTGCAGCAAGCGCTTCATCTTCAGTTTCATTATTTTGACCTTCACTCTCATTATCTGATAACCATAAGCCCTCTGAAACATTAGCGTTTGCCCCTGAAAGGATTAGGTTTTTTGAGATAAGGTTTTGTTCCGTTATGGTTCGCCAAAAATCAACTTGTAGCTCGAGTTGGTCAATAAATAACGAAGCACTTTCTGTCTCAAGCACTTGTACATCACTAATGACTAAACTTGGCCCGGAACGTTGCCAGGTCATACTTAAGTCACCAATAACAATATTCGCTTGCGATGTTTCATTTAAATAATTTTGTAGAGGAAGGCGGTAATGATGTACATAAGGTAAAAACAAGCGAAAAGCACTGATTAACACAGCCAACAGCACCAATACAATGGCAACTGTTTTATATAAGCGATTAAGCCAGCGGTTCGAAGTGCTTACAATACCCATTAATACTTAGAAATGTCCTGTTGATATATGATTGATGATAAGGAAATACTCACTTACATCATAACTACGTCAAATTGTTCCTGATTATACATGGGTTCGGCCTGTACTTTAATCAGCTTACCAATAAAAACTTCAACTTCTCCTAGGTTGTGACATTCATCATTTTGTAAGAACTCACTTACTGCTGAAGAAGCGTAAACGATAAACTTATCTGCATCGTGAGCACGATTAACACGCACTATTTCTCTTAGGATTTCGAAGCATACGGTTTCAACCGTTTTTAAATGACCACGACCTGTACAAAGCGGACATTCACCACAAAGCACATGCTCTAAACTCTCTCGGGTACGTTGACGTGTCATTTCAACTAAACCTAGCGCTGAGAAGCCATGAAGGCTGTACTTCACCTTGTCTTTACTCATTGCCATATCAAGACTGTGCAAAACACGGCGCTTATGATCTTCATTGTGCATGTCAATGAAGTCGACAATAATAATACCGCCAAGGTTTCTCAACCTAAGCTGTCTGGCTATAACTTGTGTCGCTTCTATATTGGTACTAAAAATAGTATCGGCTAAATTCCTATGTCCAACAAATGCACCGGTATTAATATCAATAGTAGTCATAGCTTCTGTTTGATCTATGATCAAATAACCGCCGGATTTAAGCTCTATCTTTCGATGCAATGCGCGCTGTATTTCTCGCTCAACAGAGAATAAATCGAAAATAGGTCGTTCGCCCGGATAATACTCTAATAACGGTGTCAATTCAGGAACAAACTCTTGGGTAAACACTTCCAGCTCTTGGTAAGTTAATTTAGAGTCGATACGAATACGTTCTAAATCAATGCCGACAAAATCTCTTAACACCCGAAAAGACAGTGACAAATCTTGATACAGTGGCAGCTTTGTTTGCTTACGCTGTTTTCTGGTCAATACTTTTTGCCACACTCTACGTAAGAATTCCGCATCGTGCTGAAGCTCTACATCCCCAGCCCCTTCGCCTGCAGTGCGAACAATAAAACCTTGATTTTCATCACAGTACGGGGTTACAACATTTTTTAATCGCTCGCGCTCTTCTGCACTTTCAATCCGCAGAGAAACTCCTGCATGCTGAGAGTTTGGCATTAAGACCAAGTAACGAGAGGCTACGGTAATATCTGTGGTTAGTCGCGCGCCTTTAGTGCCTAACGGGTCTTTCACAACCTGCACCATGATGTGCTGACCTTCATGGACCAAAGAGCGTATATCAGCCACTTGCTCAGAATCATCTTTTAAAATCAGTTTGCTTTTAATATCAGAAGCATGCAAAAAAGCCGCTTTATCTAAATTAATATCGACAAAGGCTGCTTGCATACCCGGCAAAACACGAATCACCTTACCTAAATAAACATTACCGACAATGCCACGCTTAGCTTGTCGTTCAATGTGGACTTCCTGTAAAGAACCGTTTTCAATCAAGGCAACACGTGTTTCGCTCGGGGTAACATTGATTAATAATTCTGCACTCATAAATAGTCCTTAGGTGAATAATTTTACGCGGTAACGGGATTAATGGCGCCATGGAAACCAACATTCCTTAGTATTTGCGCAGTTTCATACAAAGGCAAACCCACTACCGCTGAATAACTACCATCAATACTTTTGACAAACTGTCCGGCTATTCCTTGAATTCCATAGCTGCCCGCTTTATCTTGCGGCTCGCCCGTCAACCAGTATGCTTGAATTTCTGCTTTACTTAACTTTTTAAATGTAACTTTAGTTGTCACAACCTGCCCTGTGACACCTGCCGAATGAGCAAGCGCTATCGCCGTTAACACCTGATGTTGTTTGCCAGATAACAGCGACAAGGTTTCAATACAGTCTTCTTGGCTATCAGGTTTTCCTAATATTTTACCGTCAAAGACCACGCTCGTGTCAGAGCCTAAAACAACGCTATATTCTTGCTCAGCTACTGAAAGTGAAGAAAAAACATGTTGTGCTTTTTGCTTAGCTAAGCGCAAAACATAGTCATGAGCAATTTCATCAACGAATACCGTTTCATCAATATCACTTGCTTGGATGGAAAATTGAAAACCTAATTGCGCCAATAACTCGCTACGCCTAGGAGATTGAGATGCTAAAATAAGCTGCTGATTAGCATTGTTAGCAGTAAGACTTGTCATATACTGATGTTCCGCTGAGCTCTTAGGCTGTGCAAGTTTAGGGCTTTCTAATATTTTGCTATTAGGGATTTATTATTTTGAGATTCTATTACTTAATTTTGAAATGCCTGCGCACCCGGCGTAACAATAAAAATACCCAAGGCCAAAGCACAATAGTTGTTAACACTGGATATAAATAATTTGGCAAGAAAGCAACATCAGTTAAAAAGCGCTGAAGCCAGAAAACAACAAGGTGATATTGAGCTGACAATACCCCAATAATTAAGGCCTGTTGCCATACGGAAAAATTTCTGATTTTTTGAAAATTAACAACAACGATATAAACCGATAACGCCATCGCACTGGCATGAACACCAAGCACTGAGCCAAGTAACACATCAAGAATGAAGCCCATCACCCAAGCGGTGACTATATTAATTTTGTTCGGTAATGCTAAACACCAATAAACCAGTACGATAAGGACCCAATCAGGTCTAAATGCATCAACACTCAATGGCATAGGCGTAATACTCGCCATCAAGGCAATCAATAAGGTAATTAAAATAATAAAGCCATTATTACTAAACATTATGACTTACCTGCAATTGATTTTTTATTTGATGATTTACCTTTTGTCTTTTTATTTTGAGTCGACTGGGCAGACTGCTCAGCTGAAAGCAGTAACATATATCTTAGCCTATCGATTTCGGCGACAGGCTCGCTATAAATGGTGGCAAACTCGCGCGACTCATCGGCACGGACATATATAACACGTGAAACAGGATAACCTTCAGGGTATTTTCCCCCTAAGCCAGAAGTAACCAGTAAATCACCTTCTTTGACATCAGCACTATGCGGGACAAAATTATGAACAAGACGATCAATTTGACCACTTCCGGTAGCTATCAAGCGTAAGCCGTTACGTTGAATACGTACAGGAATAGCATGGGAGTTATCACTAATCAAGATCACCCGAGAGCTTCTCGCGCCAACGTGTAATATCTGGCCAACAATACCCTTTTCATCGAGTACTGGCTGTCCTTCAAACACACCATCATTAGTACCACGATTAATCACAACTTGATGTGAATAGGGATCGCCATCAACTGAGAGAATTTCAGCAAACATTTTTTTGATATCATCACGAACTGGCGATGATAATAACGAGCGTAATCTTTCATTTTCGCGGCGAACAATATCAAGTTGCATTGCTTGCTCATGAAAGAACAATTCATTCTCACGAAAGTTTTGATTCTCTTTCATCAGCTGTTGACGAATAACAAGATTTTCAGAAGCCCAAGTCATCATTTGCTTAGGTGCATTAGCCATGTACTGCAATGGACTAACAAGTGACTGCAAATAGCCACGAGCCGTTTCAAAGCTTGCCATTTTATGGTCGAAAAAAATCAAGGCTGCCGAACAGACAAGCACAAAAGTGAGTCGCTGTATCGGAGATGTGCCTTGATTAAATATTGGGTTCATAAAAGTTACAGATTAGGATTGTAAAGCTTTTGTGGTTTCAGTCTGTCTCTTATACACATCTCCGAGCCCACGAGACCGTACT
>OLII01000240.1_pt1 | contig 22140 bp, 8 predicted proteins | sample 1609481 | NCBI WGS metagenome assembly OLII01 (sample SAMN05416859, study PRJEB24817) | seawater metagenome | isolation source: Sea water | place: Canada:Atlantic | collected 2013-11 | reverse complement strand
ATGTAGAAGAGGATTTAAGCTTCATCACCAAAGAGCAACTGCCCGGCCTTGGTATCCGCAGATTCTCTCTGGATCAAAAGCAGAAAGACCGCCTTTATCAGAAGATACTTGACCTCCTGAACTATCAAAAATGGAGGGATAAACAGGATCGTGGCGTACTAGTTACACACTTGCAGAAAATAGCCAAGTCATGGATTGAGCCCAGGTATTTGTTCGATGCGACCACAGAGTATTTATCACAGTGTCGTATTGCGATCCCCAAATACACGGTAATGCAAACCATGGTGAGCCAGGCGATGAAGCAGGAGCGTGAGTGCATTACTGCTTCGCTGCAAAATCAGTTATCAGAAAGGTTATCGGCTGAGCTAGCAGACTTGGTGGATGATAATGGGTCATTGCCACTCTCTAAATTGAGGTTGTCTGCCAAGAGCTTTACTCCCATCGAACTGGAAAAAGAGCTCAAGGTGAATCGATTGATCAAACCTTGGATGAGTGAAGTTAACTCAGTGGTTAAAACCTTATCGCTGTCTATTAAAAACCAACAGCACTTTGCTTCGATGGTTGATTATTATGGAAGTAAACTCAAACGTTTCGACCGTTTTACTCAGCAGCTCTATTTGCTGTGCTACCTACAGGAACGTGCCGAGCAAAATAGTGAGCGTTTGGTCGACGGCTTTGTCTATCACACCAGGAAAGTCCATGAGCAAGCAAAGGTTTACGCGAAGGAAGCAGCTTACCGGGACTGGGAAGGCGCAGCGGGCAACGTCAGCAAAGCAGCAGAATTGTTGCACCTATTTATTGATGACTCTATCGATGAAAAGCAATCTTTTGGGGTAGTAAAGCACCAAGCTCTAGAACTGCTAAAAAGCAGTGATATCGAGTCGCTGTGCCTGTACCTAAATAAGCAAAAACGAGCGCTCGATGATTACCACTGGGAATACTATGATAAACAGAAGGTCATTTTGGTAAAAGTTTTGCGGCCAATCTTTCTATGTTTAGATTTCCAGGCAACCCTGAAAACGCAAGCTCTCGGAGTGCAATTGGCCATCACCAAAGATGAGCTAAGTACCGACGGCATGATCTATACTATGGATCGACGACTAATCCAGCCCAAGCAGAAGAATTACCTTATTGATAAGGAGGGTAACGCTTCGCCGACTCGTTTCGAGTGGCTATTGTATTTGCAGATTCCAAGCAAACTGAACGGGCAACTCTACCTCCCAACTGTAATCAAGTTTCGTTCACTCCAAGATGACCTGGTCAGTAATGAGCGCTGGAAAGCCAAAAAGAAAATGATCCAACAATCCATGCTCCCCCGCTTAAAGACGGCACCCAGACAATTAATCGAGACTTTATCCTTCGACCTTAACGGTAAGCTGGAGCAAGTCAGTCAGCGCATCAATACCGGTGATAATCAAAACGTCATCCTGCGTAATCGCACCGGTAAAACAAAGTGGCGACTGCCTTCAACCAGTGTTAGAAGCATGCTGAACAATCCATTTTTTGACCAGATAAAACCGATTAATATTACCGATGTGCTTCGCTACGTCGATCAGGAAACAGGCTTCCTGGATAACTTTGAACATGTACTACCCATTCAGTCGAAAGGCCGTGCCAATGTGAATGACTTGCTGGCAGTCATTATTGGTAACGGTACCAATTACGGGCTGTATGGAATGGCCAATATATCCGACCGATCCTATGATCAACTCAAAGGTATTCAAGCCAATTACCTCCGGCCGGAAACACTGAACAATGCCAATGATGTCATCAATAACTCAGTCGCCAGACTGGCAATATTTAAACACTACAATATTCAGGAAGATTTAATTCACGCTAGTGCCGACGGACAAAAGTTCGAGAGCCGATTGGAGACTTTTAAAACGCGGTACTCTTCAAAATACTTTGGTACAAACAAAGGGGTCTCTGCCATCACTTTGATCGCCAATCACGCAGCTCTAAACGCCAAGGTTATTGGCTCGAACGAACATGAGTCCCACTACATCTTCGATTTGCTGCAAAGCAATACGTCAGAGATTCGCCCGGATGTATTATCGACCGATACCCATGGGGTTAATCATGTAAACTTTGCTTTGTTGGATCTGTTTGGATACACCTTTGCTCCCAGATACGCACAATTCGGCAAGGTCATTGAAGAGATGTTCAATGTTAGTGAAAACAAAGACCGGGACGTAACACTGAGCTTAAAAAAGCCTATTAGAACAGACCTAATCATTGATCACTGGGATACCATCCAGCGCATTACCATCTCGCTTCAAGAGAAAAGTACCACTCAAGCGATCTTGGTACGCAAGTTATCTGGATACAATAAAAACCATCCCTTATTACAGGCCCTGACCGAGTATAACCGCATGATCAAGGCCATGTACTTACTGGACTACATCGATGATGCTAGCCTTCGAGGATATGTACAACGAGCACTGAATCGAGGCGAAGCCTACCATCAATTACGGCGCGCCATTGCATCGGTTAATGGTAACCGGTTTCGTGGTTCGTCGGATTATGAAATTAGCTTGTGGAATGAATGCGCACGATTGCTCACCAACGCAATCATCTACTTCAACTCGACGATATTGACCCGTTTGTTGAGTCACTTTGAGCATATTGACGATAAAGAAAAGCTAGGGATTACAAAACAGGTGTCACCGGTGGCGTGGCACAACATCAATCTGAATGGGACTTACAGCTTCGACTTTGAACAAAACCCGATCGATATCGAAGAAATAATGAGGCCGATCACGGACTATAGGGGGGATTTCTAAGTTAATGGCCCTCTGGAGGCCAAGGCTAACGGAGGCTGTAGAGGACTTTGTCTTTTTAGGACGGAAAATCCCCAGTACCCCATCTGGGTAAGCTAAATAACCAGAATTTCCAAAAAAGTCACAAACATCAGAATTATCTGAGGCACCCTGTATATAAACCTGAGATATAGGCAGGTATTGAAGTTCAGTTATGTCATCAGCCATAACATTCAATATCATTTTTCTTAGTGACTTCTCTGTTTCATTAGAAAACATACGCAGCCAGATATAACAAATATCTTCTACGGGTACGAAAGACCTCAACTCTTTAGTTTTTAGAGCTGCCTGCCACGCAATAAATGGTCTGATGTTGTTTTTAGTCATGTAGGCAATTATATCAATCTTGCTCTGTTTCTGTAACAAGGCTATGTTGATTAGCTATTTATACTAGATCAGTGGATTGAACCCACATATTTGTGGGTTTTAGTCATCATTTAGGTAGGCTAATAGGGAGGGTATCTAGGAGGTGTACAAACAACTTCAATAATAATTGATTTAACAAAACTACGGCATTGCTATTTTTTACTTCTCATAACAACACCCTTTTAGGTTTAGCGGTACTCTCCAATTACCTCAATCTTCCCAATGATATTATCATTTAGTTCAGCAAGATCTGTAGCTGGTATCCACCACTCGGTATGATATCTATCACCTACTTGTTCAATCTTATAACGTTCCATAAACTCTTTCTTAATCTCGAACTTGGTGACGTACCCGACACCAAAGTCAGTAATATTCCATTTACTAATCTCAATAGCATACTCTTCATTGGTAACTGGATAGAATATATCCTGCCCCAATAATCTAGGCGGCCATCTAGTGAAACCACTTTCAATTACAAGATCTAGTTCAGCTTGATTAGTAGGTCTGTAACAAGTAACCGTCTTCATAAAAACGAAGCCTCAAAGCTCTCAATATTAACAATTTCAGCCCTTGCTACCTTATGAGAACCAAACAGAAAATAACCTATAGCTCCAACTTTCAATTTTTCCTTAAGCTCCACCCTTGACTCCTCAATCAAGATCCACATATGGGCATACCCCGATTTGGATATAACCTCATTACTATCCTGCACTACTTCGCCTGATTTATTTACAAATTCAGGCCAAATCATATAACCACAATCAAGATATTCATTCTCAAAACAAAAATCACTTCTCATACCTTGAGTAATTTTTACATTATGGTCCACTTGATCAATAAGTTCATATTGAACGATAAAATCATATGGACGATCTAGCATCGCCTCATATGAAATATGCTTAACCATAATAGTAGTACCTTACTTTTAATTTCAAAGAGTTAATAACGAATCCCTCCATGGGCATAAACATCCGTATTGAAAGCTGGAATCAAATTTGGCCATACAGATACAACATCACCAATAGCAACATCCATTGGAGTGTGATCCAACATATTAAACATTCTTCTAGATATAGTAGCTGACACAATCGTCCAATTCCCAGTACTACCGCCATTAAAGAGTGTGCCGAATTTTGTTGCACTAGCCTCTGCAGTAGGCCCATACCAAAAACGTTTAGGCTCAAGCGCACGTGAAGGAATAAAACATTTACACCAAGTTATTATATTATACTCTTCCTCAGTAACTGCTCGAGCCAAGTTAACTGTTTCGCTTGCATCATCTCTTTCTTTGACTTTAGTCGCAATAAGATCTAGAAAGCTCGTACTATGCCCAACCATACCGGCAATTGTAAGCCAACCTAATGGGCTAGATGTGAAACCTCCATCACTTGCACCGCCAGCAGTTAAACTTTGACCTATTGAGTATCCTACAATTGAAGTACTAGCTAAAACACCCATGATAGAGGTAGTTGCGCCAATAGATGCAAAGCTCATATTACCCGTAGGGTCTGTATAACGAACAGGATCAGCATTAGCATACATATACTTATGCAAACTCACAGGATCTGAGTTATTACCCATGTAAGTATCTTGCTGAGTAAATCTACCAACACCTTGATCATAATATCTAGCACGAAGGTAATATTGATCTAATGAGGCATCGAACTGCTCACCAGTAAATTTATAATTATTATCAGTACTACCAGTTTCATTAAGTACTTCACCAAAGGCTTCATAATCATAGCTATCAGTGACAACACCTGCGCTATTAGACAACCCTCTGGTAGATCCTAAACCATCATATTGATAGAACCTGAAGTCTCCTTCACGGTTCTGTGATACCAAGTCATGACCATAAGAATAAGTAACAGTAGATAAACCATCTACAATTTCTTCAAGAACCTGAGCATAGTCTCGATTACTATCAACAACATAAGAAGTGGTAACACCACCTTCTGTTTTAGAATCACGAATACCATTAATGTTATAGCTATAAGCACTAGAACTGACTTCAACATCAGCCTTGGTTGTACTTACCCCTATTAGTTTATTTTTGACATCATAAGAATAAGTTTTAACTTTAGCATCAAGTGTTTCAGTTAAAGTATTACCATTTTCATCATAACTATAAGTAGTACCACCTTGACTGGTTAGACGATCATTTAAATCGTAACTGTAAGCCGTACTCACACCATCAACGGTTTCATAAGTGCGGTTAGCTAGAAGGGTTGTAATTCAAATAGAGGGATGGGTATAGAGCATATAAGGTGTTAAAGAACATTGCGCATTGGCTATGGGATAGTACTTCAAAAAATCTACAGGTACGATTTAATAATTAACCATACAACACTATGATTTCTATAGGGGGTATACCTCATAAATCCGCTTCTTGCGTTTAAAGACGCTAGAAGCTTTATAGCCAGTGATCTACAGCAATTTAGGGTGACCCGATAGGTACCCGATAACGGGGCGATATGGGCCCGACTAGTTTGACTCCTCCCCGCTAACTTAGCTTATAACCCCGACTAGTTGTGGTCGTATACATACCTACTGCTATTTGATTTGAGCTTTATAAAACATTAACACTCTCACCAAATATTAACCAATACACACTGAGTTACATCACATAATTAACTTAGCTTTTAGTTGTGTGACTTGGCATCTGCTTCATAAAGCTAATGCCTGTCACCATGGTATGTTGCTAGATCACAGAACTAAGTTGTGTTGCATAGGTAGCTATTGGCAAGGCTTATAAATCAGCAGTAATCCATCACTATGAATCTATCTTGTCAGTTTCTTTTCAAATATATCTATAGCAATGACTTCAGAATCCCAAGGTTTCAACTTTCTATGGAACTTGCTTTTGTATGAGGCTACTGAACCCATAGAATCCCACCGAGAGTACTTTTCATCATCACAATCTATGTCAAAAGAGAACATCTCTCCAAGTTGATTTATTAAACTACCAATAAAAGTATTATCCCCATCAGGGCATATAGAGATCAATATGGACAAGCCAGCATCAACTTCCCTTGCCTTTAACTGTAAATAAAACTCTTCGGGTGCAACCTCAAGTTCATGATACATCTTATTCAAAAGCAAAAGGTTTTCTTTTGCTTTACGTTCTTTTAAGCCAATCTTACTCATAATCGCCTCTACTTTAATTTATTTACCTGGATGAGCGGTTATTACATTACCAAACTCATCACTGTAAACCGTCAGCCAATTATTACCTGCCCCACCTCGTTTCCCTGAATTGTTACCAACAGACCACCCTAGATTGACTTGACGCTTAAATCGCCCAGCCCCAATCGCTGTAGCAGGAGCACTTACCACTATTTGACTTTGCAGCAAATACCCAAGTGATTCTTCAGATATCATAAATTGGCTCTTATTAGACTTCCCTGAAAAATGCTCTAAACGTATATGATCCATACCAGCTTCACATATACCTGACTTTGGATTATTTTTCGTGCAACGAGCTACATTTATTCTAGATTGTACTCGGCCTGGAACTGCTTCTCCTTTTGAATTACATACGGTATTTTTATTTGCACCACTATTACATCCACTTTTCTTGGCTTGCTTAGCAATTTTCTTACTAAACATCCCTAAAACTTTCCCAGCTGAACCCCCTAGCATGTTAAATAGAATTGCAGATCCTATTTCCTTCGCAGTAGGGGCATCTTCTTCTCCTGTGGCAATTTGGAAGACACTGTAAGTAGTCTGAGCAGTACTAGCTAATGTCGACATTACATTTAATGTCGACATCATCCCACCAATACTAAAGTTACCAGTAGGGTCGGTATACATAGATGGTGCAGCATTAGCATAAAGGTACTTATGCAAACTCACAGGATCAAAGTTATTACCCATATATGTATCTTGCTGAGTGAATCTACCAACACCTTGATCATAATATCTAGCCCTCAGGTAATATTGATCTAATGAGGAGTCAAACTGTTCACCGGTAAACTTATAGTTGTTATCAGTATCACCCATTTCATTAAGCACTTCACCAAAGGCTTCATAATCATAGCTATCGGTTAGGACACCTGCGCTATTTGACAAGCCTCTGGTAGATCCTAAACCATCATATAAATAAAACTTAAACTCATCACTTCTACTCTGACTTAATAAATCATGCCCATAACTGTATTGAACAGTTGTGGTCCCATTCACTATCTCTTCAAGTACCTGAGAATAGTCACGATTACTATCAACAATATAAGAAGTGGTTACACCACCTTCTGTTTTACTGTTTCTTATACCATTAACGTTATAGCTATAAGCACTAGAACTCACTTCAACATCAGATTCAGTTGTACTCACCCCTATTAGTTTATTTTTAGCATCATATGAATAAGTTTTAACTGTGCTGTCTAAAGTTTCAGTTAACGTATTACCATTATTATCATAACTATAAGTAGTACCACCTTGACTGGTGAGACGATCATTTAAATCGTAACTGTAAGCCGTACTCACACCATCAACGGTTTCATAAGTGCGGTTACCTACCCAATCGTATTGGTAGTTTGCCGTGTAATCTTCAATTACTGCATCAGTACTTTGCTTAATAATTTCGTCTGTTAAACGATACAAATTATCATAGCGGTAGTCGGTATATAGCCCGCTTTCTTCGGTGATATTTTCACGGCGCCCTGTATTATCTAGCTCGTAACCATAGCTCGTGATAATTTCTCCACTTGCATTTTTAGTCACTAGGTTCGTTAACTGGTTAACCTCGTTATAAAAATATTCGGTGATTAAACCATTAGAGTAGGAAACTGTTTTTTGATTGCCTACATTGTCATAACTATAAGCCGTGGTACCACTGTCGTCGATTACCGTTTTCAATCGATTTAAATCATCATAAGTATAATTTGTAGCCGTATCCGTCGTATTTATACTCACTTTTACTTGGGTGCGATTGCCATTAACGTCGTACTCATAAGTAAGCACGGTGCCGTCACTTTGGGTTTCGGTTTTTAGACGGTCACGGTTGTCGTAACTGTAACGGGTGACTTGATCCTCTTCACCCTCTTGGCTCACCGTAGTGGTTTGTAATTGTCCATTAGGCCAGTAGGCATAAGTTTCTGCTATGCCATCGCTGTAATGGGTGCTTTGGGCGCGCCCCATGGCATCAGTAATTGTGGTGGTAACGTCACCATTAAAGTCAGTATGGATGACACTTCGACTAGCATCATCATAAACAAAACCTTCACTCATGCCTTCAGGCAAGGTTCGGCTTAGTATTCGACCAAAGTAATCATAACTCCAACTTGTGGTGCGCCCCTTCGCATCGGTTTGAGTGAGTTTATTACCCACCTCATCATAGCCATAGGTTGTGGCAGGTACATCTTCATTGTTAATTTGTACTTGGGCTTGCACAGTGGCTAAACGACCAATCAAATCATAACCATATTGTGTGGAACGATTATTCTGATCAATTTGTTTGGTGCGTGCGCCCATGGCATCGTACCTTTGACCACTTACCGTATTATTATGGAAGCTAGTTTGAATACGTTGATCAAACTCGTTAATACCGTACGTAGTGGTATGGCCATTGCTATCGGTCTCGGTTTTCAGCTCCCCATTTTTATAATAGGTAAAGGTATGTCGAAGTTGTTCCTCACCAAGATGGCGAATCACTGCCATGCGCTTACCGGCCAAGTCATATTCATAATCGGTAACATTGCCTCGGGCATCTTTTTCAGATTTAACCCAGCCTTGTGGGGTATAGCGGGTTTCGCTGAAACTGGCGTCTGGATTAGTGGTTTTATATAAACGCTCGGCATCATCATACTCATAGCTTGTTGTATGATTTGATACATCAGTAACGGTTTTTAATAAACCTTCAGCGGTATACGTGCGGCTCTCGAACGTACCATCTGTGTAAGTGGTTTTAAGTAAACGGCCATAGGTATCATAGTCATAATCAGTCCAAGCGCCAAAGCGATCCCGTTCCTTGTCCACATTACCGGTCAGGTCGTAATCTGATTGAGTGAAACTCGTGTCTGGATAAGTTGTTTTTATTAAGCGGTTACGTTTATCGTAATCAAAACTAACCGTTTCAGTGCTTACTTCGTTTAATACAGTTCGCTCACGACTTTCGGTTTTAATATTGTTGTTAGCGTCATAGGTATACGTCGTGGTGCCACTGACCGAGTTAGATTCTGTGTGTTTTTGTCCTGCAGACTCGTGACTTTCAGGGTAAAAGGTAGACAGAGTTAATAAGCCACGAAGATCCGTGGTTTGAGTAATTTGTCCCCTACTGTTTATTATATTCTTAGCAAATAAACTTTGTTCCGATCCTGTATCTAAATCAATCAGAACGGGCATATTAATTTGTTTTAAATTTCCGGTTGCATCATAAGTCATACGTGTCTTTCGACCCATCTCATCTACTATGCTGCCTTCTTGTCCGCGCGCATTATAGTCGTTATATTCAACTGCATTGCCTTCTGGGTCGGTGGCCGTGAGTTGATTGCCGTCGTCATCGAAACTGCTTACCCAGGTATATTCAACACTGCCTATGGTTTTGTGGGTCTGATTGTCTTGGTCATCGTATTTCAGTGTGGTGACGATATCGCTGTCGTAACTGCCATCGCTGATAATCTTAATGTCTTGGGTGACATTACCCTTATCATCGTAATTGAACAAAGTAGTACGACCATCAAGATTGGTAATCAAACTTGTACCTGCATTGATATCATGCTGGAAGGTTTTAACGTTGCCGTCGGCATCTTCTTGACCAATTAAGCGGTTGTTTTCGTCATATATATTTTTAATGAGCTTACGTTTTAATGGGTCAATTATTTCAGTTAACAAAAAGGGGGATTGCGTATATATATAATGTGTTCTGTTACCTAACGGATCTGTGTGGGAATCCAACAAACTGAAATCTAGGCCACTAGCATAGTTATATTTGTTCTCGTTACCACTGGGGTCAATAATACTGTAAATACGATCCGAGCCCTGGTAACGATTGATTGATATAGACTTGCCACTCGAATGCGTAATTGCATCATCGGTATAGGTAATGAACTGACCATTAGGATCTTCAATTTTAGTGGCGCCCTCAAATTGATTTATATGGTAGGTATAACCCTGCTTGGTCGTTAACTTGTACTTATTTGGGTCCATGATGGTTGAAAGATCATCATTCATAACAGAGTCATTTACCAACCAACCCGAACTCATATCTACCGCCTCTAAGGTTGAGTCTGTGTCATTAGTTGCAACAAAAACTAGGCTTACTGAAAGTAAAGGCTCTCCGGCATTACAACGTGGCGATGCTTGTATTTCAAATTCCTCTACCTCACCAGACGGCAAGGTGACAGTCACGATTGGGACGGGCAGTAATGGCTCAATACAATACGTTTTTATTACATTGCCAGGACCTGTTCGATAGCTGTTCAACGCCCAGTGACTGCCCGGAGTACGAGACTCCTCTAACTTGATGTCATTCATGCTTAAAGACCAGCCTTTGCCAAAGTCCAAGTCTTCATGTTGGCGACGTGAATCATAGGTTCGGTTAATGCGAATCGGGATTCCAGCTAACGGAATCTCTAGATCCGTCACAGTAAAAGAGAAATTCCCCACCTTTAAGTCACCCTTTACTATTACCGAGGCGGATGTCTGACTTACCAGGTCACGAGTGTCGGTTGCTTTTAATAAAATATCATACAACCCATTCACCATCAGGGTAGGGTCTATGATTGCAACCTCGCCTTCAATCGTCTCATCCCCTTCTGATAGCACTCGCCATTTTTCCGTAGAGGCGGAAGCCTCCTTAATATAGATTACCCAGCTCTTTATATTTATATCATTTACCATCGCCCTGATGGCTGTAGGTTTAGTAATTACCACACTATCTATTGGAGAAAGCAGAGAAACATTGGGCGCAAAATTTTCATCTACCACATTAATTGTGAAAGTCTGATAAGTCTCCGCTAAACCGTCTCTTACTTTTATTTGAACCTCATGGGCGCCTAATTGAGATGCTTCAGCTTGCCACCAGATTTGATTACCATTTAACTGCATGCCTCTAGGGCCTCGAACCAGCTCAATGGCCGTGCCGTCACCATCTGCATCTGATATTTCAATGGCATAATCATAAGGCGCCACCAATATAGCTTTAACAACGGGGGTTGAAACAAACACCGGTGCGTTATTCGCCCTAGCCTGTACATTTAAATCAAATTGAACGCGTGACGAGTGATTACCTTCATCAGTAACCGATATTACAACCGTATGGTCGCCAATTTGCAGCTGGGTAGGAATCCAATTAAGCTGTTGATTTAAAGGGTCTATGTAAAGATTCTTCGGGCCATCCTCTATGTTATAAGTAAATGAATCACCTTCAGGATCACGAGCAGTTAAGTCCATTTGCCATAGCGTTTCATGGTAAACGGTTTGATTTTCAATCTGTATTATTTTAGGGGCTAGGTTTTCACTTAACACGACCAGCTTAATATCCAGTATTTTAATATTTCCAAATGCGTCCTCGGCCTGAATTTGAACATTGTGCTCACCAACTTGATTTGAATCTGGCTTCCAATGCATACTTTTAGAGCTATTACTAAACGTTAAGCCCACAGGGCCTTGTAGTAAACTCATGGTGACTGGGCCACCCTGAGTGGAAATTGTATGCGACCAAGTTAAATTGCTTTCTAATGAAAACTCAGATTGGTTTGGATCAAACAAGAAAGACTCATCTACCACTTCAAATATTATGTCTTTGTAGCTCACTCCACCAATACTGTCTTCCGCCTTGACCCGTACTGTGTATTCCCCTAATTGGGAGGTAACCCTACTCCACCGAATGCCTAATTGCTGACTAGAAACAGAATAACTATAAACACCTGCTGGTCCGCTTTCTAACGTTAATGAATTCAAATCTCCATCTATATCAGCCGCAGCAATAACCACCCTAAAATCAGTTTCCTTTATTAAATAATACCTGTCTTCACTAATAATACTGGGGGCATTGTTTTCAAGAACACTGATATAAAATGGTAACAAATTGACAGCACCCAGTTCATCTTGAGCTTTTACCAGCACACGGTGAATACCAATTTGATGCTCTTCGGGGGTCCAGGTTATGTCAGAACTGGATTGTTTGAAGGTCATTCCTTCTGGTCCAGCTACCAAGGCATAACTTACATTATGTCCATCAGGGTCTTGAATACTGCTTAAATTTAAATTATATGTTTTGCCAAACATGACTAAGGCATCGGGAATTAGCTCCACCAAGGGCTCTTTATTTTCAAGCACATTAAGTTGGAATGTTTGAGTCACTTTTCCACCAAAACCATCATCTACTTCAAACGAAATAGTATGAGTGCCTATTTGATTAAGTCCCGGCCTCCAAGTGAATTTTGTCCCGTTAAACTCAGCTCCTTCAGGTGCTTGGAGCAAGGTATTTATTAAGCTATGGCCGTCTGGATCAGTACTGACTAAAGTATATTTATAACTTTCGGTGGCAAAAATATTTACAATAGGATTACTGCTAATGATAGGGCTTTGATTAGGTGTAACCGTAATATTAAATGATTTATTTAGTACACCTCCTAAGCCATCATTTACTTCATAAATAACTTCATGGCTGCCTTCTTGACCCAATTGTGGAGTCCAATCCACCTGGAGTTGTTTCCATGCAAAATAGCTACTCAATCCTTCAGGCTTAGACACTAAATTTATAGGTACACTGTAAATATCAAAGCATCTGGCTCCAATTTGAAATCTGTATCGGATACCAACTGGGGTCGAAACATCAGCTGGCTCCGAAATCATTTGGGGTATACGCAAAGTGCCTTTCGGACGGTGTATAGAGAAGTTCATAATTGCGCTTTCCCTTTCATCGTCAGTTACTTGAACGGTGACAGGAATAGCATCAAAACAGGTGGGCACCTCCATCGTGATGTGGCCCGTTACTTTATCTAGCATTAAACCATAAGCAGCATTACCCAACAGGGTAAAATTGACCTCACCACCATCTAAGTCAATGGCGTCGAGATCAAAATCAAATAAATAATTTTCACTTGGGTCGCCACCATGTTCACCGGGAAAATTTACAAATTTAGGTTTGGTTTCTTCGGCGACCTGTACTTCGTCCCAACTTATATAAACTGTTTCAGATAAATTTTGTTCAGTAATGACTTCAACCGACTGACTGCCTGACAGTAAATTAGTGAAACAATAATTAACTTCGCCTGCTTCATTGGTCAGCAAGGTTTTGTTGGCCATTGTATATATTTCATTGTTAAAGGTCACTGGTACCACGGGTATACCAAAGCCCTCTTCGTCTTGCACTGTAGCCTTAGCGCATACCTTTTCTCCAATATCTTGGGACAAACGATCAAAGCTCACCACCAAAGTATTCGCCACTCGTTGATCTCTAAATCGCATGCCCGCTTGATTACCATATGAAACGTAGTAATCATAGCCATATTGGTAGGCACCAAAATTCATATTCCCTTTAAAGTGATGGGCTCCTTGTTCTATTGCATATTGTAAGTATTGAAACTTTGTTCCTTCTACTAACGTCCACTCTTCCGCTTCTAAAGACATATCGTTATGGGTGACTATGGCACCGACAGGCGCAATAAGGTTGACAAAATTTAATGCAATATCATCAGACGGCGTTATGATCAAATAGTCATCCAAATAAGCTTCCACAGGCGGCAGGCTGAGCATAAATGGATCGGCCATTGCCGAATCGGTTTCACGTTCATTTGCATCAAAGTCGGCACCGTTTGAATATTGAATCACGTATATGGGGTTATTTGATTCATATACTCCCACCCCATCAATTAATTTTTCAACAAATTCACCACGATCTAAAACATGTAAATCCCCTTCATTAATTTTAATAATACTATTATTCTTTGCCGCCATTACTCTTATCGTATCGCCCTTTTTACGAGTCGCTAACGGCACGCTGATATAGCGACTTGATACACTGTTAATGGGCAATAATTGCTCAACAAGATGGTCGCATGCGAATTTTTGAATGGTCGTGCATTTACGTCCCGTGAACACTGAAACCGGTTTTGTCGACTGTATATATGACCCCATAAGATCCCGCTCCCAAGCACCGCCCGAAGCATTTATTTGAAGAGTTTGGCCTGAATTTAATGATACGGTAAAAGGAATATCATGAGATTTAATTTCATTATCCCATGTCACATCTTGCGTAAATTTTAATGTTATTTCGGTATCATCATAAGCAGCAATCGCCTTAAACCCTGCTCCGCTAGAATATGAACCCGCGATACCATAAGAGAATGTCAAATATTCCTTTCCTAGGGCGTGCAATGGGTAAAGCAAAGTAGAGTCTTGTGTCGCATAAGCTTTGTTATTTAATATGGCTACTATCGGAAAGCTTGATTTAATATAAAACGCATCATTTGAGATACCACTTTCAATTCGATCAAACACATTTTTATATTCTGTTAAATCAAATGTGTGAGCTGTATTTTTCGCTAGATTAACAATGACATCTTCATCTAAAAATTCTGAAGACAAGCGCACGTCAGTTTCATGCTGTGACCAAATTGTCACTGTGCGCTGGTCTTTCTCAGGTTCTTTACTACTGATAACATTTGGATTAAAGGTAAACCAATACTCTGTGCCCATATGGGTTAATGGTATAGGTACTTCAGGCTGAAGCACTGTAAGAGTGAATGCTTGCGTGGTAGCTTCTATGCCATCATTAACAGAAAGCTCTATCGAGTTCTCTCCCACATTTAATTCTGTAGCAATCCACCTCATTAAGCCGGTTGTGCTATTCACTATCATGCCACTAGGGGCATTGATTAATTCGTAGAACAATACATCGCTATCTAAGTCAGAGGCTTGCACTTGATATTGAAATACCTCACCGACTTCTAATTCTAACTCTGGCTGCGAACTAATTTGAGGGACGCGATTTGTATTTGCAACCGCTAGGGTAAAGCTATGATCAACCTGTGAGCCTTGGCCATCACTCACCTGAATATTAACGAGGTGGTCGCCAGCTTGTTGAAAATTGGGCAACCATGACATTAGACCTGTTTGCGTGTTTAAGGTCATACCCGTTATAACACTGGTTAGTGAAAAATTTAGAGTATCGCCATCTTCATCTTTAGCGATAATTTGGTATGTATAGGCTTGATTTTCAGCGCCCACTAAAATGGGAGCCGACTTTATAACAGGGGCATCATTTACATTTAATACGGCTAAAGCAAAACCCTGCTCAACTTGAGTAAAGCTTGTATCTGTAGCGCTAATAACTATGTAGTGGCTTCCGATATCCGAAGCCTGGGTTTGCCATGTTATTACACCGCTATTGGCATCAATCATAAGATCTTGTGGGCCAATCACAATGGCATATTTAAGTGCATCAGCATCTAGGTCACTGGCCACTGCGGTGTATTCAAAAATGTCTTTTTCTTGAATCTCTGTAAGTGGAACACTGGTAAAAGTTGGCGCTCGATTGCTATTGCTAACATTCAATACATAACTGTGCGTTATTGTATTCATACCATCGTCAATGGTTAGGGCAATGGCATGTTCCCCAGATTGGAAATAATTAGGTGTCCAATCAATAAGACCACTCTCACTTATAATCATTCCTTGAGGTGCAGCAGTCAGTTGGTAATTAAGAGTATCTAAATCGGCATCGGTAGACACAACCTGATAATGATAAAGGCCATTTTCAATTGCGCTTTGGTTCGGTGTCGAGGTCACCACAGGTGCTCGATTAGTATTCACAACGTTAATAACAAACGAACGGGTCACAATAAGAGTTGCATCGGTGACAGTAATGCTTACTACGTGTTCACCGTCTTGATCAAACGTAGGGGTCCATGACAACAATCCAGAATCACTTAATGTCATACCAGCAATGGTAGTTTGTAAATCAAATATCAATGCATCCCCATCTGGGTCAATGGCATTAAGCTGCAGCTTAAAATTATTATTTTCATAAATACTGACATCTGTTATGTCACTCACCACCGGAGCGCGATTGGTGTTTTCTACATGAATGACATAACCCTGTTCTGCATATGTTATTTGATCTGCCACACGTACCAAAACAGAATGTGCGGCGGCTTGCTCATAGGAAGGCTGCCAGGTGATACGTCCCTTAGTGTTAACGGTCATGCCTGCAGGCGCTGTTATTAAAGAGTAAGTTAGGACTTCACCATCTGGATCCGTAGCCAATAATTGATAACTATAGGGCACGTTTTCTTGGGCTGTGGAATTAGCAAGTGAAGAAATAAGCGGCGCCCGATTGCTGTTATCTACTTCTATTGAATAATTTTGTTTAACATCAACTATTCCATCAGTCACCAAAATCTCTACCGCATGGAGGCCTTCTTGGTTAAAGCTAGGTGTCCAACTTACCAATCCAGTTTGTCCAATGTTCATTCCCGTGGGTGCCTGAACCAATTGATAGCTCAGAGAATCTGAGTCCGCATCATCTGCCAAGAAATTATAGCTGTAATTTACATTTTCTTTGGCTGTTAGGATGGCTAGTGAAATAATTTTGGGTGATCGATTTACGTTCGTGACTTCGATCGTAAACACCTGTTTTGTTGTATCAAGTGCATCCGAAACACTGACCTCTACCAGGTGCTGACCAGCTTTCTCGTAGCTAGGTAACCATTGAATTAGACCACTTGGTGTAATAGTCATACCTTGTGGAGCCGTTTCTAATTGAAAAATTAAGACATCACTATCTAAATCATTAGCTAATACTTGGTATAAATAAGCATCGTTTTCTTCACCAGATAGAATTGCGATCGAGGAAATGACTGGCACACGATTGGTATTAACCACTTCAATATCGAATGCCTGAGTGTCAGTTGCCTTACCATCACTCACCTGTAATAAGACAGCATGAGTGCCTTCTTGATCATATGTGGGCAGCCAACTCACTACTCCGCTTGGGCTAATACTCATACCAACAGCGAAAGTAACGAGCTTGTAGGTTATCTTGTCTAAATCTTCATCAGTTGCGGACACGGCATACTGATAGCTAGCGTTTTCTGACGCTAAAAGAGTTGGCTGTGAAGAAATGGCAGGTGCTCTATTAGTATTAGAAACACTCACAACAAATGCATGCTCTATATAAGAACTGGCATCGTTTACTCTAACGGTCACAGGGTGGTCACCAAATTGATTAAAATTAGGCGTCCAGCTAATCGTGCCGTCGGCAGTCATTGCCATTCCAGTCGGTGATAGCTGTAGCTCAAAGTTCAATGAATCACCATCCGCATCAAAAGCCTTAATAGGATAAGCATAAGAGGCATTTTCAACTGCACTGATGATTGGTTGAGAGGTGATGACAGGAGAACGATTAACATTTTCAACTATTAATACGTATTCCGCTTGTACCATCGCATCGCCATCAGACACGTTGACAGTAATCGCGTAACTACCCGCCTGCTGATAATTCGGCAGCCATGTAATTTTCCCTTCTGAATTTATAAACATGCCAGTAGGAGCAGAATGAAGCGCATAGTGCAGTAGATCGCCATCTGAATCCGATGCCTGAACTTCATACTGATATTCGTCAGCTTCTTTAATTGAATGAGCCGGGATGCTTTCTAGAATGGGTAATTGATTAACATTTTCTACCGCCAAACTATAAGCTTGGCTAACCATTAAACTACCATCACTGACACTCACGAGTATTTCGTGGTCCCCTGCTTGGTCAAAGGTTGGTTGCCAGCTAATAGTCCCCTGAGCACTAATTACCATTCCCACTGGTGCCGACGTAAGTTTAAAGCTTAGCGAGTCTTCATCAGGGTCTGCTGCAACTACAGAATACAGATAAAGGCTATTTTCCTGTGTGATTTTTATAGCACTAGAGCTTATGACTGGAGCCCGATTATTGTTTTCAACCGATAGATTGTAAGTTTGATTGGTTAGACGACCTTGCTTATCAGTTACGGTTAATTCAACTGGATGAATTCCAGACTGTGCAAAAGTAGGCGTCCAAACGACTGTACCCGTTGAATCGTCGATGGCCATGCCATCAGGTGCTTGGATTAACGAATATGTGTAATCGTCTTTGCTTGCGGTAACAACCTGATATTCATATTTCTGACCTTCAATAGCATTTACAGGCGGAGTTGAAATGACCTTTGGCGCTTGTTCGCCGATTTCAATCGTAATTGAATACACTTTAAAGGAATCAAATTTGCCCGGTGTAATGACAAAGCTATTGGTCTCAAGTGACGTATCAAAACGCCAAAAACCAAATGTATGCCTTTCCATGAATGAGGTAGGAAAAAGCTCTCTAAATAAATTTTTATGAATACTATGTTTACTAACGTTTATCACATCCCCCGAGTTGGCGTCTTGAATATAGGCATTATCCCAAAACAACAGGGGCTCAAATCTTTTAAAGCGAATGTTTTTAACCGTAACAGGAACCAATTCCCCCGTTATGGCACTTGAAAATTCAAAAGAAAGGCGGTCGGTATAGCCACTATAGGTATCAAGCTCACCGCTGTCCCTAAACGGGGGCATCCAAAAATGTTTAGGTCTGTACTTAACGCCTAAACCACTAAAATCCTGGTGAACATATATATCATTGGGCTCATTATACTTATGGCACTGCTGCAAATGAGGAGAAGAAGTGCTCTTTGGAGTAACGGTTAATTTAACGCCTCCGTTAGTGTCAATGTACTGCCTAAATTCGTTTGTTTTATGACCAAGCAATAAATTCCCGTGCTCACTGGAAAAATCAAAGGATATTTGTTTTGAAAAAGCTAACGTAGAAAAGACTGAAAGCAGGATACAAAAAAGGACTTTACCCGATGGCAGAGAATATAAAGTATTATTTTTAAAGGTGTGATTAGGCATGTATAGAGTCCATTCATAATTGGCGCCTTTATACCATTTCCTGCAGATGTTTAAAAGTAAGCTCCAAAACCTCACTAAAGATTTAAACGATTGACCTTAACACCTTTGATTGTCACATAAATATTAATGTCAGTGACTCCTTCTATTACCCTAGTACACTTCTATTACATCATAAAAATCAAGCCAACTCTGCCCTCTTAGTAAAATTCAGTATTCACTTACGGTGCTTGGTAATTTTCCTTTTTTAACTGAAGCTAAAAACGAATTTTTTCATGCATACTGTAAGATGATAGCGGGCGGTTGAAGAATAACCGCCTTAATCCTCAGGTAATCTATAGGGTTATGGTAAGAAGTGTTGAAGCCTCCGTAGCTTGAGGGGTTGAAACGACAACATGATCAATCTGAATACACAAATGGATTGTTCTTATATCTAGGTAATTCGATATAACCACCCTCCGAATAGCTGGCAACCTTCGTCACTTCGGCTAGCTTGCCATCTATTATTTTTTTGATTGAAGTACTGGATGATAAACAGTAGCTATCGCTAATCTCTAATTCAATTTCCCCATCATAATTTATGTCATTTACAGATCGAATAGAGTTATAAGTGTTGTTATTACTGGCCAGCGTTACCAATTCATGGGGAGGAGCCATATTCGAGTCTGGTAATTTATACAATACTTGGCGTCGGTGCCCTATATCACATTCACCACTCCACTTTTTACAACTGGCATCATATAGTAAGAATTGCCCATCAAGGTCATCGTGCCAGTAACTCGTGATGACAATCGAATATTCATCACCACATGAGTCTTTTGTGGATTTGTCATATTTTAACTCTGCATTGTTAGTCTGTAATACTGATTGATATTCATCAGGTAGCTGGTCCTTTTCAGGTAGATAGGTAATTTTATTGAATGAAAAATCTCTGCCCTTGAATTTAGTTGATTCAATAATTGCCTGATTGTACAAAGGGGTTTCTTGATGGCTATATTTTTTATCATTAACCTCTACAGTGACTGCTAAGGTTTTTGATAGCTTATTAATATTACGGAGCATGATGCCAATAGTGACATTCTTGGTGCCCGCAGGAATGATGGTATCAGGGCGATCAGTATTAGTAGCAATGTAATCACTTGAAGTCATTTGCCTGAAATTTACATTCACGAGTTTGTCTTGTGAAGTTGGATTAGAGGCGGCTACATAAATGATTGGATGTTTACCGGCTTTGGTGGAGTAGCCATATGTACGATAAGCCGCTCCTACCTTAAATTCAATACCGTTTAGGCTGCTAGCTTCAGAGAACAGCCCTTTTTGTAAGCTTTCTATATAGCCCTCAAATTTATCTCCATATTTTGGGATTGATCCATGAAAGGCCATAACCGCATTCTCTTCTAATATTTCAGAGATGACCTTCTTAATATTGAACGAGATAGTTTTACCATTCAGTGAAGGGAATTCACCTCCCGCAATTGATTCATCTCTTACGTATAATTCATTTAACTCAAGCAAGATACGTTTATAGGTATCTATTCTTTCCTTAATATCATGCTTTCTAATTTTAGTATTCTTGTCATAATCCAACTCTGTGAGCTCATTTATATGCTGGTTAAGTAGCTGCGAAAATTTCGGATAGCTATTAAGAGTAGCGAATTTCTTGAAAGATTTTTCGATAAATTTTAAAGCGGCTGAAAAGTGTGTGTAATTGTTATGATATGAAGTGATTTCAAACAATTGTAATAATCGATCACTATTTTCTTTGTATGGCAACTGATTTAAATATACCAGTCCATCGTTAACGCTAGATGGATAAGTAACACTATGAATTTGAACATACCGAAAAATTGAATCAAATGCGCGGTCAGCTTGATTGGCAATACTTGGAACGGTTCTAATGTAGTGATTTAGTCGATCAAGAAAGCCTGTGACTTCATAGATGATTTTTGGGTTAACAATTTCAGCGTTAAGCATGCTGTGGATTTCTTCATAAATCCCTGACGCATTGGTCCGAGGGTCTTGTTGCAAGGACACAGTGGTAAACAGTTTAATATGATCATATGTTTTTACTTCTGAGGCTTGTATGTGTGTCGTTAGCAATAGAGTGGCGGCCACTAGAAGTATGCGCAGTAAATTCTTCATTGACTGTTCCCTGACTTACTCTTGTCTTTTTTAGGTTTTTGCAAGCTCTTCTCAATTTTCTTAGTGACCTCTTGTAGGTTGAGCATGCTAGTTTCAAGACTGTTGATAGCGGTAATCACCTGCTTGTCATCTTTCTTTTTCGAATCGGCTAGAGATTTGGCTTTATCAATTACTTTAGATAAATCGCTTACCGGCGCAATGGCTTTACTCACCTGCCCCGCAATACTTTCAATCACCTGCTGCTCTTTAAGTACTAAACTCTGCTGCTTGGCTTCATGCTTGAGGTCGTAAAGCTCACTTTTGTAGTTAGCGATGGTTTCATTGGATTTGGCCATCTCAGCTAAACAGTTGCCAAGATTTTTCTGCGCGAGATTATTGCCTTCCTTTAGCTTGGATAGCTGGATATGATTTTCTTGGTTTTGCTTGAGTTGGGCATTGGACACATTGCGTAATGTGGTGTGTCATAAATTTGGTTGTTTGGGGGGAGTTCTACGGTAGTGTGATGTGATAATAAAGTTTGAACACAAATAATAAAGCTTGAACACAAATAATAAAGCTTGAACACAAATAATAAAGCTTGAACACTAACAATAAAGTTTGAACACTAGGGTAGTGTTCACTTTATGGATGGCCTGCTATAGCTGGTCTAATGGGCTGGTGACAGAACGAACATCCTGTCTTAGAACGCTTAGATCAACGTCCTTCAAAAACTCAAAATACACCTGTTTGAAGGTACGTTGAATCGATTTGTTGAGCTTGCCTATCGCTGAGTTATGGGCATTTCATGGGCTCCATACTTCGTTGTCGTCACAATCTAGCAAACAATTGGCCGACACTTTACCCCACTGTCAGCCCAAACGAAAGTTGTGAACATAAAAATAAGGCAGCACAATGCCACGCCTGCATTATCGGGTATTTGCTTCATATTTAGGCTACATGTTTTTGGAATCTT
>OLII01000239.1_pt1 | contig 22143 bp, 10 predicted proteins | sample 1609481 | NCBI WGS metagenome assembly OLII01 (sample SAMN05416859, study PRJEB24817) | seawater metagenome | isolation source: Sea water | place: Canada:Atlantic | collected 2013-11 | reverse complement strand
GTTTAAATGCGATCAAGGTGTCTTTAATTTCCTGATCGTGAATGCGTAACCAAAAATCCAGCATTTTAAATGTTAATAGTGTTTTAACATCTGTCATTAGTGCTGCTCCCCTTTACTTTCAGGGAAAATATCCAGCTGGCGTAATCGATAAAATGCCGACTCACTAGGAGAAAAGTCGGTGAGTGCTCGGCCTCGGTTAAAGTCCCAGCTAACCTCTAGGGTAAAGGCCAATTCGTTTCTGTCTAAATCTTCTTCAAAGCGGGCCTGCCATTGTAGAATGTTCCCGCTGTGTAATACTTGCCAGTATTTAATGTTGAGCCCCATTACCGGTTTATGAACCGCTAATTCACGATCTTCATCTTGGAGGTAGGTACGGTGACGATATTGAACGCTCAGCTCCATTGGCTTGATATATTGATACCAACTAAAGCCAGCTTGTAGATATTCTGCTTTCAATGAATTTTCTAAGTCATTACTGACCAATCGAGCGTGACCACGCCACCTGCTGTCAAGCCAAGGACGACCACTTAGGGTTTCTTCTAACCTCACCCCCCAAGGATGTTGAACTTGATAAGCAGAATAAATATCGTTATCGGTAATGAAGTTAGGGTCATCTTCAGAAAGATAACGTGAAAATACTTGAACTTGATGTCCATGCTGTAACGTTTGGTTAATGTGGTGGCGTTGTTTTAATGTGCCACTCCCCAGCCACTTGAATGGAGTACTTTCATTGTTTTGAATAAATAAGGATTGTCTTAATTGCCAGGACCAAGTGGATTGCGACCAAGTTCCTTGCAAGCTCTGGTGAGTCCCCATGACTTGAATGGCTTCTTTGGTGTGTTTGCGAGCGAATAAGTCACTGCGCCAGTAACAGCTTTGGCATTCTAGTTTGCGTCTGTGACGCCAGCCAGCCTGCATAAACGTTTCCCTGAGGGAGTCAGAGCGGTCGCTATCAAAATCTTGTCGTGATTGATATTGCAAGTAAACGCCATCAGTATAATTGCTGCTGTTTTTAAGTTTAGCACTTGTGAATAGATTGTCTTGGCCCATAGACCAAATCCATTCACGCTCAGCTAAAGTATTATCTAGCACGGGATCATGGTGTGAAGGGAATTGAAAGGAAGATAAAGCTGCATCGTCTAATCTTGCTTGCAGGCTTAATACTCTCACCATGCTCTGTGCTGAGCTAGCTTTAAAAATGAAAGGGCCTGCCTTATTTTGATATTTAAATGAGTGAGCGACTTTTCCCTGTTTAAACTCATCTATACGTAACCAACTGGGGCGATCCAGATACAGCTCTAGAGGTTGCTGACGGGTGGCCACATCATAGGTTTTTTGTTTGTTATTTAATAATGGCTGCCATTTCCCCTTTAATAATGCTTCGGCCTTAACGTATAGCCAGTGATCCTGATTTGGCTCTATTAAACGAATTGCCAGCTTTTGTTGGCCAGACGGAATGCTTAGCCTAATGGTATTTTGTTTCTGTAGGGAAACTGTTTTTAACTTTTTGTCATTTAAGGTGATTAAGACCGAGCCTGGTGGAGATTGGCGATAAGGAAAGTTTTTTAAAGAAAGATCCACCCGTACAACCGTTTTACGTTTAAATCGGGTAATGACGGCTAATTGATTATGGCCAGATAGGCGTTGTCCGCTAGGCTTCTTGCCTGCCCATAGTAGCCTTTCTCGCTCGGCTATGTATTCGCTATTATCACTGGCGTTAGAGCGTCGTTGGCCAGCGCTGGAAATAATGATTTGTTCTGGTTGCCAGCTATATTGTTGATTTAATTTATTGGCTAATTTCCTTATGAAGGTTTTTTGTTTGTGGGGGTGGGCTACTGCATTGCCTAAGGCTAGCCAGTGTGATTTTTGCTCCAAGCTGATTTTTGGCCAATGCCATAAAGCACTTAACAAGAGTTGTTCAGCTTGTTCGATGCTAGCCATATATTTATCAACGCTTTTTTTACTCTTTGGCCAATTTTTTAAATCAAGGGGACGACTTTGCAAAGTATGCTCAGCTTGCCATTGACTGGCCCTTACAACTTTTGACCATTGTATGTTAGGTGTTTTTTCCTCATTAAAGATTAAGCTATTTTGTTTCTGGCAGTCTTGAATATAGTGAATGTTGATATTGTCTAGGATCGATTGGGCAGGTAAATACTTGGCCTGTAAATCAATGGGCATATTACTATCGTTTTTATCATTTAACGCTTGAGGGTTACCTTGTATGTTTTTAACCAAATTGCGCAGTAACGCCGGACTAAATACCCGAGCACTGATCAGCGCTTTATGATTTTGTGGACGAAGGCTTAATTGATGTAAGCCTGGGCCAAGGGATAGATTCAGCTGGTAGGTATTCCCTGGGGCTTTAGTTTCTGAAGAGAATGTCTTTAAGTTTTTACTGGGTTGGCTATTGATAATGGGCAGCCATTTTTTTTGACCATTATTGTTTATTTCAATCCAGTCATCTAAAGGTGCTTGTTTAGAGTGGTGATTGTGTTGTAAGCGAATCGATACTTGCATATCAATGGGCCCTACCACCGAATATTGAACGGGTGTCTTTGAACTGGCTTGCGCCATTTGGAAATATAGGTTCCGTTTGGCTTGATAAAGTTGAACCGAACCATGGCTGTGAGTGGGGTTAAGTGAAACGGGTACCAGAAATTGACTCGCCTTTTTATCTCCCAGTTTGGGTTTGTTAGAAGACGATATTGTTGGGGTGTTTTTAATCCAGTTTAACCAATCTACCGGGTTATGTTCATAGCTTAATTGGCTGAAAGGCAGCTGTTTTATTTTATCAAACCAATTAGATGAGGTGACGTTATGGGGGTTTTGTTTTATAAAAACGCGCCATGGATGACTCTTGGATAAGGCTTGACTGTTATCCAATGCTTGCTGCCAGGTTAGATTAAAAATGCTATGCCAGGTTTTTTGCAAGGCAGTAAGTGGTTCTTGATCTTGTTGCCAGTTTTGTTGCAATTTAACGTATTGATACGGTAAGTGATGATTGAACGTGTTGTTTAACTTATATAATTTTAGCGCCAGTTTTGATTGACCCTGACGTGCCAACCAATCGGCCAATGGCTGAATGTGGGCTTGCGGATTTTGCTGGAATTGCCAGCTATGATAAGCGCTTAAATTAGCGGTGTTCTGTTCGTTAAAATAAAACGTAAATAACCAATCAAGGGCCTGTTGACGTCGTGATGAGTCTGGATCTTTTATGGCCATGCCTTTTAGTAGTTGGCTTAATAATGGGTAGTCTGCTTGATCACCCAAGCGTTTGATAAAATCTTGCAAGGCTTCATGGCGAAGGGGCTTATTTTCAAATTGTTCGGTACTTAATCCACTTGACCAAGTTTGCCTGTTGTTTGATAGCCAGCGTCGTAAAGGTTGCCAGTCTAACCAAACCTGATCTTTTAATTTCTGAAGTTTAATTGCTTCCTTTGCAATTTTTTGAGTGGAATTTACGGCTTTAGGGCGGTGTGATTGGGTAATTAATGTCAGCATTTGATCTGCTTCTAGCTGCTCTAACGCTCTTAACCAACTCCCTTCATTTAGAGAAAATGTGGTGGCATCCTGATAAAAAGGGCTTAACCATAACGCTTGTGCTGCATTGTGGCTGATACTGATGGGGAAGCTATCGTGTGGTAGGGAGGTGAACCCTGAAGCAGTGGCTAAGGCTTGCTGGTGTGGAGGGCTGATGGCCAGTACCGATAGATTTTCAGTGGAAGACACATCCAATTCATCTTCGTTCATTAACAAAGGGCGCCACAACCATTTAATTTTCTTGCCGTTATGACTTTTCAGAGTCATATCAAAGGCACCTTTTTGAATGGGTAATGATAGCTTAATAGTATGGTTTTTCGCTTGATTGGGTGCTTGCAGACGCACACTTTTTCCTGGGCTTAATTTCAATAAAATATCTTTTTTTCGTTTGGTGTTTGTGTTTTCAAAAAAGTACCTGTCAAAAGATGTATGACGGTTTCTTTTTTTGACATCCACCAACCAAGCTGATTGTTGCATTAGTTCGCTACCGCTGGTGCTTAGCGGGCGCCATACTTGGTAACGGTGTTGAATAAGTTTAAGGGTGTTATGCTTTTGTTGGATTTGGCTGGCGCTTTCATGTTGGCTAGCTTGCACGGATAGCGGCTTTATTACACCTGAAAAAAAATCATTTAATAACTGCGCATTATATTCAGGCTGAAGCATGGGTGAAGATTTCTCGCTCAATTTTCTTTCCATTGATTGAGCATTTATAGAACTTGAATTAGATTGAATTAAAAAGGGGTTTTTATTCATTTTCAATAGGCGCACCTTCATGGCTTGGGGAGCTCTAAAACTTAGGCGGTGCTTACCCTTGGGCAGGGAAACAGTTAAGCTTTCAGGGTGGCTAGTTAGCAGCTGACATGTATCATCATTAAGTGTTCCGCTATCGTCTCGATTTGGGTGCAGTCGCCAGTTTTGCCAGTCTTGTCCATTTAATGAAAGAGAGATATTTGTAAAACGCTGCCAAGGTTGTGAGTCATCAATAACTAATCTGGATTCCAGTTGCCATTGGGCAGGTCCTTGTAGGTCAATAGAATAATTCTGATTTTCTTTTAAATCAGTTAATTGTAAATGCTTGCCTAGACTGGTTTGGTAGTGCCATGAAAAATTATTTGTTTGTGAATCTATGGGCTCTCTAAACAAATGGTGTTGCTTGATCGATGGAGTGAGCGCACGGCTTATCCACCAGGTTTGTGTTTTATTTTCAGAATTCTTTAATATGAAAGTTAGGTTATTTTCTAATGGCGGCGCCAATAACCATATCTTTTGATTGTCTTTATTTTGATGCTTATGTGCTTTTAAAGGTGCAGGCACAAACAGGCCGTTGCCTGGTGAATACCATAAGGGAGGTGGGTTGTTATCTTTCAGGGGTTTGGAATGTAATTTTAGCCAGTAGCCCTTGGGTACCTGAAAAATAGCACTGCCATTGGCTTTTATGTCCACCTTTTGTCCTTGAGGTGTTTGTTGTAATCGTTCAACCCCTTGAGACGCGTCATGTAAATTTTCAATACCCTCCCACACCCATGGGGTTGGGTTAACTATATTTTTTTCCTCATCAATGTGGTGATCGCCTATGGCATTTAAAGAACACACAACACAGATTATCAGAGCCATGAACTTATATAGCAAGCGAGTAAAAACAAGGCATGCGAAATTAAGACGTGAAAGAATTAAGTTTGGAAAAGTTAACAGAACCCTCATGGTAGCGACCCCAATAAACAATCTGAAAACTGAGTTAGTTTGGTGTTGAGTGTGGTGAGTTCTTTTCGAGTGGGTAGGTTTAACTCTATATGGGTAAACCCATTGTGGCCTAAGCGGCGCATTAATATGCCAATGCTATTCTTGGTGGCACCCAATTCTGCAACCTGATGTGGATAGGACACGCTTTTCCATCCATATTTATTTTGACAAGTTTGTAACTGCAATAAATATTCCGAACGGCTGGTACTGCCGGTACTTAATATGATGTGGGCTTGCTGGGCCAGTGTCGATACGCGTTTTTGTCCGTTAAAACCGTGCAGTTGAATGAGTTTTCCTTGTGGGAAGGTTGCGGCAAACGCGCGGGCATATGCAGTATGAAAGCTATGGGGTAAGCGGGCCAGATCGGCCAAATTATTTTTCTCTTCGCTATTTGAATACCTGGGTAGGCTATTCAAAGCAATACTGCTCACAGCTCCCTTGGTAAACAGTTTTTTGGCGATGACCCCGGTATGTTTATCGTGATAGCGGTGGGGAGCTTGTAGCGCAATAGCGTTGTGATTTTTTTTACTAAAGCGATACTCACCCCAGCCTAATTTTTGTTTGTCTTGCAGGGCAATGAAGGTTTTATGGTCGCGCCAGTGCCAGTTTAGGTCACTAGCCAGCGCCTTAGCTTTGTTTATGGATTGTTGGGTCATCAACCAACTAAAAAGGAGTTTCGCTTGTTCAAGCTGAACGGCACTAGGGGAATGATACATGTGAATTTTAGGCGTTTTTTCATAAGCCATTGTAGGCCACGAAAAAAACAACAGCAAAGTAATGAGTCGCCATGCGCTTAAAATTTTATTGTGCATCGAAGCGCTCCTTCACATCATATGATGAACTTAAACCGGCCGAGATGATGCCTGCGCTGGCCAATACACCTGATTGATCACAGTTAAGATGTGCACGGGCACTTTGTGCTGGTAAGTCTTTGTTCAATTGAATCGTTAACGCAATGGGCCCATGTACTGCATTGCTTTTCTGCTGCAGCACCTGAGATAACGGATAATCTTGGCTGGTAATAGAATACTTATAATGACGAAAACTGTGGCTAGCTTGACTGCCATTGAGGCGTGTGGCTTGCAAGGATAGGTCACATTGTAAGGGTCGTTTACTTTGGGGCGCGAATATCCATATTGCCAGTTGCTGAGCGTCACCGCTAATGGGCAGATCTAATGAAATGGAGTAATTTTTTTTAGCAAAAGAGTGGTTTGTTTTTGTTCGTTTGACTGCCTTCAAAGGATAAGCCGAGCGTAATAAATGGCTGCGTTGAGATTGTTTGGTATTATTAATATACCAGTTGATGGATTCTTTAGAGCGAAACTCTATTTTATGACTTCCGGCTTTAATATTAGGCAAGCGAATTTTGCCGCTTTTGCCAGCCACAGTGGTGTTTAAAATTCGTTTATTATCTACCCATACTTGTAATGCTTGGGGCCTACTTTCACTTCTTAAATACACGGCGCTTGGGCGCAGAATTGTTTGGTGACTCTTCCCAGCCAATTGGACATTCTCAGCTTTTGTGATGGGCATAAATGACACACTTCGCGCCTCCATGCGTGTGGGTTGATTGCTTTGGTGGTTTGAAAAAAGCTGTTTTTCTATTGCACTGCTCTCTAAATTATTAAGGGCTTGCCAAGAGAATTGGCCGCTGCTCACCAGGGAGCTGCTTTCAATAGGCAATAGATACCATAATAAGCTGTGATATTGCTGACGGGTAATGAGTTGCTGTGCATTTTTAGGCTGTAAGGAAAACCAAGCAGGCTCTCGGTCTGGGTAGGCATGCCAGTAGTTTCTATCGAGCGGTAGCTGACGACTAATGGGGTGAGTCCAAGGGCGAGTACCGACACTAATGAGTGTGGGGGTACTGCAGTGAATGTGCAAACTTTGGCTGTTGTTGGGTGTGTCTATATAACTATGAACAGATTCAAAGACTCGGCTTTCAATGAGGCTAGCATCGTTAAAATGCTGATATGGGTTATCTGAGGCGGGTAAAATGAATGCATCTGTTACTAAGGCTAAGCCATTTTTATTTAAGGTTTTGATGGAGACATTTCCAGGCTGTGAAGTCTGTATTTGATCACTGCGTGTAAACCCTTTGGCACTTACTTTTAATGATTGTTTTTTCTGTCCTGGAGCGAGTGTATATATTAATGGGGCATTATTACTGCAAATATAGGCACGGCTTCGCAGTTTTTCTGGGGTGATGTCTAACCATTGCTGATCTTGCCACTGGTAAAGTTTTAATATGGCGCGGGTATTGGGGATCACTTGCAATAGACCCGCGGCCAATTCCCCTTGCCATTGATTTTCAGTGACAGGGGCTTGCCAGCGGCTGTCTTTTGTTAACTTCTCATCTTGCCAGCGCAGTTGCATACTGGAAGGTACCATTGGTGTCTGTTGATGAACGCTTTGCCATTGAAGGCGGTAGCGAGCGGATGGGCTGGTTAATTTTAACGTGAGCCAATGGTGCTCACTGGCAAAAAGTCCATCGGCTACAATAGGCTGCTGGGGTAACGTTGGTGCGGTGTTTTCTCTGAGATAAAGCGTCTCTATTCGATAGTCTTTATTCAACACACCTATTGGCCCCATGGGTTTCCAATAAGCGCTTAACAGATTGCGGCGTTCGTAGTCGGAGATAAGAAAGCTCGGATAGACCGAACCATTGCTTATGGCCTCTCGTTGAAAGTGACTCATGCGTTGCCATGCGACTTCTATATCTTGAGGGTCGCGGTGATATTGAAGGTAAGAACGTACACCAATATAATCAATGCCTTCGTCTTTAGCCAAAACACGAAAACGTAATGTGCGTGCTTGGGGTTGATCGTTTGGTGTTAAATACAGTGCCTGATCTAAACTGGGGGCACTGCGATCATGATTATAAAAGCGAGTGGCCAATGGTACCCAGTCTTGATTATTACTTAACTTAGTAATACTGGGCATAGGCAGAAATGGGCTAGGGCGAGTATTAATGTGGTAAATATGTTCAGACAATATATTTTTGTTGTCATCAAGCCATTGATAGTTAATTTGGTATTTAAGGGGGTTATGGGTTTCATCTGGTAATATTCCAGCGTGAAAATAAAAACGAAACATTCGAGATTGGTTGGCGATATCAAATGTTATCCATTGGTCTTTTTCTAATGGAAAAAAACTACTGGCTCGGGCTTGTTGTGGATTTTGCTCCGATAATTTTGATTGTAGCCACAGGCTTTTAAGAGTGGGGCTTAACCAAATATACAGGCCAGTGAATAATAATATCAATATTAAAAGCTGACTGATCCACCTCATAGTAAATTATCTCTTAATAACCAGCGCGCCCGTTCATCAACGAATTTTTGGGTAAAGGCTAAGGCGGGTGGATTTTCTCGGGCGATAAAGTAATTTTTATCATTGTGGGTTTGCAAATTTATCAGGGCTAACAAGCCCCCTTCTTTTTGGTTTATGGATAAATAAGCCTGGCGGGTATTGATGTCGATGAGACGTTGAAAAGAAAACGGGTGGTAATCAATAAAGCGCTTAAGCATGACGATATTTTCATTAATTAAAAACTGCTGTAATGACGAAAAATCTACTCTGATTGATGTGCTGTCGGTTCGTTTAGTCTTATTGGCCCAGTGAGCGATATCAACTTCTTTGGTGTGAATGCCTAGGGTTAAAAATTTGGTTTTTTGTTGTCTGTTATCTTCTTGGTCAAGAAAACTACTGCGAGTTTTTGGCGATACCCAGAGTACATAAAAAGGTTTGTTATGAGTAAGCGGGCTGTAACGAGCTTGTGCATTCCAAGATACTTCGTAGCCTCTCGCTTCAGATGTGCCGGTGACATATTGGAAGTTCAAGCCATAGTCCGTTAATGCCTTTTCAATAGGGCTAGTTAATATTGGCGTTTGCTCATTGAGGGTACCTAGCTTGGCCAATAAAATATCGGTGCTGGCTGATGGGGTGTTGTCTTCATTAGAGAATGCACGCAATTGCAAAACCATTAAGGGTTGTTCTTCACTTTGACGTAAAATGACCTGATGAACCAAATTAAATAGGTTGATTTTATTGGCACTGTGTAGCAGGTTGGCGCTGCCATCAAAATTGGCAAAGGGGTGGGTGCCGGCTATTAATAACGCTTTAGCATTTAGCTTTTCAAATAAACCCGCACCAAACTCCAACGTATTAATTTCTGAAAGAGGGCGTGATACCTCTACTAAATAGGGGGAGCTGCTGCCTATGCGAAATACATAGGTACCCCAATGCCGAATATTGGCAGAGGGATTTTCCTGAAGAATTAAAAAATCATCGCCAGAGCTTTGATGGTGGTAGCGGATAATTTGGTAATTGACAGCGTGGGCCAAATTATTAATGCGGTGCATTTCTAAGGATATATCATCGCGCCAGCCACTGGCTAATTCATCGGCCAGCATGTTCATTATTGGGGTAATAACATTTTGATCAAAGAAAAGCATTTCATATAATTTTGCAGGGGCGTAGTCCTTACTGCCTTTGGCCGCAATGAGTTTTTTATTGTCTTTAATCCAATTTAATAAATAGCCATCTATGCGTTGACTGTTATTTTGTACTGCGAAAATAGCCCCGGTGGCTGAAAAGGAAAGTATGCTTTTAACCCCTGCAGGGGATAAAAATAATTCCGCAAACCCCTTTGGGCTGGCATCTTGTTGGCGGTTCTCCAGGGGGGCTGATTTCCATTTAATGTCAAACTGGCTGAGCATACCGTCTAGCATATTGATGTTTAGATTATCTGGTAGGTTTTTTTTAACCCATAGCTGATTTTTTTCTAAGCTGAGAGTTTGAGTGAGATTTTGACTTTTCACTCCAAGTAAACGTCGGGCACTGTGTTGGGTGAACTGACGTACTTGCAAGGTGTTTTGTAAGGCGAAGTTGCGATGGAATAACTGAAAAGCCGTTTGTGAATTTTGTAATGTATCACTGGTACCATCTGCAGAATGCTTGCGCTTTGTACCGGCTAACGCTAATCCTTTAGCCGATAAATTTAGATATAAGCTGGTAGCGGCATCACTGGCTTGGGGTTCATCTAAGGGCGCCGGTACTTCAATAATGAGGCCACTTTGAATGCTTTTATTTAAAACATAAAGCCCCCAACCACGCTCTGGCTGTTGGTCGGAAATAATCAGGTAACTTTGATTTAATTCTGTAATTTTCAAATTAAGTTGATGAGCCAAAATGAGCATTTGACTGGATAGATGCTTACTAGGGGCGCGTAAATAAGATTTTGTGAGTTGGAATAAGGTATTGAGTTTATCTAGTTCAACGGGATTGGCTTGACCACTGGCGGTGGTTTGTTCAGAGGTGTAGAGCTCAGATCTAAGCTTTCCTAAATATTGATCAAAGTTAGCGTCTATTTTCTCTATGGATTGATCTTGGGAAAGTACTTGACTGGGGTCCTCAATTTCATTCGCAGGGATAAGTGTGAGAGAGAAGCCAATTAAACTGGCAGCGATAACGGCGGTTAGTGAGGTTTGTAATGTAGCTCGTGCCATGCGAATGGCAATGCCTTTTTGATACATTTTGATGGCCAGTAAAGTGGATAACAGATAGCCAAACGCATAATAGTCACTGACTTTTTGGTTGGGGAAAAATTCAATGAGAAAAAATCCAAGAGCCATCTTGTACAAGAAGCTGATATTGAAAAACAATAAAATTTGTCGTGATCCCTCCATGTGAAACTGTTTAAAAAAATTCAGGCGTAACACAGAAGCGGCTAAGAAATAAATAATAACGGCTTCAATTAAGGTGATGAGTAATTTTTCAGGTTGATACCATTGCAGAGCCAATAATGATGGTATAAGAATGCCATTAAACTCCCACCCATATTGCAGGTTCATGCGTGATGCGATGAACGCTGAGGTTAATAAAATAATGTAAGCTTTGGGGGAAGCAAGAATAGAGCTGGCTAAATCTTCATACATGTAACTCATGGTGCTGATATTGAAGTTGGTATAGCCCATTAAAACAAAGCGCACAATGATGTAGCTGAGCAATACATACAAGGCGATGGAAGTCACGCCGATACGCAAACCGCCATTCCACATTTGATTGGCAATTAAAGCGACAATGATTAGGCCAAAACTATGCAGGTTATTGCGGTAGTCGTAATCAAACCCTAAATCTAACAATTGCTCACCTAATTCAGGTAAAAGCAAACCATCGAATACCAATCGAACAATGACACTGATCAATATCAAGGCAAAAAAACGATCTCGACCAAATATTTCTGAATGAGATAAAACTTTGGGCAGTCTTTCGGCTAACACATAGGCTATAAAATAAGTTAAAAGACCTTCTAAAACGATCACAGTGGCGCTCATGGGGCGCAGGATAATGAGTGGCACAAGATATCCTGGTACCACTAAGCCAGACAAGGTTGTGCCAAATCTTAGGTTAAGCATGACCACCACAAAAACACCCACCCACACGGTGGTAATGACCGAGCTACTGAGGGCGCCTGTGGGAAATATATCTAATGGAAAAAAGCCGTCCATATTGACTGATTATCCAGATGCTAACAGGGTAAATATATTACTTAATTGCTCATCGTGTAATGGCTTAATAAAGATATGCTCTACTCCTTTTTGTTTTAATTTTAAAGTGATCTCTGCGTTGCTAGAGCCACTCATGATAATGGTCATAATTTCCATTGACTTGGCAGCTAATGCATCTACCAGTTGTAGGCCATCTATATTGGGCATATATAGGTCAGACAATATGCCGTCAATTGATTGCTGGGATAATATTTCTAAGGCTTGGGCGCCATCCTCTGCGTGTACTGGATCAAAGCCTGCTTCTTCAAGCTCCATCAGCAATAGCTGGGATAGGGTTTGATCATCCTCAACTAACAGTATTTTCTTTTTCATAAGTTATTTTGACTTGAGTGATTATTTTGTTTTGATGTGAAATCAAATGTCTTGAGATCGAGGTCAATAGAAAACCCTGATCCAATGTCGGTCATGATGCTTAATTTTCCTCCCCAATGATTAATTTGTTGAGCAAGAATAGTGACTTGAGTAAGAGGGTCATCTTCATTGTCTGTAAAGGCATGAGGAGAGGCTAATAAATTTTCTAATTGCTCCTTAGGAATGCCATTGCCCATATTAGAAAAGTTAATTCGTATTTTGGGTTCACCCATTTCAGATTCGTCAAGCATAATAATGCTGATGATCGATTGATGAGCGGCGTCACTGATAAGTAAGTTTATAACGGCACTAATAAGTTGTTCGAACGTTTGTAACTCTACATAGGAAAGGATATTCAAATCAGGCTTGTGAAAAACAAACTTCAGCTCTTTACTTTGTGCGCTTTCATCAGCGCTGTCGATTAATTTAGCGATAGTAGGGGTGATGTTTACAGGGACAACCTGCTGTTCGCTTAAGTACACCTGCTTGTTCAGTTCTTCTTCTACTTGGTTAGTGAGTTCACCTGACTCAATTATTTTTTCTTTGATCATGTCTGTCCATTGATCGGTATTATTATGTTTAGTCCTAATTATTTTTCGGGTGGCGAGACTAATAGTTGATAAGTTATTGCGCATTTTATTAAAGTATTTTTCACTTACGTCTTGACGGATATCTATGTGCTGTTGTATTTGAGAGATATCGATAAATTCGAAGAGTATTCCTAATATTTGAAATGGATGAATTTGATCAGATTTTACTTGTTTTTGGGAAAGTAACGGGCGAATACGTAACAAGTGTGAGCTATGGTTTGAAAAGGCACGGGTACTCATGGCAATGGTTTTATTTTTTAGAGTGACGTAGCGTAGCTTTTTACGTGCTTGGTCGAGGCTTATATCACCGGTTTTAGCCAATAACTCCATGGCGGTAAGTTTATAGATAGCAATGTTATTAATGCGAGCGAGATACTCCATCATGCTGCTGGTGTGCAATACTTGGCCAAAAACATCATAAACCACGGCGGCCGTACTTAAGCCATTAAAAACATCCTCTAAGGTATCGAGTCTGTGCTCAAGTAAGGTAACAGAGTGGCTAAGTTTTTGATGAAGGGATTGACCAAATTCTAGGGAAAATAATCTTCGCCATGGGTTTTGTGAATATTTAGATTCTTGTTTCCAGTGATTTCTGTGGTAGATAAGTTCGGCAATTTGGTTGGCAAAATTTCTAAGGTTATTTTCAAATAAAATTTTATCAAATTTCTCATCTGGATTTAATGTTAATGCCCAAAAACCAAGAATATCACCGGCGAAGGTGAGCGGTGTTAAATATTGAATTTCATGTTCTTCTACTTCTTTAAAGTAATCTCGAAAGGGGGTGATAGGCCCATTGACTTCTAGGGCCTCGCTATAGGGCTTGCGTTGATAATCACGGCGATATTCAGAAATGTCATCAACGCTGCAATTAAGCGCTTCAATTTCTTTAAGGCGATGGTCATTGCTAACTTTTTCTAAAAATATAGAACGTCTCAAATTAAGCTGTTGATTAATGAAACTTAGAATTTTTTTCCATGGGTCATCGGCGCGATTGAAGTTTAACGGCTGTACTCTTTGTGATAAACGGCTATTGGTTTCTGCAATAATTCTATTGAGGGCCCGTTCCTCTTTGTTTCTGCGTAACTGATAAATGGTCAGTAAGATGAATGCTTGTGCAATGATCCATTCCCAGCTGGGTAATATCAGCCCATAAAGTTTGATGGATAGCCATTGAAGGGCCACAATTAAAACGCATACAAAAAGTGTGTAAATGGCTGAATACTGTGGCGAGAGCCATTGAAATAGCAGTATTGATATGGCACCAATAACTAGGGTGCCGATCAGTGTGAAATTTACGCCAGCATAGCTTAGAAAACGTTGTGAGAGAGCACTGTGTAATGCATAGCCTTGTAACTCAAGTTGAGATATACCTGTATTCGGCCGAATAGGCACTGTAAACCCAGGCTCACCCGGTTCAAGGGCATCGCCAATTAATATGAATTTATTTTTAATTAGACTCGCCACTAACCCTTCTTCTAATACCCTTTGGGCTTTTATCGTAGGTATGAATCCGTCTTCCATTGTAAAATCTATTAACGCTCTGTCTTTTGGGGTAGAAATAAGTGCCCCCGATTTGTCCGAAGTCTGGACTTGCGCTTGAAAAGCGGTGTAATTTTTATCGTTAATTTGAAAAGTATTTTGCCAGTCCCTGAAATGGCCTGCGTGTAATTTAACGGCTGTCATATAGCTTAGGTTGTCTATAGATGGAGGCTTATGGGCAGCAGAGGGGGTATTTTCTATGCGCACTACGGAATCTACGAAGGTCATATTGCTTGTGTTGTATTGATAAGCGGAGTGGTTAGCAGCAGTAACGGCCTCTTGATCGAGTATGTATAGGTGTCGCGGTTGATATGAACTGAGCTTATGAACTAACTCCTCTATAAATCTTGGTGAGTTTCGATCGGACTTTGTGGTGCTAATAAGCAGAATAGGAGGAGTTGCTTGTTGATTGGGGATAATCTTAAATAATTGGTCAGATATGGCCATATTGGATTGGTGCAGCACCCCAAATGCGGTAATGGTTGATAGCCCCGCAATAAGAATCATCCCTATCAGAATAGAGCGCTGTAGACGGGTAGTGGCCATGCTATATTTTACGTATTGGGTCCATTAATTAAGTGTAGCAGGCTTATGTTTTGGCGCTTTGCAAAGGGGTTGAGGCTGTGGTTGTATTAGACAGGAGTGATTAAGTCTAATGCTTGGCTTGCGCTAAACTATTCGTTTAGTACGCTTGAGTAACTCGTGATGGGGTGACTAAATATTAAGGATGAAATATTGAAAATTTTTTAATAAAGGGGTCAATCAGGAAATGTGGTGTTTGATTTTTTAGTGCCTGATTCCCAGCCTGCGAATTGGGCTAAGCTCATTTGGAAGATTGCTTTCTAAATGAGCCATTTCACTGATAAAGCAGGTTGCACTCTGGGCTTTTGTTATCGGCCAAATTCAGAGCAAGTATATTTAAAGAACTTACTGTTATCTGATTCACTGCGCTTGTATTTAAAGCCGCAGCTTACACCGCCATCGCGCCAGCTCCAATTGTAAATCTCATTCTCAACCTTAGGTTTTCCAAAGCCAAGAGATTGCATTCTAGAAATAAGCTTTGTATTAGATAAATTTAAAAAAGGATGAGATTTCTTTCTTTTTACATCTAGCTCATATCCCACAGAAAATACGTTTTGAGTATTACCGCGCTTGATGTCCGCGAAGTACTGAAGGGTGGCTGACTTTTTAGGAGTAGTGGAATGTTGAATGTTTTCTTGTCGTAACAAGTACGAAAGTTTAACGCCATGAAAACGCGTGCTTTGTATACCGCTTAAAACTTCACTCATATTTTTAAAATCTAAATTTTGAGTGAACTGGTTAAAGTCTTCTTGGTTATTAATGATGACGCGTTTAATGGCGGTGTTTTTTAGCCTGCGATTATTTCCTTTAGCATCTAAGGTGCTCAGTGTAGCGCTATGCTCTTCACAAGGTTCGCTGCTAAAGGACATATTGCCTTGGGCATCTTCACATTGATGAATAGAGCCTGCGTAAAGATTAAACGAAACAGAGATTAAAAGGCTGCTGATGAGGAATTTCATGGGCATGTCCGTATGGCCGTGTTTAAAAAATGACAAATGAAATTGGCTTTAAGCGTCACATATTGTGCGCCAGTTTGATCATCCATGGTTCATTTGAACTTAATAAATAATAAAAACGAGGGTTAGGTTAATATTATTTGCGGCGCAGTTTGCCATGGGAATGATTAAATTTCTAGCATTGCCGGGAAATTGCTTGCTTAAAACACATGGGAGGTGATGATAAAAAGAACAGTTGGCGATTTATTATACACGCCGGCGATTTTGAGAAATGCCCGTTAGTAATAACAGTAAAAGTGGTGGAATATAAAACCAATATTTACTAGGGCGATCATTAATACTTTGTACAGATTGAATGACCCAGTCAAAGTCAATGCCTGCTTTCTCTGCTGGGCTGTCAAAGGTTACCGAGTCCACTAGAATTTGATCATTATCTTCTAATAAATTCAGTCCCATTTCTTCAAATTTTTGCTGAGCGTTTTCTAACGAATGATCAATAGCAATAGAGACAGTTTTAGATATTAAATTACCATCGTTATTTTCACCGCGGGTAATAAAGCGCAGCTGTTTATTGTTTGGGTTCATTATTTCCTTATAAATTTCTTTTCCTGGTAATTCAGTGTAAGCGGGCATTATTTGATCTAGCATAAAGCCCGGCCTAAATAGCATGAAGGTAATGGCCAATAGGCAAATGGTTTCATACCAGCGACTTTTCACCAACCAAAACCCTTGGGTGGCTGCGGCAAACACTAATATGGCAGCGGTGGCGCCAAAGATCGTGAGCATCAATACCCAAATACTGGGAATATCAATTAACAAAAGTTGCGTATTAAAAATAAACATAAAAGGCAATATGGCGGTGCGTATGTCATAGGTGAACCCTTGTATGCCGGTTTTAATGGGGTCCGATTGCGCAATGGCGGCGGCAGCAAAGGCAGCGAGCCCTACAGGCGGGGTATCGTCGGCTAAAATGCCGAAATAAAAGACAAACAAATGCACCGCAATTAACGGCACGATTAACCCGCTTTGTGCTCCTAAGGTGACTATAACCGGTGCCATTAATGTGGAGACCACAATGTAGTTGGCGGTGGTGGGTAAGCCCATGCCTAGAATAAGACTGATAATGGCAGTAAAGGCCAGCATTAATAAAATGTTGCCCCCTGATATAAACTCTACAAATTCGGTCATCACTAAACCAATGCCCGTGAGGGTCACACTGCCCACAATTATGCCTGCGGCAGCCGTGGCCACACCAATGCCAATCATGTTGCGTCCACCGTTTATAAAACCGTCTCTTACGTCTAGCAGGCCTTGGTTGATTTCATGACGCCAAGCTGGAATTTTTCTAAAAAATGCCAATAACGGTTTGTGGGTCAGGGTAATTAAAATCATAAATAGGCTGGCCCAGAAAGCGGAGGTTCCCGGGGACCAACGCTCTACCGTTAAGCACCAAACCAATAAAACTATGGGCAATAAAAAATACAAACCCGATTTAAGCGTGGGGCCGATGGCGGGAATTTCTTCAATGCTTTGGTGTTCGGGCGTGTGTTCTAAATCAGGGTAATTGGCGGCGAATTTAACCAACGCTATGTAAATACTTAAAACACTTATGGAAACCACATAAATGGATGCGTCCCCCATATAGGCTTTGCTCCAGCCAATGCCGTAATACACCGCTGCCGTTATTAAAGCGATGCTGATAAAACTGCCTAAAAATGAAATGAGTGATTGAACAGCAGAAGGCTTATGCTGACGCTTTATTGGCTGCATGTTGGCTTTCAAGGCTTCAAGGTGCACGATATAAATGAGCGCCACGTAAGAAATTAAGGCTGGCAATAAGGCGTGGCGAATGACCTCCACATAAGAAATGCCCACGTATTCCACCATTAAAAAGGCCGCAGCCCCCATAATAGGAGGGGTGAGTTGGCCGTTAGTGGAGGCGGCTACCTCCACGGCTCCAGCCTTACTGGCAGAAAACCCCACCCGTTTCATTAACGGAATGGTAAAGGTGCCGGTGGTCACCACATTGGCAATAGATGAGCCAGATACCACACCACTTAATCCAGAAGCCACCACAGCGGCCTTGGCAGGGCCCCCTCGCATGTGCCCCATTAACGAGAACGCCACTTGAATGAAGTAGTTTCCAGCCCCAGCTTTTTCTAATAAAGCCCCAAATAAAACAAATAAAAAAACAAACGTGGTGGAAACCCCAATGGCAACGCCAAAAACCCCTTCACTGGTGAACCATTGATGAGAGAGCAACTTATTTAAGCTGGCCCCTTTATGGGAAATGACCTCCGGCATGTAAGGGCCAAAAAAGCTGTAGCCCAAAAACACCATGGCCACGATCATTAAAGGTGGCCCAAGGGCGCGCCGCGTGGCTTCTAATAATAAAATAATGCCAACACTGCCCACTAAAACATCCATAGTGGTAGGGGCGCCGAGGCGCTCCACAATGTCCTCACGCATCACCACTAAATACAACAGAGTGCTTAATGCCGTAAAGGCCAATATCCAATCCAGTGGGGGGATCTTTGCTACAGGGGATTTTTTTCGGGCAGGAAAATATAAATACACTAAAAAAATGGCAAAGGCTAAATGGGCGTATTTGGCAATGTCTTCATTAAGCCAGCTAAAACCCATTAATTGTGGCAGGGCCGAGGCATACCATAATTGCCAAGCGGACCATAATAGCGGCACGAGTAATAGAAAATGATAAGTGTGCCCAGTAGGGCGGCGCCTGCCAGTTTCAATGTTTTCAAAGTGACTGGCGCGTTGGTTTTCTGCCATGGTGAGCCTATTTAAGCATTATTTAACTAAGCCCACTTCTTTGTAATACTTTTTAGCACCGTCATGTAACGGGGCAGAAAGCCCGTCTTTAATCATTTGAGATTTTTTTAAATGTTTAAACGCAGGGTGCAATTTTTTGAAGGTATCGAAATTTTCAAAAACCGCTTTCACCACTTGGTACACCACTTTTTCAGGCACATCACTTGATGATACAAACGTGGCTCCCACACCAAAGGTGCGAGTGTCTTTATCAGTGCCGCGATACATACCAGCAGGAATCAGCGCTGAGCGATAATAATCGTGCTTATTAATTAGCCCATCAATGTCTTTACCGCTCACTTCCACTAAAACAGAATCACACGAGGTGGTGGCCTCTTTAATTGAGCCTGAAGGGTGACCTACTGAAAATATCATGGCATCTATTTTATTATCACAAAGTGCTCTAGATTGTTCGGCAGATTTTAACTCACTGGCCAGTGCAAAATCTGATTTGCTCCACCCCATAACGCCCATGACCACTTCCATGGTGCCCCGTTGCCCAGAGCCTGGGTTACCAATGTTGACTCTTTTCCCTTTTAAGTCTTTAAAGGTTTTAATGCCGGAATCTTTTCTAGCCACCACCGTAAAGGGCTCAGGGTGTACCGAAAAAACCGCCCGTAAATTTGGGTTGGCGCCGCCTTTTTTGAATTTACTGGTGCCGTGATAAGCGTGGTATTGCCAGTCAGATTGAGCAACGCCCATGTCCAGTTCACCCGCCTTAATGGTGTTGAGGTTGTATACCGAGCCCCCGGTGCTCTCCACCGAACAGCGAATGCCATGTTGCTTGCGGTTTTTATTTACGAGCTTACAAATAGCACCGCCAGTGGGGTAATAAACGCCCGTTACTCCCCCTGTGCCTATGGTGATGAATTGCTGTGAATAGCTATAGCCGCTAACGGTTAGCAATAAAGCTACGGCCCAATATTTTATATTCATCAATTTATCGTCCCTATAAAAATCAATTTAATTTAGTGTAGATTAAATGGAATTTTTCGTGGTGCGTCTGGGTGGTTAGTGAAATAAAGTCTATTTTTAATAACCCTTTGCAATTAAAGCAAGGTTATTAATCACTTAATGTTGTAATGACCACTCCTCATATGGCTATTTACGACATCTATTCCTAGGGGCTTTACTACAATTACATAATTAATCCCTAAATTGGTTGATAGATATGATAAAAAACATGGGCTTGATCGCTCTGTTATTAGGTTTAATAAATCCTTATTTACAGGCAGAAGAAATAAAGGTGGGGTTTCATGATTTCCCACCCATGATGATTAAGCATTCCAATACAGGAATATATAAAGAGATATTTAGTGAATTAACTAAACGAACAGGTGATCGCTATATCACACTGTATTCCTCAGCTGCTCGAATAAATGAGCAGTTCATAAAAGGTGCCGTGGATATAGAGCCGGGTATCGCCCCCATTTGGCGGGCCCATACCGATGTTCCCGGTGTGTTTAGCGAGCCGTTTAAAAAGTCTGAAGTTATTTTGCTATTCGCCCCAGGTAAAGCGTTTCCATATACAAGTGTTAACGATTTAATTGGAAAAGAAGTGGGTGCCGTTCGTGGCTATCATTATTCTGGATTTGGAAACCTAATCACCACAGGTAAAATAAAACGAGTAGACAGCGTTTCTGAAGAGCAACTCATCAATTTTTTAGGGGCTGGGCGAATTAATGTCATATTAATTGAAAAAAGTGTCGCCTTGTTCCATATGTCTCTGCAAAAAAAATTAGGCCGTCTTGAGCAAGGAAGTGTGTATGAATCAGCAGATATTGCCATGCGAGTTCACCCCAGAAAAACACACATATTAAAGGCCATGAATAAAGCGCTAGGCGAAATGAAACGCCAGGGAGTGATTGATGAAATTTATTTGAGGTATCAATGAAGTTACACGAGGTTGTTAGGATACCTAAGTGCATGTGGCTAAAATTTGTGACATTAATTCAGTTAATTAAATTATGAAAACAAGCACCGTTGCATCACAACTTATGCTTCGTGTATTTTCTGTTTATATGATCTTGGCCACGACCATAACGCTTATTCATATTTACTTAGAATATACCGAAACGTATCAGTCACTTCGAAATGAACTAGCCACAGTAGCCAAAAGTATGGAGCCTGGGTTAGTTACTGCCTTGTGGGATATTAATTTTAATCAAACTTATTCTGTATTTAAAGGAGCCATGGAAATTCCTGAGGTGACCGGGTTGTTGCTGTATGATGAATCTAAAAACCTGGTGGGGGCACTGGGTGTTGTAACAAAAGAAGATGGTAAAACCTATCGATTTAATTCTCTCGAAAACTTTACTGAAGTGACGTTAAATAATCGATTAATACCCCATGTGAATGGGCTATTTGTAGACTATGGCGGTAATCAAAACCAAGTGGGCCATATGATAATTTTTTCAGATACCTCTGTGGTATTTGGTCGAGTGAAAGTAGATGTGTTGTATATTTTAGTAGGGGCCATATTAAAGAGCTTTGGTTTATGGATGATTTTTCTTTATTTTGCAGAACGATTTTTAGCAAAACCCCTTAGAATTTTTATCAAGTCTATTGAGGGGGTGGATATAAAAAGCAATGAAAGCCATCATGTTAACATTGGAGTAAAAAGAGATAACGAACTATCTAAACTTGAATTAACTTTTAATCAATTAGTTGATAATTTACATCTTTCCGGGCAAGAAAAACAAAATGCATTTAATAAATTACATTACTCAGAATCACTTTTAAGCAATCTAATTGATATTTTACCAGTTGGCGTGCTGCTGACTGATATTGAAGGAAAATGCTTAATTTACAACCAACAATGGAGCGAAATTACAGGGCAAACCGCTTTACAGCTTAACCAAACAGGGCCTTTTCATGTTATTCACCCTAAGGATTTAGCTCGTATCATGATGGCTTGGCAAGACAGCTTAATAAGCGGAGAGATGTTTTGCCAAGAGTATCGAATATTAAGAGAGGGTAAAGGAGTCGAATGGGTACTGGCACAGGCTTGTCGCCAGCGAAATTTTGCGAATGATGAAAATGTTGCAGAGTTTAAGTTTAAAGGGGTCTTTTGGACTATAACGCTCATTACTGAATTAAAAAACTTTGAAAATCAGGTGCTGGATTTAAATAAGAATTTGGAATCTCGTGTAGACAGTCGAACCATTGATCTTAAGAATACTAACCAAGAACTGTCTAACACCCTTAATTCACTGAAAGAGGCGCAAGGGCAGTTAATTGAAAGTGAAAAAATGGCCGCCTTAGGAGAATTAGTTTCGGGTATTGCTCATGAAGTCAACACCCCCATAGGCGTGGTATTAACGGCGTCTACTTATTTTGAAGAGCAGGTTGAAAAATTGGAGAAACAGTTTAAAGATCAATCGCTCACTAAGGGGCAAGTGGAAGCATTTTTGAAAACATCAAAAGATGCAGGTGATATTATTC
>OLII01000238.1_pt1 | contig 22172 bp, 23 predicted proteins | sample 1609481 | NCBI WGS metagenome assembly OLII01 (sample SAMN05416859, study PRJEB24817) | seawater metagenome | isolation source: Sea water | place: Canada:Atlantic | collected 2013-11 | reverse complement strand
GATCGTCGGCAGCGTCAGATGTGTATAAGAGACAGGTAATAAATAATTAATGTCATTCACGACCCTTCTGTAAAGAGTTGTCGGGAATCTATAGTTTAAAAGCAGGAAATATCATGAACGAACCAAAAGTAGTAGTCGCTTTAGACTTCGATAAAAAGGCAGATGCCTTATCATTTGTTGATAAAATTGAGCCAAGTGATGCGCGCCTAAAAGTAGGTAAAGAAATGTTCACTTATTTTGGACCTGAATTTGTTAAGCAATTAACAGGGAAGGGCTTTGACGTATTTCTTGATCTTAAATTTCATGATATCCCAAATACGGTTGCAAAAGCCGTTACTGCTGCTGCAGATTTAGGCGTGTGGATGGTGAATGTTCATGCCAGTGGTGGTAGTCAAATGATGAGCAAAGCTAAAGAAGCCTTAGATACCTATGGTAAAGACGCACCATTATTGATTGCAGTTACGGTACTTACTAGCATGAATGAAGCAGACTTACGTGGTTTAGGGATAAATAAAACGCCAGCTGAGCAAGTTGACTTTTTAGCAAGTTTAACCAAACGCAGTGGTTTAGACGGTGTTGTTTGCTCTGCATGGGAAGCGGAACAATTAAAGAGAGATTTAGGTAAAGAGTTTAAATTAATTACACCAGGCATTAGGCCTGCGGGCTCAGCTCAAAATGATCAACACCGAATAATGACACCAAGCGAAGCGATTTCTGTTGGTGTCGACTATTTGGTGATCGGACGCCCAATTACTAAGGCTGAAAACCCTCAACTAGTTTTAGAGCAAATAAACGCATCAATTCGTTAACATCTAATGGTTAAGTAGTCTGTTTAGGCCAATGTGAAAGTTAATACCAAAAAAAAGCTAGCTGATATTGTCAGCTAGCTTTTTTATTTGGCAGAGGGTAATGTTCAGCTGCAGATTACTATTTTTCGTATTGACTAATAAATGCGACTAAATCTAGTACCTTGTTTGAATAACCAATTTCATTATCATACCAAGATACTACTTTGACAAACGTATCAGTTAACGCAATACCTGCTTTAGCATCAAATACAGATGTACATGTTTCACCAATGAAGTCATTTGAAACAACAGCATCTTCTGTGTAATCTAAAATACCTTTAAGCTCGCCTTCAGCAGCAGCACTCATCGCCTGACAAATTTCAGCATAGGTGGCAGGTTTCTTCAGGTTTACGGTTAAATCTACTACAGATACATCAGGAGTTGGTACACGGAACGCCATGCCAGTCAGTTTACCGTTCAACTCAGGAATTACTTTACCAACAGCTTTGGCTGCACCCGTAGATGAAGGAATGATATTCTGGCCTGCACCACGACCACCACGCCAATCTTTAGCAGATGGACTATCAACAGTTTTCTGTGTTGCAGTAGTTGCATGAACGGTTGTCATTAAACCGTCTTGAATGCCCCAATTATCGTTCAATACTTTAGCAATAGGCGCTAGACAGTTCGTGGTACAAGATGCATTTGAAACAATATCTTGGCCAGCATATTCGCTAAGGTTAACACCACAAACAAACATCGGCGTATCGTCTTTTGAAGGCGCAGAAAGTACTACTTGTTTAGCACCTGCTTCAATATGTTTACGTGCTGATTCATCTGTTAAGAATAAACCAGTAGACTCAACAACAACATCTGTTGCAATTTCATCCCACTTTAAATCTAGAGGATTACGTTCAGCAGTAACACGAATAGTATTGCCGTTAACAACTAATTGGCCATCAACAACATCTACAGTGCCGTTAAAACGACCATGGGTTGAGTCATATTTAAGCATGTATGCCATGTACTCAATATCCATTAAGTCATTGATACCAACAATCTCGATATCATCTCTTGCCACTGCAGCTCTAAATACAAAACGACCAATACGGCCAAAACCATTAATACCAACTTTAATTTTCATGGAGAACCCCTTTAATTCAATATGTAGTAAAATTACACCATTTTGAGATTATTTCAAGTTAAAGATGGTTTTTATGACTTATAATTTCATGAAAATTGATTTATTTAGTAAAGTTACCAAATTTATTGTTGTTTTAGGCAATAAAAAGCAAATTTTGTACAATACTTTTGATATTGCATGGTAGAATGCGCCGAAATGATAAAGAATAGTCGCGTAATTTTAGACTATCGAAATTTCAAACATAGGATAAATATTTATGACACAAGATAAAGTGTTGTGTGACATCGGCTTTATTGGCTTAGGTGTTATGGGTAAGAACCTAGTACTAAATTTAGCTGATAATGGTTATAACATTGCTGCCTTTGATTTAAGTGATGAGAAAGTGCAGGGTGCTATTGCCCAAGATTTAAGTGAAAATAGTAGTGGCTCACCTCGCGTTCATGGCTGCTCTTCTTATACTGAATTATTATCTCAACTTAAAGCGCCACATTTGATTGTATTAAGTGTTCCTGCTGGGGCTCCTGTTGATCAGGTGTGCGAAAACCTAATTGGGGCTGGTATTCAACCCGACGATATTATTATTGATACGGGTAACAGCCTATGGGTTGATACAGTCGCCCGTGAAGAAAAATACAAAAGCAATTTTCTACTGTTCTCTTCAGCTGTTTCTGGTGGCGAAGTAGGCGCTCGTTTTGGTCCCTCGTTAATGCCAAGCGGCTCGCCTTATGCTTGGGCAAGAGTTAAACCTATTTGGGAAGCAATAGCAGCTAAAGTAGATAGTAAAACAGGCAAACCATTAGAGCGCACAAAGCCTGGAGAAGTTATTACCGAGGGCGAGCCATGTGCCGCCTATATTGGTCCTGCAGGAGCCGGTCACTATGTGAAAATGGTTCACAATGGGATTGAATATGCAGATATGCAAATTATCTGTGAAGCCTACCATGTATTACAATCAGGCTTGAATTTAAGTTGTGATGAAATAGCTGATATTTTTGAAACTTGGAATAACGGACCTCTCGATAGTTATTTAATGGAAATATCGGTAGAAGTATTACGACACAAATCAAGTGATACCAATACACCACTAGTTGAGTTAATTCTTGATAAAGCCGGTCAAAAAGGCACTGGTCTTTGGACGGCAATGAGTAGCTTGGAAGTTGGTTGTCCAGCACCAACGATTGCACAAGCCGTTTACGCTCGTTCTATCTCATCATTTAAAGATTTAAGAGCGCAAAGTGCTCAGAAGTTACATGGACCAGAGCAAAATTCTTTATCAAAAGATGAGCAGCAGCAATTAATCGAGCAACTTCATGATGCTATGTACTGTGCGAAGCTTTGCGCATACGCACAGGGTTTTCAGTTAATGAAACTTGCCGGGAAAGAGCATGGTTGGACTTTAGACTTTGCTAGTATTGCTAAAATTTGGCGTGCAGGCTGTATTATTAGAGCAACTTTCTTACAGTCGATCACTAATGCTTACGAACGTAATCAAGACCTTGAAAACTTATTACTCGATGATTTTTTTGCTGAGCAATTAAGTCAGCGTCAGTTAAACTGGCGTAAAGCGATTTGTCAGGCAACGATGCAAGGCATTCCAACAGGTGCTTTATCATCAGCTTTGTCTTATTATGATTCTATGAGAGCAGAAACTTTACCAGCAAACTTATTGCAAGGTCAGCGCGATTTCTTTGGTGCCCATACTTTTGAGCGAATAGATAAATCGCCGGGTAAAAAATATCATGTAGAGTGGTCAACACCTGCTAGAGCAACGATTTCAATAGATGGTTAAATTCCTATGAGTAATAACAATGATCAATATAAAGATAAGTTAACCGAAGAAGCTTTTAAAGTTTGTCGGTTAGCGGCAACCGAGCAACCTTTTAGCGGTATTTATAACGATCATTGGCAACACGGCACATATAACTGTGCCTGTTGCGAACAACCTTTGTTCTCAAGTGACACTAAATTTAATGCCGGATGTGGCTGGCCAAGCTTTTTCGATTGCATTGATGGTAGTGTCGCTTTTCTACCGGACAATACGCATGGTATGCAACGCATTGAAATACAGTGCAAGCAATGCCAGTCTCACCTAGGTCATGTTTTTGACGATGGTCCTAAGCCAACGGGTCAGCGTTATTGTGTTAACTCGTTAAGCTTAAATTTTACTGATAAATGTTAATGATTTTAAAATTTTGGACTGACAAAACTGCCTGATTTAATTTTATCTAAGGTTTTATTTGCCACTTTATCTAGAAATCCATCTTCTAATTGGTAAGTGTCTCGGTAATTCTTTAAGCTAATCTCAATGGTATCATCCGGTTTGCTTAGTGTGAGCTGGTAGGTTTTAAGCCATATATAGCCCTGTTTATATTGTTGTCTTTTAGTAAAGATTGTTGCAAGCGACTGCAATATTTCTGGCAATACTTGTGTACCTGGTTGGTGTAACTCTAGCGCATGAAATAAATAGCCTAAAGTCTTGTTAGTATCTTTCTTTATATAGTAAGTCGCTAAATGGTACTGTGCGATAGAACTCTCTAAGCTATTTGTTCCTTCCATCGCTAGAAATCTATCTAAACTAACTTTATTTCCTTCTCTAGACCAATAGTAATAAAGTAGGTGAGGGTGGCTTGAACTTTTATTATCTGCGGATAGCTCTGCTAAGTTGGCTTTTGCTTTCATCAGATTATTTTTGCGCAGTGTTGTTTTTTCTTTTAACTTTATATGTTGAATTTGCGAAGCTAGATCCATGCAACGTATATAGTTTTCATAAGCAACTATCAATTCATATTTATCAACATCTAGTTTGTTTTCTTTGACTTTTATCCGCGCTAAAGCGACGTCTATCTGCTGTCTTTTACACCAACTGTCTTTGCCAAATTCTTCACATATTTCACTATTTTTCTCACAAAGCTCAGCCAAACTAGTACCATCTCCACAACCAGTTATAAATTGCAGAGCCACAATGCTATAAATCAAAGTAATATAAGGCGGTGTAGACAATATGATATTCACACTTTTAATCATAAAAATTACCAAAGTATTTTGTGTAACCCCTAGAGAAATGTTTCATACTCAATTACAATACGCGTGAAAACAAACTTCCCACTAGCTATTATCTTAATAACTACTTTATGATAGTAGCCTAATGTTCAATCGACTGAAATAAAAGGTTTAAGTAATGACTTCTCATCTTGAGGAAATATATCAAGCAAGCTGGCAAGAGCGTCAAACATTTGCTGAAAATATGCAACCAATCATCGGGCAGCTTTTTCGCAATAAAGGCATTGAAATCTCAGTGTACGGTCGCCCACTATTAAATGCATCTCCAATTGATATTATCAAAGCGCATAAATCTGTTGCTCTACATGAAGAAAGCAAATTACGCTTACGTGAAAGCTTTCCATTTGTAGAAGCGATTAACAAAATGGATCTTGCGCCAGCACGTATCGACGTGGGTAAGCTTGCTTATAATTATTTATACCTTGGTCAAGCAAACGACTTATCAATTGAGCAATACCTAGAAAAAGAATTATTAACAGAAAGCCGTGAAAATTCAGGTCAAGAAAGCCAAGATGTTGTTTTATATGGCTTTGGTCGAATTGGTCGCTTATTAGCTCGTTTGTTAATAGAACGTGCCGGACCGAACGCTAAACTGAACCTTCGTGCAATCGTATTACGTCCAAGTAAAGGCGGTGATGACCTAGAAAAACGTGCCAGTTTATTACGACGTGATTCTGTTCACGGTGCTTTTAACGGTAGTATCACCATTGATAAAGAAAATAACGTAATAAAAGCCAACGGTGCTTTCATTAAAGTTATTTATGCAAAATCTCCTTCTGAAGTTGATTACACAGAGCACGGCATTAAAGATGCTTTAGTTGTTGATAACACAGGTATCTGGACAGATGAAGATGGTTTAGGCCAACATTTACAGTCTAAAGGTGTTGCTAAAGTATTATTAACAGCGCCCGCTAAAGGTGATATCAAGAACATCGTTTACGGTGTAAACCACGATATGATCTTACCAACAGATAAAATTGTTTCAGCAGCGAGTTGTACAACTAATGCTATTACCCCAGTATTAAAAGCCCTTAATGATGAATACGGTATCCGTAATGGTCATGTTGAAACAATTCATTCATATACCAACGATCAAAACTTAATTGATAACTATCATCCAGCACCACGTCGTGGTCGTAGTGCTCCATTAAACATGGTTATCAGTACTACAGGTGCTGCAAAAGCGGTAGCTAAAGCATTACCAGAGCTTAAAGGTTTGTTAACAGGTAACGCTATTCGTGTTCCTACACCAAACGTTTCAATGGCAATTATGAACTTGAACCTTAACAAAGCGACTGATAAAGAAGCGTTGAATGATTACTTACGTAATATTTCATTAAACTCTCCTCTACAGAACCAAGTTGATTACACGGCTTCAACTGAAATTGTTTCTACTGATTTAGTTGGCTCACGCTATGCGGGTGTTGTTGATTCACAAGCAACAATTGTTGATGCTGACCGTGCTGTATTATACGTTTGGTATGATAATGAGTTTGGTTATAGCTGTCAGGTTGTACAAGTAATGCTTGAAATGGCTGGTATCACGGTGCCAACATTGCCATTGAAGTAACATTTAGCTTAATACATCTTTAATTTAAGCTGAACAAAAGGCACATATTATTGAATAATATGTGCCTTTTTTAATTGTTTTTTGTCAATATAAAAATTAAAGTAATATAGAAAATTGCCGATATAAAATGATTAAATAAAGTTAACAGAAAGAGGTTAATTATGTCTATTGCGATTAATTCAACAACGCCCGCTCAAACAAACACCGACACAGGTGTTGCATTAAAAACAGCAGGTTTGGCTAAAAGTCAGCAAGAACTAGAAGGGCAAATGGCCTTGAATTTAATTCAATCGGCAGTAGTAACAAATATTCCCAGCCCTGTAGGCAACAGTGGCACACAAATTAACATCAAAGTTTAACTGTTACTTTTGACTCTATATACAACGTGCGGGTTTAGGTAAACCTGCGTATTTTGTCGCCTGCTTTGCAGGGCCTTCAGGAAATAACTTATACAAGTAACGGCTACTTGCTTTCTCTGCACCAAATTCAGCTTTCATCGCTTTGGTTAAAGCTCTAATCGCCGGAGAGGTGTTGTACTTGAGATAAAAGCTTCTTACAAAATTAATGACTTCCCAATGTGCATCTGTCAGCTCAAACTCATCATTTTCAGCCATCAATTTAGCTAAATCTTCATGCCATAAAAGATGGTCAAGCAAGTAACCTTGCTTATCTGTTGGAATGGTTTGTTGTTCAAATATTAATGCTACTGCCATGTGATCACTTTGTTATAGTTAAAGGTTAATTCAACTACCTCTGTCATTGAAACTTTATTGATAGTGACGAGCGTTTCAATCGCTCTTGCTTTAGCGTGATTTGCTATCACATACAATGCGAGTGAATTATCGATTCTTTCAATCAAACTATTTAATAACGAATGCTTAAGGTTATAACAGCCATCATCCATAAATACTATGGCATCTTGATGCGCGAGTACACTCAAACACTGGGCAAAATCGTTGGTAGCAAAAGCTGATTGTCTTACCAAATGTAAAGTCGTCATATTATCTGTCCTGAATACTAGGCTCTAAAACCGCAGTATATGTGCATGTTGATTTAGCGCTTCACTAAACTCAATACTTTGTAAAACGTTCACGCCTTCAATATGAAAGCTTTCATCAAGTTCTCTGTTAGCTAATGATTGATGACAAACGTAAATGTCTTCAATATCGTAAAATTCAAAAGCGGCAAACGTTTTTAAGTAATCTTTAATAGATAATAAACTACCATCTTGGTTGTCTATTAACTGATAAACACCATCACCTTGAAAGAATAGGGAAACTTTTTGCTCAAATGAGCCAAATATTAAGGCTATATCAAGGGCATCTTTACCATAAGCGCTGCTAAAAGGTGCTTTACTATTGATAATAGCGAGACCATTGCCATCCTCTACATTGCTGCAGACTTGTGTATCTATCATTGTCATTAAAATTGCACCAAGCGAGATGCTTTTGTTGTTAACTCAACCAATTCACCCAAACCAGAAACCGTAAAGGCTTGATTCACTTTCTCATTATCTAAAGCATCACAAACTATTCCGCGCTTTTCTGCTGCCGTAATACAGATATGCAAAGGCAGCTGATAATTTTGATGTAACCGTTGCCAGTGTTGAATCGCCTGGTATTCATCACTGGCAATACTAATATTTTGATTGGCGTGCATTACGCCATCTTGATAGAAAAACACACCTATTACTTCGACTTCAGCTTGTAAAGCAGCTTCAACATAATTCAGTGCCGTAATGGTTAAATGGCTATAAGGGGGAGTAGTAACGACTACTGCAAGAGTTTTCAAAGGATATCCAAACAAGTAAATAATAAAAAATGCTTAAAAAAAAGCCCCGCATTTGCGAGGCTTTTATTATAAAGACTTATAAAAGATTATAAATCTTTTTGACTTAAACTTTTAGCGTTAACTAATCGTCGCCACCAAAAACACCTAGTAAGTGTAGAAGGTGTACAAAAATATTATAAATATTTAAGTATAAAGAAATAGTAGCGCGGATGTAGTTACGCTCACCACCATTGATGATGCGACTAGTATCAAATAAGATTAAGCCAGACATAATCATAATTACCGCGGCACTTACTGCTAATGAAAGCGCAGGAATTTGAAAGAAGATATTAGCTAAACTTGCGACTAATACAACAATCAAACCAACCATCAAAAATCCACCCATAAATGAGAAGTCTTTTTTACTGGTTAATGCATAACCTGAAAGTGCAAAGAAAATTAATGCGGTACCGCCAAGTGCTTGCATTATAAGAGCTGGTCCGCCAGGCATTGCAGCATAAGCGTTTAACATTGGTCCTAAAGATGCACCCATTAAACCGGTGAATGCAAAAATCCAATAAATACCACTGGCAGAATCGGCTTTTTTATTAACAACAAACATTAAACCAAAAGAGACCAACATCATGATAAGCGCTGCGCCATGCGGCAGGTTCATTGCCATAGATATACCGGCAGTAACCGCACTAAATGCAAGTGTCATTGATAACAGCATGTAAGTATTTTTCAATACTTTATTAATTTCTACCGCCGAGCTTTGACTCGCCGTTTGAAAACTCATATTAGATTGCATAAAACTTCCTTAAGAATTTAATTCTAGTTATATAGATAAGGTCATTTTAGATAAGTTCAAGTTTTTCAAAAAATATTACTGAACAACTGACTTACACTAACTAACTTCCTTATGACATATTATGGCATGGTGATTTTTAAAATACCATGCTTAGCTTTGTTTATAAGTGGTATTAAAATGTTTTCTTTTGTTACTGTACTTTAAAAGAGTTTTATTACGTTAACATGACTGCCAATCTAACCCTAGTTGTTTATAACTTTCAATAACTTGTTTCTTCCTGTAGCAATCATTGCTGTGGTCATTAATTAAACCAGCGGCTTGTAAATGCGCATAAATAGTTGTTGAGCCCACAAACTTGAAACCTCGTTTTTTAAGATCTTTACTTAAAGCATCTGAAACAGGGGAGGTTGCAGGGTAATCTTTAGCTTCCTTGATATTGCTTACTTGTACTTTATTATCTACAAAGCCCCAGATGTACTTTATAAAGCTGCCAAACTCTTGCTGAATAGCAATGAAGCACTTAGCGTTGTTCACTGTTGCGGCAATTTTTCCCTTGTGCCTTATTATACCGGTATCAAGCACTAAGCGTTGTTCGTCTGCCTCTGTTAGCTTTGCCACTTTTTCAACATCAAAATTTTCAAATGCGTTTCTATAGCCATCACGACGCTTTAATATGGTGTACCAACTTAAGCCTGCTTGTGCAGATTCTAAAACTAAATACTCAAACATTTTATTATCATCAAGCACTGGCACTCCCCATTCTTCATCATGATATTTCACGTAGTCAGCTTTTGAGGTATCTAACCAGGGGCAGCGGCATTTTTCAGCGGTCATGTATAAATCCTTGTGTAAAATGATCGGTATTGTAGGAAAACAAAGCAGGATGGCTATTTTTTTAGCAAACAACCTAAAAAGAAGCATAAATAGTAAAATAGTACTTTACAAGCCATAACAGAGACTTTAATATTCGCCTCGTTCTCAAGCAAGCATTGTTTTACAAGCTTATTTGTTAACTTCAGGTGAGATGGCTGAGTGGTCGAAAGCACCGGTCTTGAAAACCGGCAAGGGTTTGTAGCCCTTCTAGAGTTCAAATCTCTATCTCACCGCCACATTCAGAAAAACCCGTTAATCGAAAGATTAACGGGTTTTTTGCTTACTACTGTTTGGTAAATTCTAGTCTAAGGTTTGTAGCGTTAAACCTACTTTGTAGAGTTCAAATCTGGATTCACCGCCACATTCAGAAAAGCCGCTACTTGTTAGCGGCTTTTTGCTTTCTACAGTTTCATGATTGGAATAGGGGATGTAGCGCTTATCCTTCGGCGTAGAGTTCAAGTTTTTATTTCACTGCCACATACTAAGAAAACGCGAGCTTAATTCGTTGTACTTGTACCGTCTGTCATTTATTTAAGTTCATTGGCTTTTCGATATTTACCTTGATAGTCAAAAAGTCTGTCTTTAATACGCCAGTAGTACTTTTGTTTTCTGGCGATGACAAAATCTGGGCAAGGTAATAGGTTAGCTAGCTGTAATGCTTGTTCAATATTAGTCACTTCAAATGATTCAGTAGAGCCCAGTTTGACATTGATTTTTGTACTAAGGCGTTTGGCAAAGATATCGTTGAACGCTTTAACCTGATTTGGCCTAGCAAAATCAAAAGATTCATTAAGCTCAGCGCCTTCTTCATCATGGTAGGTGACTTTTAACTTATCACTAACTCTAGTTAAATGAAGACCTGCGCAGCGAATAATTTTTGAATCTTTAAGTTGTAGTGCTTTTTTTAACATGTCATCAGGATCGACTAAGACTTCGAAACACTGTAAACATGTTCGCGCTGCAATATCATTTTCACCACCACAATGCGGGCACTCTTTAAAGACAAAGCGATAGTCACATTGACTCTGACTTTCTCCTAAGTATCTTTGTTCTTCACTGCCAGTATCAACCAGACCTTGGCATCGTCTTCCATAGTGCTCAACTAAATGTCCATCATCATCACAAATACCCCAAAATATATTGGGAAATTCACAACTTGGGCAAACAACTTGCACCGGCTGACTTTTACTATTCGGCTTTTTCTCTCCGACTTCAGGTTGGTATAGGTCAAAATCATTGCCTGTATAGTCAATCACCAAGCAATCTTTTTTGTTATCACTTAACCGCAGTCCACGACCGATTATTTGTTGATAGAGGCTAACCGACTGAGTTGGACGTAATATCGCGATCATATCGACATGAGGCGCATCAAATCCTGTGGTTAATACTGAAACATTTACCAGGTATTTAATTTCTTTACGTTTAAATGCCTTAATTAACTTATCACGCTCAGTGTTGTCGGTAGCGCCGGTAATTAAGGCACTCAATTTGGCGGGCAGATAACTATAAACTTCTTTGGCATGCTCAACGGTAGCAGCAAATACCATAATTCCTTGACGTTTATCACCCAACTCAATGACTTGCTCGATAATACCTTGAGTCACTCGGGGATTCTTGTTTAATAAGTGATTAATGTCCTTAGGACTATATTCGCCAGAAGTGTTTGCTCGCAGGCTACTAAAATCGTAGTGCTCTATAGTGGCATCGACTACATTGGGCTCAGTTAAATATTTGCGGGCAATTAAATAACGTAGTGGTAGTTCATAAATACAGTGTTCAAAAGGCCGCTTGTCATCACTACGCATGAAACCGCGATAATGCTTTTTATAAATCCAGCCCATGCCTAAACGATAAGGGGTAGCGGTTAAACCGAGTAATTTTACCTCGGGATTAACTTGCATCAACTTCTCAATGATTTGTTGATACTGATTACTGTTTAACAGTTTGCTTGATTTGTCTTGTGATTGCTCTTTGGACTCGCTGTTAGCTTCATTTGCAGCTTTGTCCTTCGCCTGTTCATTAGGCAAGTCAGAGTTAGCTAAGTTAACTCGATGACATTCATCAATGATAATTAAAGAGTAGGGTTCATTAAAGTCATCAAGATTGCGGGCTGCCGATTGTATGCTGGCGAACGTGACTTGGTGTTGAGTTTCTTTAAGTTTTAATCCCGCAGAATAAATACCGGCGCTAACACCATAACTTTCATATTTTTGATGATTTTGTTCGACCAATTCTTTCACATGAGTGAGTACTAGTATCTTTCGTTTTGCTAAGCGAGCAAGCTCGGCAATTACCAAACTTTTACCAGAGCCAGTGGGTAAAACAATCACCGCAGATTCGTTAGTTTTTCGAAAGTGTTTGAGCACCTTTGATACGGCTTCTTGTTGATAATCTCTAAGTTGAAAAACTGCCACGCAGTACTGCTGCCTTATGGATTTTAAAACCGATATGATAGCAAAACTTGGCTGATATAGTATTAAATGATAAAGCGGTTTTTTAATAAACTCTGTTGGCATCAATCATTGAATTTGATGCTTTCAATGGTTACCGGAATAAGAAGTGTTATATAATATCCGGCATATGCGCTCATCATTGATTATTTAACGCGGACTACACATGAATTTACAACAAGCTTTACTGGACATAGGTAATGCACAAGATAACGAGTTACCTATTGCAGGTCTCGAAATGGTTAAAGAAAATTGGTCAGAATTTTATCCTGAATTAGAAAGGCTGATGACCCAATTTGTCGCTGATGACACTTCGTTAAGTGACGATCAGCAGGTAATTTTATTTTTTGGTACTTTATTATTAGCCCAATTAAAATATTCTCCAGCGTTAGAAAGGTGTTTACAGTTATTTGCACGTAGCGATTCGTTTTCAACGCCTCTTGAAATTGTCTTTGGTGATGCACTTACTGAGCTAACACCGACCTTATTTTATAATGTCGCCGATGGAAATACACAAGCATTGTGTAATTATATTGTTGATGGTCATCAAGCTATGTATTGTAAAGCATCTGCTATTGAAGCTGTGTTTGCTCAATACGAAGTGGGTATTATTGATGAATCTGTATTAAGTGCACATGTTACTCGATGGCTATCTGCCTTTTCGGCTTTACCGAGTTCAACCAATCGCTTTTTAATTAGTGCATTAGCGGATTACTGCATTGAATATCAACTTGATAATTTTAAATCTCAGTTTGTTGCATTAGGGGATAAAGACTTATTTGATGAAGATCGTTTTGAATATGACGATGTAAAAGCATGGCATAGCACTGATTTACCTAAGTTGATTGAGTCAGGCATGATTCAAACAAAGTTTGATGTTGTTACCACCTTAACTAGTTGGATGGCTGATGATAAAGAAAGTGATTTAGAGAGTGAGGATTTCGATAGTCTTATCAGTGAAGGTTTTGATGGCTTTGATTCGTTAATGGGGGAAGGCGGTTTATTGGCAAATGTCCTGTACGACGAAAATACGATTTTAGAGAACAGTGTGCCTGTTAGTTCATTACCTAAAGCTGGCCGCAATGATCCATGTCCGTGTGGCAGTGGCAAGAAATATAAAAAGTGCTGTCTTCGGTAAGGTTTAAACTAGATAGGGCATTGCACTTTACCAGTAAGGCATGTCTCCAACATCCCCCGTAATGTGAACGACCTGCTTTTACATAAAATCCGCTGATTGATAGGTTAGCGGATTTGCATTTTACCATAGGTCGTTTTCCTTGCGACATACTCTAGCCACATGCGCTATCAAAATCGGTTAAATCTCTACAGATGAAAATATTTTTACTCACCCATGAACGTGAATTACATCGAGCTACAAATACCGGCTCTCTTGCATTAGACCAAGGTAACGAAATTGTTGAGCGGGTAGTTTGGGAAAGGGTAAAGCCGGATAACAACCTTACCTGGTTGATAGAAAATAATGAGGCGCTATTGTTGTATTCAGCAGATGGACCTTCTTCGACTGAGCTATTTTCAGATGAACTATTTTCAGATGAACTATTTTCAAGTGATAAAGCCCAGCTATCACCCGTACTAGCATCGAAAGCAGTATTAGCAAAGATCGAAGATTATGAAAATATCATCATTATTGATAGCACGTGGCAGGAAGCCAGAAAAATATTTAACCACAGTCCTTATTTAAAAAAAGCCCCACAATTTACGCTGCAAACGGCAAGTGATTCTTTATACAAGCTCAGGGCTAATCAGCCAAAGGGTGGCTTATGTACTATAGAATGCATAATAGAAGTATTAAGGCTCAAGGGTAAAAATAAACTTGCGGCAGAATTATTAGTAAAGTTTTCTCAGTTCAACGGATAAAAGCCAGTGAATACACAATACTTCTACATCCACTATGCAATACAAGCCTTCTATGCCATTTGAGCTAACTGCACTTCTGCAAGAGAATGACTTTCTTTATCAACGTGACGCCGCAAACTTTAACTTAAACATTAATACCGCCATGCAGCTATGCATATTACCGTTTGGGTTTTTGTAAAACTTTGTTTACCATAAAGACCATATTAAAACGTTTGTTTGATTTTTCTGTTCTGCATAACATTTATTGGTGGTATTATTTGCTACATAAATAGCCTTAATAGGATATCCATAGGCTTCCATAACTCGAAAGTAGGCTGACATCAGGCTCTTACTAGGTAATAACAACATGTTTAACAGTACTGAAAATTATATTGCATCAGATGATTTGCGTTTAGCCGTTAATGCCGCTATCGCCCTTGAAAAACCATTATTGATTAAAGGCGAGCCTGGCACAGGTAAAACTCAATTAGCAGAAGAACTTGCTAAGTCGCTTAATTGTCCTTTGTTTCAATGGCATATAAAGTCTACAACGAAAGCTCAACAGGGATTGTATGAATATGACGCGGTGTCACGCCTTAGGGATAGTCAATTAGGTGACGAGCGGGTAAATGATATCGGTAATTATATTGTTAAAGGTAAGGTATGGCAGGCTTTTGAAGCAGAGCAAAGGCCAATATTGTTAATAGATGAAATTGACAAAGCAGACATTGAGTTCCCCAATGATTTACTGCAAGAACTCGATAAAATGGAGTTCTTTGTTTATGAAACGCAACAGTTAGTAAAAGCAAAACAAAGACCGATCATCATTATCACTTCAAACAATGAAAAAGAATTACCTGATGCTTTTTTAAGACGCTGTTTTTTCCATTACATTAAGTTCCCCACTAAAACAGAGATGGCGCAAATTATTGATGTGCATCACCCTAATGTAAAACAAGATTTACTGACACAAACATTAGAAGTATTTTTTGAATTACGAGAGCTTCAAGGCATGAAGAAAAAGCCGTCTACCTCGGAACTTATTGATTGGCTGAAACTGTTAATGGCTGATGACATTGCTCAAGATGTGTTAATGGATAATAAATCAGACATCATTCCGTTATTTGGCGCTTTATTAAAGAATGAACAAGACGTTTCTTTAATCGAAAGACTGGCTTTCATGAGCCGAAGAAACAGGTAGTTTAGCCGTGTTTATTGATTTTTTTCTCGCCCTAAAAAAGCACAAGGTGCCGTGCAGTTTACGTGAACTGTTAGATTTAATCGCGGTATTAAAAAAAGGCGTGGTTTTTGCCGATGTCGATGAGTTTTATAACCTTGCCAAAATAGTCATGGTAAAAGATGAAATTCATTATGATAAATACGACCGCGCTTTTGCTGAGTATTTCAAAGGCATTGAACAAATTGATATTTTTGATCAAATTTTACCTGAAGATTGGTTAAGAAAAGAGTTTGAAAAACACCTTAGCGCAGAAGAAAAAGAAAAGCTTAAATCATTAGGCGGTCTTGAAGAGTTAATGAAGACGCTAAAAGAGCGTCTTGAAGAGCAAAAAAAACGTCATGCTGGCGGTAATAAGTGGGTTGGCACCGTTGGTACTTCGCCTTTTGGCGCTTATGGTTACAACAACGAAGGTATAAGAGTAGGGCAGGATAAAAACCGAAATAACAGTGCGGTAAAAGTCTGGGATAAACGTGAGTTTAAAAACTTTGATCAAGACCGGGAGTTAGGATCTAGAAATATCAAGTTGGCGCTTAAAAAGTTAAGGAAATTCGCTCGCACCGGTGCCAGTGAAAAGCTCGATATCAATACCACGATCAGAGAAACGGCGAATAATGGTGGCTTATTAGATGTACATATGGAATCAGAGCGACATAACGCTGTTAAAGTGCTGATGTTTTTTGATATCGGTGGCTCTATGGATGAATATATTCAAACCTGCGAAGAGTTATTTTCAGCGGCGCATACAGAGTTTAAACATTTAGAGTTCTTCTATTTTCATAACTGTGTGTACGAAAAAGTATGGCGCGACAACCAAAGGCGTTATACCGAAACTATCGATATCGAAGAAGTCATTAGAACCTTTGGCTCTGATTACAAGGTGATTTTTGTTGGTGATGCAACCATGGGGCCTTATGAAATAACTTACCCAGGCGGTAGTGTCGAACATTGGAATGAAAAGCCCGGCAGTGATTATATGAACAGGTTAACCAATCACTTCTCTAAAATAGCTTGGTTAAACCCACAACCGCCTGAGCACTGGTCATATTACCATTCAATTTCGATTATCAACCAACTCATTGATAACAGAATGTTCCCGTTAACCGTGGACGGCATTGGCAGGGCAATAAAAGACCTTAGTTAAAAACAAAGTAAATTAAAGGCAGAATAATTTACTTACATAATAACGCTGTCATTAATAATGTTGATTCATCTAAGCTAGGTTATTAGACTTGTGGTTATACCAACTCATTAGCTGTTATTTTCTGCCCTGAGAAGAGGTTATTTAGCTTTCCCACCGACAAGGTCTTTCATAGGATAAAGTACATGAAATTTTTTACCCTCATGTTTGTTGTTCTGTTTCTCACTGCATGCAGCAATAATAACTGGCGTACAGCAAGTAGAGAGCCTGCAGGCATTGCAACTTTGCCTAAAGAGGACAGTAGAGCGATCATTGAGTTTTATGCTGCTGATGCATTTAGCTGGCGTGGATGGTTTGCGGTACATCCTTGGATAGCAATTAAAGAAGCGCAAGCAAGTCAATACAGTGTTTATGAAGTTACAGGCTGGCAAGTAAAACGAGGTTTATCGGCTGTTAGGCACTATCAAACGACAACGCCAGATAGATACTGGTTTGGATCTAAGCCAGAGTTATTACTTTCCATTAAAGGTGAAAGAGCCGCCATGTTAATCCCAAAGATACAAGCTGCCATTGCGCTTTATCCTTGGACAAATGAATACAGTATTCTTCCCGGCCCTAATAGTAATACTTTTGTCGCATGGGTAGGGCTTCAAGTACCCGAACTTGAACTAGCGTTACCTTTTAGTGCCATTGGCAGTGGTTATGCTGAATAATCTGAATTATTTAAAGTAAAGTTAATTTAAACGTAGCTACGATTGCACTCTAAACTGGCCCGGAGCAATGCCGGTCCAGCGCTTAAATGCTCGTTGAAAAGCAGCGGAGGAAGAAAACCCTAATAAATAGGCAACTTCTCCTAAACTAAGCGCGGTATCTCTGATGTAGCTTATAGATAGCTCTTTGCGAGTATCGTTTAATGTTTGCTGAAAACTGCTACCTTCGTTTACTAACTTCCTTCTTACTGTCCATGGCGCCATATTTAATTGCTCTGCTACCTGTACAAGCGTTGGAGTATTGCTGTCATGTTTATTGGCATTAGAGTTTGAGTCAAGGTGCTTATTAGTGAGTAATGGACCAATAACTTGACTAACTTTCTCTTGAAAAGTGAGTCCTAGTTGCATTTTCTCTAAGTTGTTATCTGCTTGTCTTTTTAATAATTCAAAGGTTGCAGCACAACTATTAATACAGGGGAAACTGAGGGCTGATTTTTTTAATACTAAATGATTCGTTGCTTGATTAAATAAAACTTCGCAGTCAAAGAATTCGCCATAGCTTTCAAGGTAACTAGGCTCAGCAAATTCAAAACAAACCTTTTCAACAACATCCGTACGTGCTGATAAATGTTGTAACAGCTGGTACCAACTAGAGAGAACAGAATCTACCACAAAAAAATTATACTCGTTATATGGAGTAAGTGAATAAAAGGCGAGTATGGGCGTATTGTCATCTGATATATAAAAGCGAGATTGGCCTCGCACATTGTAAGTGCTCAATGGCTCGTACCGAGTAATTGAGTGACATGCTTGATATAAGTCTTTAGCGGATAATGCCAATAAACCGGCATAACCTAAATGCGTGGTAGCTGTTGCTTTACCCATCCGCAAACCTAAACAGGGATCCGCTGACTTTTTGATGCAGGCATGGCCTAAACGCATAAACTTAGGAATACTTATCCTCGCATCAGGAGAGCATAAAATTGCTTGAGTGACAGAAAATTTGTCTAAAATCTCATCAAAATTACAATCAAGCTGTGTCATTACTTTTAGCATCACATCGATATAGGTAGAAGATACATCACCAAGCTTCATAGTTTTCCTCGTGAATATTCTCAAAGCTAATTACAGTCATTGATTTGTTAGTTTTGGTTATTGCTTGATAATAGCATTGTCTTTAATGTTAACCAACAGCCTAATGATACCCGTTAAGACGAGACAAAATATGAGCACACCTTTTCCACATTTAATGCAACCGCTAGATTTAGGTTTTACCACCCTTAAAAACCGCACGTTAATGGGCTCAATGCACCTTGGTTTAGAAGAAGAGAAGAAGGGTTTTGAGAAAATGGCCGCTTTTTATGCTGAAAGAGCTAAAGGAGGTGTTGGTTTAATCGTTACCGGTGGCATAACACCAAATTTAGCAGGCTCAGGCATGCCATTTGCTGCGAAAATGAGTGGTAAGCGACATGCTAAAAAACACCGTCTAATTACTGAAGCTGTGCATAAAGAAGGTGGTAAAATATGTATGCAGATTTTGCATACCGGTCGTTATGGGCATCAACCATTTAATGTCGATCCCTCTGGTATCCAATCACCCATTACCCCATTTAAACCATGGAAGTTAAGTAGTAGACGCGTATGGAAAACAGTTAAAGATTACGCAAACTCGGCTTTTCATGCGCAGTTAGCCGGTTACGATGGTGTTGAGATCATGGGCTCTGAAGGATATCTCATTAACCAATTCTTTTGTCTTCGAACCAATACCCGGACAGATGAGTGGGGAGGTAGTCTTGAAAATAGAGCGCGTTTAGCGATTGAAACGGTTAAACAGACACGCGAGCTAGTCGGCGAAAACTTCATTATTATCTTTCGCTTATCAATGCTTGATTTAGTTGAAGAAGGCTCTACTTGGGAAGAAGTGGTTTACCTTGCAAAAGCTATCGAAAAAGCTGGCGCTACCATTATCAACACTGGTATTGGTTGGCACGAAGCACGTGTTCCAACTATAGCAACCTCAGTGCCTAGAGCCGCTTTTACTTGGATTACAGAGCGAATGAAGTCAGAGGTATCTATACCTTTAGTGACGACCAACCGTATCAATACCCCAGAAGTAGCTGAGGAAGTATTAGCGAAGGGGCATGCGGATATGGTTTCTATGGCGCGACCATTTTTAGCCGATGCAGATTTTGTTAACAAAGCGGCAGATGATCAATCAGATAAGATAAATACTTGTATTGCCTGTAACCAAGCTTGTCTCGATCATATCTTTGAGCGTAAACGTGTCAGTTGTTTAGTTAATCCAAGAGCTTGCTATGAAACAGAGCTAAATTTTCCTACCTCGAACAAAGCAAAGAAAATTGCTGTTGTTGGCGCAGGGCCTGCAGGTTTATCGTTTTCTTGTTATGCCGCAGAGCGTGGTCACGAGGTACATTTGTTTGATAAAGCTAGCGAAATTGGTGGGCAATTTAATATTGCCAAACAAGTACCTGGTAAAGAGGAGTTTTTTGAAACCATTCGCTACTTTTCACATCGACTAAAAGATACCGGTGTTACGGTTAATTTATCCACTGAAATGAGCATTGAAAACCTCACGAATCAAGGTTTTGATGAGGTTGTTCTCTGTACCGGTATTGTACCAAGAACACCGGATATCGAGGGTGTTGAACATGAAAAAGTCCTTAATTATATTGATGTGCTGCGCGATAAAAAAGCAGTCGGTAAGCGCGTAGCTGTTATTGGTGCAGGTGGTATTGGCTTTGATGTCTCTGAATATTTAGTCGAGAATGAGAGCTTAACCTTGTCACCTGAAAAGTGGTTAAACCATTGGGGTATAGATAAAGACTATCAAAACCGTGGCTCTTTAAAGCCCGCTGAAGTAGCCGAATCTGACCGTGAAGTTTACCTATTGCAACGAAAAACGACCAAGGTAGGTAAAGGTCTCGGTAAAACAACTGGTTGGATACATAGGTCAACGTTAAAACATAAAAATGTTCAGATGCTCAATGGTGTTAGTTACGACAAAATTGATGACCAAGGTTTGCATATCACCGTAAACGGAGATGCTCAGTTATTAGCTGTTGATAATATCATTTTATGTGCAGGACAAAATCCGTTACGTGAGTTACAACAGGGATTAGAGCAAGCTGGGCTATCCGTTCACCTTGTTGGTGGCGCTGATGTAGCGGCAGAGCTTGACGCTAAGCGAGCAATTAGACAAGGTGCTGAATTAGCTGCAGTAATTTAGCCGCTTTACTTTGCCTATATTGTAACGCGTTACTTGCGTTGGTGATATTACATCTACAAAACTAGAGAGTATAGTGACAGCTTTGCTCTCTAGCTTCATCAACTAAAACTACTGATACAACATACAAAAATTAGTGATGGAATTAACGTTGGCCTTAACGATAAAATTAACGAGTAAGTGCAGACTGTAAACTTGTTAGTGGTATAACTTCTCCGGCGTGCATACCATCGATGTGGATACTACCAACTCGCACTCTTACTAGACGTAATGTCGCAAAACCAACAGCAGCAGTCATTTTTCTTATTTGTCTATTTTTCCCTTCATTGAGTGTAATAGAAATCCAGCTGGTAGGGCCATGCCTTGCATCGCGTATTTTACGATTTCGAGCGGGCAACTGTGGCTCACTGTCTAGCTGATGAACTTTACAGGGCATTGTTTGATACTTGTTGCCATTGACACTTATCTCTACACCTTTTTTAAGTTGAGTGATATCCAATGCAGAAATCGCTCCATCGACTTGAACATAGTATTCTTTCTCTACTGCTTTATCCCTTATTTTATAGCTCATCATACCGTCAGTGGTGAGCAATAATAAACCTTCAGAGTCGTGATCTAATCGCCCAATAGCCATTGTTTTGTCCGTAAAATTAAACAGCTCACCAAGAAGTTTTTTCTTTTTACGTGATTCAGGTACAAATTGACTTAAAAAACCATAGGGTTTAAATAGCTTAAAATGCTGATGAGCAGTATTTTTCTGTGTGACAGTGGCTTGATTAGTGTCGGTCATTGAACATAACTTTCAATAGTAAGGAGTAAATAGTAAGTGGTAAATGATATCACTTGCGTTAACTTTGTCTGAATAAACTTGTCTGAATAAACTTGTCTGAATAAATCTAATAACGATAGCAGTTAAACATAAACATTGAACTTAACTCGCTTACGGCGCTCTTAAAACAGTAAGTAGTATGTAGTACGCAAATTTTTGAGGTGATTATGAATTTAATAAAAAAATATCGTGAAGATATGTTCTTAACGCTATGGGGCTTAATGTTATTTGCCGTGTTGTATATGCAAGACATTTCAGTAATTCTGAGCTAATCAATATAAAAAGAGTAATATAGATCTGTGGATTGCTCAATGCCACTGACTATTTCTAACCAGAAGCGGTTTAAAATGAACATTCTCACGGTAAGTTCATTTATCGGCTCATAAACACCAATACCGTATTTTAAATAGACTCTATTACCTAAATAGCCGCTTACCGTTGCTTGGGTTTTTTCACCTTCACCTTCGGTATCCACTGCTATGTTACTTATTAGTGGGATTTCTTCAATACGATCGAAAAGACCCACGCTATTCGTTGCACCGAACCCTACTAAAAAACTAGCCGCGAGAGTACTATTTTCAGTACCCGCATCTAAGCTACGCCCTCTAACTAAATACGATAGCATTTCAGGCATTTCCATGGTCGGTGTTGAGAAAAGGGTGAATTCTAATGCGTCGGCTAAACCTGT
>OLII01000237.1_pt1 | contig 22174 bp, 19 predicted proteins | sample 1609481 | NCBI WGS metagenome assembly OLII01 (sample SAMN05416859, study PRJEB24817) | seawater metagenome | isolation source: Sea water | place: Canada:Atlantic | collected 2013-11 | reverse complement strand
ATCGTCGGCAGCGTCAGATGTGTATAAGAGACAGACCCTGTACAACGGCCAGCACAAGGAAATCGGCGAAGCCATCGCCAAGGCCTACGAGGCCAAGACCGGCATTCACATCAATATCCGCAAGGGCAGCAGCAACCAGCTGGCCAGCCAGATCGAGGAAGAAGGCGCACGCTCCCCGGCCGACGTCATCTATACCGAAGAATCGCCGCCGCTGAACAACCTGGGCGAGAAAGGCCTGCTGGCCAAGATCGACGATTCGACCCTGCAAGTGCTGCCCAAGGAATACGTGGCCAGCAACGGCACCTGGATGGGCGTGACCGCTCGCACCCGCGTGGTGGCCTTCAACCCCAAGGTGATCGACGAAAAAGACCTGCCCCAATCGGTGATGGACTTCGCCGACCCCGAGTGGGACGGCAAGGTCGGCTTCGTGCCCACCAGCGGCGCGTTCCAGGAACAGGCCGTGGCCATCCTCAAGCTGCACGGGCGTGAAGCGGCCGAAGAATGGCTGACCGGCCTCAAGGCCTTCGGCAAGACCTACACCAACAACATGGTTGCCCTCAAGGCCGTGGAAAACGGCGAAGTGGCTGCCGTACTGGTGAACAACTACTACTGGTACGCCCTCAAGAAAGAGCGCGGCCAGCTGGACTCCAAACTCTACTACCTGGCCGACGGCGACGTCGGTGGCCTGGTGACCATCTCCAGCGCCGCGGCGGTCAAGGCCAGCAAGCACCCCAAGGAAGCCCAGGCCCTGCTCGCCTGGATGGCCAGCGAAGAAGGCCAGCGCGTGATCACCCAGACCACCGCCGAGTATCCGCTGCACAAGGGCATGGTCTCGGACCAGGGCCTGAAGCCGTTCGAAGACCTGCGCCCGCCGAAGATCACCCCGGCCGACCTGGGCAATGCCGAGGAAGCCCTGGAACTTGAGCGCGAGGTCGGCCTGCTCTGATGGAAGCCGTGCTGCCTGCGCCGTCTGTGGCGCGTTATGTTCCGCGCCGCAAGCGCCCCTCGATCTGGGTGGTGCTGCCGGTGCTGCTGCTGGTGGGCCTGAGCCTGCTGCCGTTGCTGTACGTGGGCCTCAAGGCCTGGCAGGCCGGCTGGCGCGAGGCGTTGTACCTGCTGTGGCGGCCCTTCGTCTGGGGCCTGATGAAGAACACCCTGCTGCTGATGGCCGGGGTGACCGTGGCCTGCGCCGTGGTCGGCCTGGCCCTGGCCTGGCTGCTGGAGCGCAGCGACCTGCGCGGGCGGCGTTTGTGGGGCGTGATCCTGTGCCTGCCGTTTGCCGTGCCGGCGTTCGTCAGCGGCTTCACCTGGGTCTCGCTGAGCCCGCGCTTCGAGGGGCTGGGCGGGGCGATCCTGGTGATGGCGCTGTCCAAGTATCCACTGGTGTTCCTGCCGGTGGCCGCGACCCTGCGCAACCTCGACACCTCGCTTGAAGAATCGGCCCGCACCCTGGGCTACAACCGCTGGGGTGTGTTCCGCCGGGTCACCCTGCCGCTGCTGTGGCCGTCGATCCTGGGCGGCAGCCTGCTGATTGCCTTGCACATGCTGGTGGAATTCGGCGCGCTGTCGATCCTGGGCCTGCAGACCTTCACCACCGCGATCTACCAGCAGTTCGAGCTGGAGTTCAGCAACGCCAATGCGGCGATGCTCTCGGCGGTGCTGCTGTTCATGTGCCTGTTGCTGCTGTGGTTCGAGCTGCGGGTACGCGGCAAGGCGCGGCACGTGCGCATCGGCCAGGGCGTGGCACGCCGCGCCAAGCCGATCCGCCTGGGTGGCTGGAGCGTACTGGGGCAGTTGAGCTGCCTGCTGCTGGCAGTGCTGGGCAGCGGCATCCCGCTGGGCATGCTGGGCTACTGGCTGAGCGTGGGATCGTCGGCGGCCTTCCCGGTGGCCGACATCAGCCGGGCGCTGTTCTCGTCGCTGTCGCTGGCACTGGGCGGCGCGGGGGTGAGCCTGCTGCTGGCGTTACCGGTGAGCTTTCTGGTGGTGCGCTACAAGGGCCGCCTGGCGATCTGGGCCGAGCGCCTGCCCTACTTGCTGCACGCGCTGCCGGGGCTGGTGATTGCGCTGACCCTGGTGTATTTCGCCCTGCACTATGTGCCGGCGCTGTACCAGACCACCGGCCTGCTGTTGCTGGCCTATGCGCTGCTGTTCTTGCCGCTGGCGCAGGCGCCGGTGCGTACCGCGCTGACCAAGGCCGCACCACAGCTGGAAGAGGCGGCGCGCACCCTGGGCGCGACGCCGTTCAAGGCGTTCTGCAAGGTGACCCTGCCGATCATCTTCCCGGCCCTGGCGGCAGCGTTTGCGCTGGTGTTCCTGGATGCGATGAAGGAGTTGACCGCCACCCTGCTGCTCAGCCCCACCGGCATGACCACGCTGGCGACCGAAGTGTGGGCGCATACCGCCAACGTCGAATTCGCGGCGGCGGCGCCCTATGCGGCGCTGTTGATTGTGGTGTCGGGGTTGCCGGTGTACCTGCTGACGACGCGGATGTACCTGAACCGCGCCTGAAAGGCATCGCGGGTCAAGCCCGCTCCCACAAGGATCGATGAGGCCCTTGTGGGAGCGGGCTTGACCCGCGATACAAACGACACTATCTCAGGCCCTGAACTGCCCCAGGCTGGCCTTCAACTGCGCCGCCAGGTCATCCAGCACCTTGCTGCTGGCCGTGGTCTGCATCACCACCTGCGCTGCACGCTCGGCCTGGGCATGAATCGTCTCGACCCGCCCACGCACCGCCTGCGCCCCCTGCGCCTGCTGCTCGGCCGCCCGGGTGGCCAGGCCGATCGCCGCATGCACCTGCTCCACCGACACCTGCACCGACTGCTGCAGGCGCGCGTTGTCCTTGAGCACGGTCAAGCCTTCGCTGGCCTGACGCCCGGCCTGGCTGATGGCTGCCACTGCCTCCCGCGCGCCCTGCTGCAAGGCACCGATGTGCGCCTGGATATCGCCGGTCGAGCTCTGGGTCTTGCTCGCCAGCGCCCGCACTTCGTCGGCCACCACGGCAAACCCTCGCCCGGTCTCGCCAGCCCGCGCCGCCTCGATGGCGGCATTGAGCGCCAGCAGGTTGGTCTGCTCGGCAATCCCGTGGATCACCTCCAGCACCACCTCGATCTGCTGGCTCTGCTCGGCCAGCCGCTCGATCACCTTGGAGCCCGCCCCCACCTGCCCGGCCAACGCTTCGATCAGCTTGGCCACCTGGGCCGAAGTACGGCTGTTCTCGTCGGTGGCCTGGCGAATGTCCACCACCTGCTGCAACGCTGCCTGCATGGCCTGGCTTTCGGCCTGGGCTTCATCGGCCATGCTCGACAGGGCACGCAGGCTCTCGGCCACCTCATCGCGCTGCGAAGCGGCCGCCGCATCGGCGCCCGCGTTGTTCTGCGCCATGGTGCCGATCTCGACCCCGGTGCGCTGCGCCACCTCGCCCGCTTCGCGCACGATGGGCTGCAGCTTGTCGACGAACTGGTTGACCGCTGCAGCCATGTCGCCGATCTCGTCTCGGCTGTCGATCGGCACGCGCTTGGTCAGGTCGCCGTCGCCGGCCGCCAGGTCGTTGAGCGCGGCAATCAGCAGGCGCAGCTTGCTCAGCACGCGCCGGCCGAGTACCACGGCCACCACCAGCAATACGCCGAAGCCCACCGCCACCAGCCCCAGGCCGATGTTCCAGCGCAGGGTCGCCGCCGCTTGCTGCACGGTCTGCGAGGTGTTGGCCTGCATCGCCGCGGCACTGGCCTGGGCCGCCTGCAGGCGGGCGCTCAGGGCCTTGTTGCTGTCGGCCGCAGCGCCCACCAGGCTGTCGCCGACCAACTGGTCGCCGCTGGCGATCAGCGCCGAGAAGCGCGCGTCCAGCGCCTTGAGCTCGTTGTCGACCGACGCCGTGGAGACGCCCATCACCACCTTGCCGATCTCGGTGCCGTTGGGGTTGATCGAGGCTTCGATCATGTACACCGCCGGGTCGTTGCGCGCCGCATCCAGCACCTTGTCGAGCGCCCGTTCGCCCTGGCCCTTTTCCATCAGGGCCTGGTTGATCGGGTTCTGCCGGTTCAGGTAGCGGGTCAGGTGCTGGCCCTGGGCGTCGTCGTAGACCACGAAGAGCACGTTGGCATTGCGCTGGGCGCGCCGGGAAAACTCCGACAGTGCCGGTATGTCGTCATCCCAGATGGCCCGCGGCGCAACCGATGCCAGCAGTTCGGCCATGTGATTGGCCGACTCCTTGAGGCTTTTTTCGAGGGTGACGCGCAGTTGCGCCTGCTCCTCCTGAAGGCGTGCGGATAGCCCGGCGGACAAACGCTGGCGGGTACTGGCCGAAAGGCTGTCCAGGCCCGAGCTGAGCTCACGCCCGGCTTGCTCCAGTTCACCCGACAGTTTCTGGCTATCTGCACCCAGGCGATTACCCAGATCGGCCTCCAGCGCAGTCACCGTGCTCCGCGTCAGCGCGACCGCAACCAGCACCTGCACCAAAAGAGCGATACCCAACGCAACAAAGACAGGCCGCAACAGGCGGCTTCGTAACAATGAGAGAACGGCCGACACACAAGAACCCTCCGTATCGCGGGGCCATTATAGTGATGGCACCTTATAGGACGATTCTTACAGCAAAGGCCGTGCCGGGCAGCAGGCATACCGGTCAAATTTATAGCCAGGGCTGACCTTTATGACCCTTTCACCAACTGGCCAAAAAAAACGCCGCTGGCCCGGAGGGACAGCGGCGTTCTTTACTGCCTACAGCGAATCAGGCAAACGGATGGCGCAGCACGATGGTCTCGTTACGGTCCGGGCCGGTGGAGACGATGTCGATCGGCGCACCGATCAGCTCTTCCACACGCTTGATGTAGGCACGGGCGTTGGCCGGCAGTTCTTCCAGGGTCTTGGCGCCCACGGTCGACTCGCTCCAGCCCGGCACTTCTTCGTACACAGGCTGCAGGCCCACGTAGCTGTCGGCGTCGGTAGGTGCAACGTCCTTGCCCTCTGCGTCCTTGTAGCCGACGCAGATGTTGATGGTTTCCAGGCCGTCGAGCACGTCCAGCTTGGTCAGGCAGATGCCCGAGATGCTGTTCACGTCGATGGCGCGACGCAGGATGACGGCGTCGAACCAGCCGCAACGACGGGCACGGCCGGTGGTTGCGCCAAATTCGTGGCCCTGCTTGGCCAGGTGCGCACCAACGTCGTCAAACAGCTCGGTCGGGAACGGGCCCGAACCCACGCGGGTGGTGTAGGCCTTGGTGATGCCCAGGATGTAGTCCAGGAACATCGGACCAACGCCCGAACCGGTCGCAACGCCACCGGCGGTGGTGTTGGAGCTGGTCACGTAGGGGTAGGTACCGTGGTCGATGTCCAGCAGCGAACCCTGGGCACCTTCGAACATGATGTCCTTGCCGGCGCGACGCAGGTCGTGCAGCTCGGCAGTCACGTCCAGCATCAGCGGCTTGAGCAGTTCGGCGTATTCCTTGCACTCGGCCAGGGTCTTTTCGAACTCGATGGCCGGCTCTTTGTAGTAACCCACCAGCATGAAGTTGTGGTAGTCCACCAGCTCGCGCAGCTTGTCTTCGAAGCGTGGCATGTTGAGCAGGTCGCCCACACGCAGGCCACGACGCGCAACCTTGTCTTCGTAGGCCGGGCCGATGCCGCGACCGGTGGTGCCGATCTTCAGCTCGCCACGGGCCTTTTCGCGGGCCTGGTCCAGGGCCACGTGGAAGGACAGGATCAGCGGGCAGGACGGGCTGATGCGCAGGCGCTCGCGCACCGGCACGCCCTTCTCTTCCAGCTTGGTGATCTCGCGCAGCAGGGCGTCGGGAGCAACCACCACACCGTTGCCGATCAGGCACTGCACGCCTTCGCGCAGCACGCCCGAAGGGATCAGGTGCAGCACGGTCTTCTCACCGTCGATCACCAGGGTGTGGCCGGCGTTGTGGCCACCCTGGTAGCGCACTACGGCGGCAGCATGTTCGGTCAGCAGATCGACGATCTTGCCTTTGCCCTCATCACCCCACTGGGTGCCCAGGACTACGACATTCTTACCCATAACACTTGTCCTCATTCGCGCAAACTTGGCGCCGGCTCGTGCCGGCGTGGAATCTCAAATGGCCAGCGGCAGAACCTGCCAAAGCCCGTTTTGCTGAATCAATTGCCGATCGCAATCCGCCTCGACGGCGGCGGTCAGCGGCTGCCCAGGCAAGGCCTGAACCACCCGTTGGCCCTCACTGCGCAATTGGCAGACCAACTGCCAAAGTGCTGCATCGCTGCTGTCGGGCATCCAGATCCCGCCAGACGGCAACACCACCTCGGCTCGCCCCAGTGTGACCAGGGTCTTCAAATCCGTGGAGAAACCGGTAGCCGGGCGTGCCCGGCCAAAGTCCGCTCCGATGTCGTCATAGCGACCGCCCTGGGCGATCGACTGGCCGACGCCTGGCACGAAGGCGGCAAACACCACACCGGTGTGGTAGTGGTAGCCGCGCAACTCGCCCAGGTCGAAATACAGCGGCAGCTCGGGGTAACGCGTGGCGAGGCGCTCGGCGATCGCCATCAGGTCATCCAGCGCCGCCAGCACCGCGGCCGGGGCACGGCCCAGGCGCACACGTGCCTGCTCGAGCACTTCGCGCCCACCGCACAGCTCGGTCAGCGAACGCAGCATGCCGGCCAGGTCAGCCGGCAGCGTGGCGGTCAGCTCGATCACTTCGTCGATGGCCTTGCGCTGCAGGGCGTCGAACAACTGCTGCTCGACCGCGCCCGACAGGCCGGCCGCACGGGCCAGGCCGCGGTAGATACCGACATGCCCGAGGTCCATGTGCACATCCGGCACGTCGGCCAGTTGCAGCATGGCCAGCATCAGGCTGATGACCTCGACGTCGCTGACCGGGCTGGCATCGCCGTACAGCTCGGCGCCCAGCTGAATCGGGCTGCGCGAGGTCGACAGCGCACGTGGCAAGGCGTGCAGCACGCTGCCGGCATAGCACAGGCGGCTCGGCCCTTCACGGCGCAGGGTGTGCGCGTCGATGCGCGCCACCTGTGGCGTGATGTCGGCCCGAAAGCCCATCTGCCGCCCGGATTGCGGGTCGATGACCTTGAAGGTGCGCAGATCCAGGTCCTGGCCGGCACCGGTGAGCAGCGATTCCAGGTACTCGATATGCGGGGTCACGACAAACTCGTAACCCCAGCTCTGGAACAGGTCCAACACCTGACGACGCGCGATCTCGATGCGCGCCGCCTCAGGTGGCAGTACTTCTTCGATGCCATCTGGCAGCAGCCAGCGGTCTACCGTTGCCATTACGCCATTTCCCCTATGGTCCGGGCGGCCTGCCCGCGGGCGAGCCTTGAGTGAAGCAGCTATCGGCACACAATGACGGGCAGCGCTGATTCCAGCGAAACCGCAGTGCCGATACCCTCGTAAAACCTGAAGTGCGCCACAAGCCCGGGCCCGATAAAGGCCAATCGATCTTGCAGACGCAAAAAAGCCGGGAATTTCCCGGCTGCCGCATCATACACCCGTTTTCTCGCGGGAGGCACCCCGCCCGACGTTTTAGCCGCCGGGCGGGGTGTGCATGCTTACGGTTTGGTCTTGCCCATGAAGCGGAAGAACTCGCTGCTCGGGTCCAGCACCAGCACGTCGCTCTTGTCGGCGAAGCTCTCGCGGTAGGCCTTCAGGCTGCGATAGAACGCGTAGAACTCCTGGTCCTGGCCATAGGCCTTGGCGTAGATGGCTGCTGCCTGGGCATCACCATCACCACGGGTTTCTTCCGACTCGCGATAGGCTTCGGCCAGCAACACGCGGCGTTGACGATCGGCGTCGGCACGGATGCCTTCGGCCAGCTCGTTACCCTTGGCGCGGTGCTCGCGAGCTTCACGCTCACGCTCGGTGCTCATGCGTTCGAACACGCTGCGGTTCACTTCCTTGGGCAGGTCGATGGCCTTGACGCGAACGTCGACCACTTCGATGCCCAGCTCCTTGCTGGCCATGCGGTTCAGCGAAGCGGTGATGTCAGCCATCAGCGCGTCACGTTCACCGGATACCACCTCATGCAGGGTGCGCTTGCCGAACTGGTCGCGCAGGCCGCTTTCCAGACGGCGCGACAGACGTTCGTCGGCGATCTGCTTGAGGCCCGAAGTCGCGGTGTAGAAACGCTCGGCGTCCTGCACGCGCCACTTGGCGTAGGCATCGACCATCACCGCTTTCTTCTCCAGGGTCAGGAACCGCTGGGTCGGTGCGTCAAGGGTCATCAGCCGCGCGTCGAACTTGCGCACCTGGTTGACGTAGGGAACCTTCACATGCAGGCCAGGCTGCACATCGGCCTGTACCACACGGCCGAATTGCAGCAGCACGGCGCGTTCGGTCTGGGCCACGATGTAGAAGCTGTTCCAGGCGACGATCGCCAGCACCACGGCGACGATCACGGCGATCAGGGATTTATTGCTCATCAGCGGCTCTCCCTGGAGCGCGTCTCGCGCTGTTGCTGTTGCAGGTCTGCGGCGGCACGGTTGGCGGCGTCATTGGCCGACGGCGTGACGCTGGTGACCGGGGTGCTGCCACTGCGGCGGCTGTCGATCATCTTGTCCAGCGGCAGGTAGAGCAGGTTGCTCTGACCGTCCTTGCCGGATACCAGGACCTTGCTGGTGTTGCTATACACTTCCTGCATGGTGTCCAGGTACAGACGCTGACGGGTCACCTCTGGAGCCTTGCGGTACTCGGCCACCAGCTTGGTGAAGCGGTCGGCCTCACCCTTGGCACGCGAGACCACTTCATCGCGGTAGCCGTTGGCATCCTCGATGATGCGCTGCGCCTGACCACGGGCTTCCGGCACCACGCCGTTGGCGTAGGACTCGGCCTGGTTGCGCGCACGCTGCTCGTCTTCACGGGCACGGATCACGTCGTCGAAGGCTTCCTGCACTTCACGCGGGGCTGCCGCGCTCTGCACGTTGACCTGGGTCACGGTGATACCGGTGCGGTAGGTGTCGAGGAAGCGTTGCAGACGCTCCTTGATTTCCACGGCCATCTGCTCACGACCTTCGGTCAGCACCTTGTCCATCGAGGTGGAACCCACCACGTGGCGCAGGGCACTGTCGGTCGCGTGCTGCAGGCTGACTTCAGGCTGATCGACGTTCAGCACGAAATCCTGCAGGTTGGTGATCTTGTACTGCACGGTCAGCGGCACTTCGACGATGTTCTCGTCTTCGGTCAGCATCTGGCCCTGCTTGGTATAAGCACGCTCGCGGGTGACGTTCTCCATGTACTTGCGATCGATCGGCGGGAAGTAGATGTTCAGGCCCGGCCCTACGGTTTCGTAGTATTTGCCGAAGCGCAGCACCACGGCCTGCTCCTGTTCGTCCACCACGTACACGGCGCTGTACAGCCATATGGCCGCCAGTACGGCCAGGCCGATACCCAGCAGACCGAAACCGGCACCCTTGCCGGAGCCGCTGTCGCCGCCCCGTTTCTTGCCACTGCCGAACATGCCGTTCAGGCTATCCTGCAGCTTGCGGAAGGCCTCGTCGAGATCCGGTGGTCCCTTCTTGTCGCCGCCACCACGGCGCCCACCCCAAGGATCCTGATTGTTCGAGTTGCCACCCGGCTCATTCCAAGCCATAGCGCTCTCCATCTGATAAAGCAAAGACGCGCCCACGGCGCGCCGTCCAATGCTACAGAATGCCTGTCACGGCTGCCCGACCGCGAGGTCGGGCTTGTATTGCAAAGTGTGTTGCTCGATGAACTCCAGCGGTTTCATCCCCTCGCGGCTTACCAGGCGATTGAACTCGACCCGGGACAAGCGTACCGCCAGCAGGGTGTTGCCGTCTTCGTCATGGTCTTCGCTCTGCACCGCCCCCAGGTCGAAGAACAGCGCGCGCAACCGCGCGAAACGCTGTTCCAGGCGCAGGGTACCGATGAACAGGTCATCCCCCAGCAGTTCTGCAATCGCCTGCCCCACCAGCTCCAGGCCACGACCGTCACGGGCCGATACCCATACCCGCTGCGGCTTGCCGTCGGCATCGCGCTGTATCTGCGGCTCGACCCCTTCGAGCAGGTCGAGTTTGTTATACACCTCGAGGATCGGCAAGCCTTCGGCACCGATCTCGCCGAGCACCGCCATGACCTGCTCGATCTGCTCCATGCGCTCCGGCTCATGGGCGTCGATCACGTGCAGCAGCAGGTCGGAGTTGCTCGACTCTTCGAGCGTAGCCCGAAATGCCTCGACCAGCTTGTGCGGCAGGTGACGGATGAAGCCCACGGTGTCGGCCAGCACCACCGGCCCGACGTCATCCAGCTCGAGCCGACGCAGGGTCGGGTCGAGGGTGGCGAACAGCTGGTCGGCCGCATACACCTCGGACTGGGTCAGCGCATTGAACAAAGTGGACTTGCCGGCGTTGGTGTACCCCACCAGCGACACCGAGGGGATATCCGCGCGCTTGCGCCCGCGCCGTGCCTGCTCGCGCTGGCTGCGCACCTTCTCCAGGCGGCCCTTGATCTGGCGCAGGCGTATGCGCAGCAGGCGCCGGTCGGTTTCGAGCTGGGTTTCACCCGGCCCGCGCAGACCAATACCGCCCTTCTGCCGCTCGAGGTGAGTCCAACCGCGCACCAGGCGCGTGCTCATGTGCTCGAGCTGGGCCAGTTCGACCTGCAGCTTGCCTTCGTGGGTACGTGCCCGCTGGGCGAAGATGTCGAGAATCAGACCCGTGCGGTCAAGCACGCGACACTCGAAGATACGTTCGAGGTTACGTTCCTGACTGGGCGTGAGGGTGTGATTGAAAATGACCAAATCGGCCTGTTCGGCTTTGACCAGGTCGCGAAATTCCTCGACCTTGCCGCTGCCAATCAGGAACTTGGCGGTAGGCTGGTGTCGCGCCACATTGGCGAACGCGACAATATCGGCACCGGCCGACAGGGCCAGCTCGCGGAACTCCTGCGGGTCTTCGCGCGCCTCAGGGCTCTGACCTTCCAAGTGAACGAGGATTGCCCGTTCACCACCACCGTGGCGCTCAAAGAACAAAGCAGACTCCTATCAGGCGTTACCTGGCTCAGCGTCGCCCTGTTCGGCGTCGGCTGCGCTTGGCAGACGAATCGGACGAACCGGCACCACTGTCGAGATCGCGTGCTTGTAGACCATCTGGCTGACGGTGTTCTTCAGCAGAATCACGAACTGGTCGAACGACTCGATCGTGCCCTGCAGCTTGATGCCGTTGACCAGATAGATCGAAACGCCGACCTTCTCTTTTCTCAAAGTATTCAAGTAAGGGTCTTGTAGCGAATGCCCTTTTGACATATGCCGCACTCCTGTAAGGATCAATAGTAAAAAATCAAAGAAATATGATGGCTCAGGCCGCCCCACCCCCAAGAGTAGACGGCAATTGCAGGGACTCAGCCCAATATGGAGACCGATCCCAGGTATTTCAAGGTGCGTGGCAGATTGTCGCAAGCCAGGCTGTCCAACCAGTGCAGATCGGCCCAACTGCGCAACCAGGTAAACTGCCGCTTCGCCAATTGGCGAGTGGCAATGATGCCGCGCTCCTGCATTTCAGCTGCACTCAACTTGCCATCAAGGTGATCCCAGACCTGGCGATAACCGACTGCCCGTATAGACGGCAGCCCTGCATGCAAGTCACTTCTGGCACGCAGTGATCGGACCTCGTCGACGAAGCCCTGTTCCAGCATTTGCCCAAATCGTAGCGCAATTCGCTCGTGCAGCACCTTTCGATCCTGCGGGGCGATTGCCAGGCTGGCGACAGTATAGGGCAATTGTTCCTGGCCCGAAGCGCCTGCGACGCTACTTTGCGCCGATTGACGCTCGCGATGTGACGTCATCGTCATGCCGCTGACCCGGTACACCTCCAGCGCCCGTACCAACCGCTGCGGATCGTTGGGGTGGATGCGCGCCGCCGATTCAGGGTCGACCGCCGCCAGCTGGGCGTGCAAGGCCTGCCAGCCCAGCTGTGCAGCCTCGGCTTCAAGCTCGGCACGCACCTGCGCATCGGCCGCAGGCATATCGGCCAGACCTTCGAGCAGCGCCTTGAAATACAGCATGGTGCCGCCCACCAGCAGCGGGATATTGCCGCGCGCAGTGATCTCGGCCATGGCCTGCAGCGCATCGCGGCGAAAATCGGCTGCCGAATAGCTCTGGGCCGGGTCGAGGATGTCGATCAGCCGGTGCGGGTGCTCGGCCAGCAGCGCCTTGGACGGCTTGGCGGTGCCGATGTCCATGCCGCGGTAGACCAGCGCCGAATCGACGCTGATAAGCTCGCACGGCAGCACCTTGGTCAGCTCGATGGCAAGGTCGGTCTTGCCGGCGGCGGTGGGGCCCATCAGGAAGATGGCCGGGGGATTGCGAACTGCCATATCAGCGACCGCGCAGGAACAGTTTGTCCAGATCGTCCAGGCCCATCTGGGTCCAGGTCGGTCGGCCATGGTTGCATTGACCGCTGCGCTCGGTGTTTTCCATGTCGCGCAGCAGGCCGTTCATTTCCGGCAGGGCCAGGCGCCGGTTGGCGCGAATCGCGCCATGACAGGCCATGGTGCCGAGCAGCTCGTTCAGGTGTGCCTGGATACGGTCGCTGGTGCCGTATTCCATCAGGTCGGCCAACACGTCCTGCACCAGGCGATTGGCCTCGGCCTGCTTGAGCAACGCAGGGATCTGCCGGATCGCCAGGTTTTCCGGGCCCAGGCGCTGCAGTTCGAAGCCCAGGCGCTGGAACCACGCCGCGTGTTCTTCGGCGCAATCGGCCTCGCGCTGGCTCAGGGCCAGAGACTCGGGCACCAGCAGCGGCTGGCCGCTCAGGCCCTCGCTGGCCATGGCCACCTTGAGCCGCTCGTACATGATCCGCTCGTGGGCCGCATGCATGTCCACCAGCACCAGGCCCTGGGCGTTCTCGGCAAGAATATAGATGCCCTTGAGCTGCGCCAGCGCATAGCCCAGCGGCGGAATATCGCCCTGGCCCTGAGGCAGGTTGGCCGGCTCGCTGCCGGGCAGCGGGGCGAAGAATTCGCGATACACCCCCTGGGCCTCGGCCGCGGGCAATGCCTGGGCCGGACGCGGGGTGTACTGGTACTGGTAGCCGGCGCCCGAGCCACTGCCCGCGGCGCTGCCCGCCGTGTTCAGCATCGGCTGCGCCGGGGGCTGTTCGAGCAGGTTGGCGGCCAGGCGCATCTCGCCCTGGGGGCCGAACTCGCCGGCCTGCAGGCCACTGGGGCGCTCCACCTCGGGGGCAGCGGCTGCACCCGGCTGGTGATCCTGCGGGCGCACATCGGCCAGCGCCCGGTGCAGGGTGCCGTACAGGAAGTCGTGCACCATGCGCCCGTCACGAAAGCGCACCTCGTGCTTGGTGGGGTGCACGTTCACGTCCACGCCGGTGGGGTCGACCTCCAGAAACAGCACGAAGGTCGGGTGCCGGCCATTGAACAGCACGTCGCGGTAGGCCTGGCGCACCGCGTGGGCGACCAGCTTGTCGCGCACGGCACGGCCGTTGACGAAGAAGTATTGCAGGTCGGCCTGGCTGCGCGAGAAGGTCGGCAGGCCGACCCAGCCCCACAGATGCAGGCCGTTGCGCTCCACCTCGATCGGCAGCGCCTGCTCCAGAAAGCCCGGGCCGCAGATCGAGGCCACGCGCCGTGCGCGGGCCGTGTCGTCATGGGCTTCATGCAGGCTGAGGACGCTCTTGCCGTTGTGGCGCAAATGAAAGGCCACGTCGAAGCGCGCCAGCGCCAGGCGCCGGATGACTTCCTGCAGATGGTCGAATTCGGTTTTTTCGGTCTTGAGGAACTTGCGCCGGGCCGGGGTATTGAAGAACAGGTCGCGCACCTCGACCGAGGTACCCACCGGATGCGCTGCCGGCTGCACCCGCGGGGACATGTCGCGGCCTTCGGTTTCAACCTGCCAGGCCTGGTCGGCGTCGCGGGTGCGCGAGGTCAGGGTCAGGCGCGCGACCGAGCTGATCGACGCCAGTGCCTCGCCGCGAAAGCCCAGGCTCATTACCCGCTCGAGGTCTTCCAGGTCGCGGATCTTGCTGGTGGCGTGCCGCGCCAGGGACAACGGCAGGTCGTCGGCAGCGATACCGCTGCCATCATCGCGCACCCGCAGCAGCTTGACCCCGCCCTGCTCCACCTCGACGTCGATGCGCCGGGCGCCGGAGTCGAGGCTGTTTTCCAGCAGCTCCTTGATCACCGAGGCCGGGCGTTCGACCACCTCGCCTGCGGCGATCTGGTTGGCAAGCCGCGGGCTGAGCAGCTCGATGCGAGCGCCGCTGCTCATGGCTGGCCAGCCAGCGTGGTGGCCGGTACGTCGAGGTTCTGGCCAACCTTCAGCTCATCGGTTTTCAGGCCGTTGGTGCTGCGCAGGCTGGCCACGCTGACCTGGTAGCGCACGGCGATCATGGCCAGGGTCTCGCCCGGACGCACGGTGTGCTCGCGCGGGCCCTGGGCGATCTTGCCGCTGTCACGCAGGAAGGCGATGTAGGTGCCCGGCGGCGGGTTCTGCTGGAAGAACTGGCGCACGCCACTGTGGATCGAGCGTGCCAGGGCCTGCTGATGGCTGGCAGTGGCCAGCTTGGAGGCCTCGTTGGCGTTGGAGATGAACCCGGTTTCCACCAGGATCGACGGGATGTCCGGCGACTTGAGCACCATGAACCCGGCCTGTTCCACGCGGCGCTTGTGCAGCGGGGTGACCCGGCCGATATTGCCCAGCACCTTCTGCCCCACGTTGAGGCTGGAGCTGAGCGAGGCGGTCATCGACAGGTCGAGCAGCACGCCAGCAAGCATGCGGTCCTTGTCGTCGAGGCTGACGTTGCCGGCACCACCGATCAGGTCGGAGCGGTTTTCGCTGTCGGCCAGCCAGCGCGCCGTCTCGGACGTGGCGCCACGGTCGGACAGGGCGAACACCGAGGCACCGAAGGCCGCCTTGGACGGTGCGGCGTCGGCGTGGATCGAGATGAACAGGTCGGCGCCCTTCTTGCGCGCAATCTCGGTACGCTTGCGCAGCGGGATGAAGTAGTCGCCGGTACGCGTCAGCTCGGCGCGAAAGCCCTTCTCGCTGTTGATCTGGCGCTGCAGTTCCTTGGCGATGGCCAGCACGATGTCTTTCTCATGCTGGCCGCGCGAGCCGGACGCACCCGGGTCTTCGCCGCCGTGACCGGCGTCGATGGCGATCACGATGTCACGCTTGCCGCTTGGCACCGGGGTCAGCTTGATCGCCGGCTGCGTGGGGGTCACCGGCACGGCCGGCGTGGTGGCCACCGACGGGGTCGGGGTGGGTGGCGTGGCGTCGGATTCCTGATCGAACAGGTCGACCACCAGACGGTTGCCGTACTGGGCGTTGGGCGCCAGGGTGAAGCTTTTGGGCGTCACCGACTTTTTCAGGTCGATGACCACGCGAAGGTCGGTAGGGGTGCGCTGCGCCGAGCGCACGCTGGTGATCGGGGTATTGGAGGTGGACACGTTCAAAGGCGCACCCAGGGTTGCGCCATTGATGTCGATCACCAGGCGATCCGGGGCCGTCAGGGTGAACACACTGTGCTGCACCGGGCCGGACAGGTCGAACACCAGGCGTGTGTTGTCCGGCGCACGCCATAAACGGACACTCTTGACTTGCGTGATCGCGAAGGCATCGACGGTTACTGCCGCCAGCAGCAGTCCTACAACGCCAAACAGTGCGCGAAAGCGCATACCTATCCCCATTTTCTAATTGATTTCCAAGGCCAGAGCGGCACACCAGGCTTCACCGCGAGAGCCCTGCGGCAACAGGTTCAGCGAACGCCCGTCCGCCTGGGGGCTTATGGTAATGGTCAGGTCGGGCTTTGGCAAAATGCCCGCCCCCTTCTGGGGCCACTCGAACAGGCACAGGGCGTCGTCTTCGAAGTAGTCGCGAATGCCCATGAACTCCAGCTCCTCCGGATCGACCAGGCGATACAGGTCGAAATGGAAGGCACGAATGTCGCCAATCTCGTAGGGCTCAACCACGGTGAAGGTAGGACTTTTCACCGCACCGGTGTGTCCCAGACCACGGATGATGCCCCGTGACAGGGTGGTCTTGCCGGCCCCCAGGTCACCCTCGAGGAAAATCACGCCGTGACCCTTGGTCACCTGGGCGATACGGGCACCGAACTCACACATGGCCGCTTCGTCGGCCATAAACAGGGTTACACCTGACACGCTGAATGCTCCTCCAGAACTTGACGAATGACCGGTATCAGGTCGCTGGCCGCCAGCCCGCGACCTTGTACACCCAGGCGCTCGCCGGCACAGGCGTGCAGCCACACCCCCAGGCAGGCGGCGTCCCAGGCCGGCATGCCCTGGGCCAGCAGCGCACCCAGCACGCCGCTGAGCACATCGCCCAGGCCGGCACCGGCCATGGCCGGGTGACCGCGCTGGCACAGTGCCAATTGCCCGGCCGGGTCGGCCACCAGCGTGCCGGCGCCTTTAAGCACACACACCGCCGCGTACTTGCGCGCCAGCTTGAGCGCCGCCCAGGAGCGATCGGCCTGCACCGCTTCGGTGGAAATCCCCAGCAGGCGCGCCGCCTCCCCCGGATGCGGGGTAATGATGCTGCCCGCCGCCAGCGGCAAGGGTGCTTGCGCCAGCAGGTTCAGCGCATCGGCATCCCACACCTGGGCGTGCCTGGCCGGCACCACCGCCGAGAGCAGGCTGCGCCCCCAGGCGGCCTGCCCCAGTCCGGGTCCGACCACCAGTACGGTGGCGCGTTCAATCGGCGCCATCAACTGGTTGGCCGAATGCACGCCCAGGCTCATCACCTCGGGCAGGCGGGCCAGCGCGGCGGGCAGTTGCTCGCTGCGGGTGGCCAGTGACACCAGGCCGGCGCCGCAGCGCAGCGCCGCCTCGGCACTGAGCAGCACCGCACCGCCCGTGCCACGGTCGCCACCGACCACCAGCACATGGCCGAAGTCGCCCTTGTGTGCGGCATTCGAGCGCGGCGCGACGCTCGCCAGGGTGACGCTGGTGAGCACCAATGGCTGATTTGCAGGGTGTTTGGTCTGAGGCATGCGTCGTTCGGCTCCGATGTCTGGCAGAATTATACGCACCTGAATCATCGTTGCCCTATTTCGCATGTCTGCTTCCCCCCTCGATCTACCCGCCCTCGCCCAATCGATCAAGGATTGGGGCCGTGAACTGGGCTTTGCGCACGTCGGCATTGCCGGTGTGGAGCTGGGCGAACACGAAAAACACCTGGAACGCTGGCTGGCCGAGGGCTATCACGGCGAGATGGAGTACATGGGCGCCCATGGCAGCAAACGCTCGCACCCCGACGAGCTGGTGCCGGGCACCTTGCGCGTGGTGTCGCTGCGCATGGACTACCTGCCGGGCGACACGCAGATGGCGCAGATGCTCGCCCAGCCCGAAAAGGCCTACATCTCGCGCTATGCGCTGGGGCGCGACTACCACAAGCTGGTCCGCAAGCGCGTACAGCACCTGGCCGAGCGCATCCAGAAAGACATCGGGCCGTTCGGCTTCCGCGCCTTCGTCGACAGCGCGCCGGTGCTGGAAAAGGCCATCGCCGAACAGGCCGGGCTGGGCTGGATCGGCAAGAACACCTTGTTGCTCAACCGCAAGGCGGGCAGCTACTTCTTCCTCAGCGAGCTGTTCGTCGACCTGCCGCTACCGGTGGACGAGGCGCAGGCCACCGAGCATTGCGGGCGGTGCAGTGCATGCCTGGACATCTGCCCCACCCAGGCCTTCGTGGGGCCGTATGTGCTGGATGCGCGGCGCTGCATTTCGTACCTGACCATCGAACTGAAGAGCGCGATCCCCGAAGAGCTGCGGCCGCTGATCGGCAACCGGGTGTTCGGGTGTGACGATTGCCAGATCGTGTGCCCGTGGAACCGCTTTGCCCGGCCCACCGGCGAAGCGGATTTCAAGCCGCGCCACGGGCTGGACAATGCCGGGCTGGCGGAGCTGTTCATGTGGGATGAAGAGACGTTTCTGGCCAGCACCGAAGGCTCGCCGCTGCGCCGGGCGGGGTATGAGCGCTGGTTGCGCAACCTGGCGGTGGGGCTGGGCAATGCGCCCTCGACCATCCCGGTGCTGGAGGCGCTCCAGGCGCGGCGGGAGTATCCGTCGGAGCTGGTGAGGGAGCATGTGGAGTGGGCGCTGCGTCAGCATCAGGCACGGCTTTAGGTCTGCAGCGCGACCATCGCGGGTCAAGCCCGCTCCCACAGGGACAGCACCGGTTTCAAGAACAGTGGTGATCCTGTGGGAGCGGGCTTGACCCGCGAAGAAGCCCTCAATGCTCGTCGTTGTACTGGAACTTGGGCATTTCCCAGCGAAACCGTATCGCCAGCAGCCTGAGCAGCAACCCGCCAAACAGCGTCAGCAGAATCGCCTGCTCCCCCGGCACCTTGAAGTACACGCACCCCAGGTAGAACCACGCCGCCAGAAACGACACGCTGGCATACAGCTCACGCCGGAAGATCAGCGGAATGTCGTTGCAGAAGATATCCCGCAGGATGCCGCCAAACACGCCGGTGATCACCCCGCTGATCGACGCCACCAGCATGCCCTGGCCCATTTCCAGCGCGGTCATGCAGCCAATCAGGGTGAACGCCACCAGCCCCAGCGCATCGAGCACCAGAAACAGCGAACGCAGGTGGCGCATCAGCGGCGCGATGAAAATGGTGATCAAGGCCGCCACGCTGGTCAGCACCAGGTACTCCGGGTGCTTCACCCAGGTCAGCGGGTAGTGGCCCAGCAGCACGTCGCGCACCGAGCCTCCGCCCAGGGCCGTGACGCAGGCGATCAGCACCACGCCGAACCAGTCCATGCCGCGCCGCCCGGCCGACAGCGCCCCGGTCATGGCTTCGGCGGTAATGGCGATCAAATAGAGCATCAACAGCATGATGGCGCAGGTCCGTGCAAAGAGGCGCGCAGTCTACCCAGTTGCCCCAGGCACCAAAAGGGGGCGCGCCAACGATTGTTGGCGCAGTGCGGGTCAGAACTTGATGAAGTGCTCGCGGTAGTGGCGCAGCTCGGCGATGGATTCGCGAATATCGTCCAGCGCCAGGTGCGTGCCACCCTTCTTGAAGCTGTCGCGCACCTCGGGAGCCCAGCGTGCGGCCAGCTCCTTGAGGGTGGACACATCCAGGTTGCGGTAGTGGAAGAAATTCTCCAGCTCGCGCATGTGGCGGTACAGGAAGCGACGGTCCTGGCAGATGCTGTTGCCGCAGATCGGCGACTTGCCCTTGGGCACCCACTGGTCCAGGAAGCGGATCGTCTCGGCCTCGGCCTCGGCCATGCTCACCTTGCTCTCGCGCACGCGCTGGGTCAGGCCGGAGTTGCCGTGGGTACGGGTGTTCCACTCGTCCATGCGCGCCAGCACCTCGTCACTGTGGTGGATGGCGATCACCGGACCTTCGGCCAGGGTGTTCAGGTCACTGTCGGTGACGATGGTGGCCATCTCGATGATGACGTCGCTGTCCGGATCCAGGCCGGTCATTTCCAGATCGATCCAGATCAGGTTCTGTGGGTTCTGCATGATTCTGCTCCTCGGTAGGCGCGCAGTTTAGCCTAGTGGAGCGTGCTAGACTCGACGCCGTTGCACCCTCACATGCTTTGCTTGACGAAACGAGACCTACATGGCCAAACGCCAGCTCAATCGCCGCCAGAACTGGCGCATCGAAAAAATCCAGGGTGAGCGCGCCGCCCGCGCTGCCAAACGCGAACAGCACACGCTGGACACCCTCGAAGGCGGCGACCTGGGGCCTGAACAACTGGGCCTGGTGATTGCACACTTCGGCGTGCAGGTGGAAGTCGAAGCACAGGACGGCGACGTGGCCGGCCAGGTGTTCCGTTGCCACCTGCGCGCCAACCTGCCAGCGCTGGTCACTGGTGACAAGGTGGTATGGCGCGCCGGCAACCAGGGTATCGGCGTGATCGTGGCGCAGATGCCGCGCAGCACCGAGCTGTGCCGCCCCGACAGCCGTGGCCAGCTCAAGCCGGTGGCGGCCAACGTCGACCTGATCGTGATCGTGTTCGCCCCGGCCCCCGAGCCGCATGCCAACCTGATCGACCGTTACCTGGTGGCCGCCGAGCATGCCGGTATCCGCCCGCTGCTGCTGCTGAACAAGGCCGACCTGATCGACGAGCAGAACGCCCCGGCGCTGAATGCGCTGCTGGCGGTGTACCGTCAGCTGGGTTACCCGCTGCTGGAAGTGTCGGCGCACCATGGCGACGGCATGCAGCAGTTGCAGACCTTGCTCGATGGGCACATCAGCGTGTTCGTCGGCCAGTCCGGGGTGGGCAAGTCGTCGCTGGTCAACAGCCTGCTGCCCGATGTCGACACCCGCGTAGGCGAGCTGTCGGAGTGGTCGGGCCAGGGCCAGCACACCACCACCACCGCGCGGCTGTATCACTTCCCGGGTGGCGGTGAGCTGATCGACTCGCCGGGCATTCGCGAGTTCGGCCTGGGGCACGTGAGCCGGGCGGACGTGGAGGCCGGCTTCATCGAGTTCAACGACCTGATCGGCACCTGCCGCTTCCGCGACTGCAAGCACGACCGCGAGCCGGGCTGTGCGCTGCTCAAGGCGCTGGAAGACGGGCGCGTGCAGCAGCAGCGCATGAACAGCTATCGCTCGATCATTGCCAGCCTGCCGCAGGACAGCTACTGACGGTCATGGCGCAGGCGTTTGTTCGATGAACATCGCGTGCGCCACATCCTCGACCAGGGCCTTGGACATGCCGCTCAGGTAATGTGCCGCCCAGACAAGCGTGCCATCCGGCTCGATGCCGGCTTGCAAGGTGAGCTTGTAGGCGCAACTGAGCAGCAGGGCTGATTGTTCCAGGGCGAAGTCGGCGTTGTGGCCGGCTTGCACGCGAAACAGGCGCTCGGCGGTGGGGCCGCCCTCGCCTTCGCCGAAAGTGCCGACGCCTAGTGTCTTGAAGACTGAGCTGTTTTCCATCTGTTATCTCCCGACGACTTTCTTAATTGGCTCTACGGGCGTCTTCGCCGGCAAGGCCGGCTCCTACAGGTACTGCGAGCCTTTGTAGGAGCCGGCCTTGCCGGCGAACGAGCGCACAGCGCTCGCGATCAGTGCACGAGAGGATGTCTTCGAGGGGCAGATTGGCGTAATGCGGTGGATCGGGGACGATTTTCAACATGACCAACTCCAGTATCAGTGGAGCTACCACGCTTTGCTGTCAAACAAATAGGTGGCAGCTGTACGCGGGTTGACAGACCGAGGATACCGGAACTCGGCGCACACGAAGTGCCCCACGCACAGCCGCCATAAAGCGATGCACATGTGGTCCGAAATCAGTAACGGCCTGTCAAAACCGGTCGTTGAACACCAACGACGGGACGCAGACTAGAGCGCTACCGTGACCACCGCAATGGCGGGAAAGCGGCAAAAGTATGATTGGGAAGGGGCCTACAGGGAATAGGGAAATTCCGAAGATTCGCCTTACGCGGACACCTGTAGGAGCCGGCCTCGCCGGCGAAGGCGTCAGTTGTCGCAACACATTTGTAGGCCTTTTCACCCAGGCATGTAGTCCACCTCCTGATTCAATCCCACGCCTTGCACCATGCGTCGTAATCATCAAAGGTATCCCGCACCAGATTTGCGCCCACCAGGGACCTCCGGATGCCAGTCTCACTCCTCTACTGCCGCAACGACCTGGCCGCCGCCATGGCCATCGGCGAGCACCTGCGCCTCGAGGGCCTGGCCACCTGCCTGGAGGCCATCGACCCCCAGGCCGACGATGCCTGCACCCTCACCACCCTCATCAGCCGCAGCCTGCACGGCTGCACCCACCTGATCGTGCTGGTGTCGGGCAACACCTGCGGCGCCTGGTGGGTGCCCTTCGCCCTGGGCGCCGCAGCGCTGGCCGACCGCCGGGTCGCCACGTTCCAGCTGGGCGAGCCGGCCAGCCCCACCTACCTGGGCGAACTGCCGGCCATGGCGCAAGCCGCCGACCTGGACCTGTTCGTCAGCGCGTACCGCCTGGAACACACCCTTGGCCGCGCCCTCAACCTGCCCACACAGGCCGCACCCGGCGACAATCGCTGCAATGCCCAGCACTTCCAGGCCGAGCTCAAGGCCAGCATCGGTCGCGGCTACTGAAATGCCGAACCCCACACAGCACAACGCCCGCACGGATCACTCCATGCGGGCGTTGTCGGCTGCCGGCTCACTGCGGCTTGTTGCTGTCTCTTACACACATCTCCGAGCCCACGAGACCGTACTAGATCTCGTA
>OLII01000236.1_pt1 | contig 22205 bp, 19 predicted proteins | sample 1609481 | NCBI WGS metagenome assembly OLII01 (sample SAMN05416859, study PRJEB24817) | seawater metagenome | isolation source: Sea water | place: Canada:Atlantic | collected 2013-11 | reverse complement strand
CGAGATCTAGTACGGTCTCGTGGGCTCGGAGATGTGTATAAGAGACAGGTTCTACGGTTACGTATACCTTTGATGCGCGCTTTGACGTGGTCACGAAACTTTAAAGAGAAGTCAGCTAAACGACCGTAACCTTGCGGTAAAATTTTCTCAATTTGTTCGCGTAACATGCGGATAAGAATGGGTGCACTGCCAGAGCTTGAAAGCGCAATGATCATAGGTGAGCGATCAATAATCGCTGGTGTGATGTAGGTACACAGGGCAGGTTGGTCTACTACATTGGCGAGAATGTTAAATTCAACTGCCTCATGGTAAATCTGCTCATTTACCTCAGTGTTGTCAGTTGCGGCAATGACTAAAGTAATATTATTAAGTAAGCCTGATTGATAATTATGTTTTAACCAATTGAGTTCATTATCATTGATTAATCGCTCAACCCCCTCGGTGACGGTTTCAGCCATAATGGTGATATTGGTTGTAGTTTTTAATAACAGCTCAATTTTACGGGCGGCAACATCACCACCACCTACCACCATGGCATTAATTTTACTGCCATCGAGAAATACCGGAAAATACTTCATATTCAATCTACTTGCTTGCTAGTTCATCTTCATAGGTTCAGATTAACATAGCAAAAACCAGAAAACCTTAATCTATAATAAGTCCTTTGCTCGATATGTTATTGTTAACTCAAAGTTAGTAATGATTCACTTACCGCTAGCCCATTAGCATCACCATAAATATACTGGCCAGGCATAAAATTAATACCAGCAAAACTTATCGGATCATTGATGTCACCGACATCAAGTTTTTCGGTTTTTATCGGATTACAGCCAAGCGCTTTTACGGCAATATCTAATGTTGCGATGGTGCCGGCATCACGAATACAGCCATTAATCACCACAGCTTGCCAATTATTCTTAACGGCACTTTCAGCAATCATATCGCCCAATAACGCTTTATTCATGCTGCCTTTACCGTCAACGACTAATACTTTTCCAGTGCCATCGATTGCTAATACTTCTTTTACTTTCGAGTTATCCTCAAAACAAGAGACAGTAATAATTTCACCACTAAAAATAATGCGTTTGCCATAATCGACTAAAGGAAGTCTAGCGAGTTGCAATTGCTCAGGATATTTATCAAATAAGTCGGGTAACAGATCTAACATGATTATTTGCCTTTTATACCAATTGAAATGATTATTTTTTCCTACTCTAGCAGCAATGAGTGGTAAACTAGCATCATGCTTATTTATTATCACTATGTGTCCTCAGCAATACTTGCTTCGTTAAGACCATCAGTGATAACAAAACCCAAATACCAATAGAGAAGTTCAGATGCCTTGGATACAACTTAGATTAAGCGCCAACGAAGATAACGCGGAAAAATACAGTGATTGGCTTTCTGCTTGTGGCTCACAAGCGGTTACCTTTATCGATGCTCAAGATACGCCAATTTATGAGCCACTGCCGGGTGACGAAGTTATTTACTGGTCAAATACTGTGGTAATGGGGCTGTTTGAAGCGAGTCATGATATGGACAAAGTAATCAGCTACCTAAAAGGTATTCATCCAGATAAAGAAAACATGCAATACAAGTTAGAGCAACTTGAAGATAAAGACTGGGAACGTGAGTGGATGGATAACTTCCACCCAATGAAGTTTGGTGAGCGCTTATGGGTTTGTCCTAGCTGGCGTGAAGTGCCAGAGCCTGATGCGGTGAATGTTATGTTAGACCCAGGTTTGGCGTTTGGTACCGGAACACATCCAACAACCGCGCTTTGTTTAACTTGGTTAGACGGATTAGATTTAGCGGGTAAAACCGTGGTTGATTTTGGTTGTGGCTCGGGGATTTTATCGCTTGCGGCTCTTAAATTGGGCGCGAAAAAAGTCATTGGTATTGATATTGACCCACAAGCATTACAAGCCAGCCTTGCCAATGCAGAGCGTAACAATGTTGCTGACCGTCTTGAGTTATTCTTACCAAAAGATCAGCCAGAGTTTAAAGCTGATGTCGTTGTTGCTAACATTTTGGCCGGCCCACTACGTGAGTTAGCACCTACTATTATTGAGTTTGTTGGCAACAAAGGTCTATTAGCACTTTCAGGTGTTTTAGAAGAGCAAGCTGAAACACTACAAACTATTTATGGTCAATGGTGTGATATGGAACCAGTAAGCATTCAAGAAGAATGGGTTCGTTTAAACGGACAACGTAAGTAACTAGCCGTTCTTCGTTATCCTCAAAAAAAGCTAGTTCACCTCCGAGCAGATAATTAAGTCATCCCCGAGTTCTCTTGTCGGGGATCCAGCTCTTTATCTCAGCTTTCTTATCGGTAAAATGCCATTGGTAAAACACCATTAGCGAAAGCCTCAATAATCCATACCCCAAGAGCTATCTAAAACCTCTTTAACTTTAGCTTCGAATAATACCACTTGGTTGCGTCCGGCTTCTTTTGCTTGATACATGGCAGTGTCAGCATCTTTTAATAACTCAGCCAAACGAAAGCCTGAACGTTTTATATCGGTAACACCAAAGCTTGCGGTTATTGAAAAGTCGCCACCTGAAGCTTCGGTGATTATATTTTCTATCGCCACTCGACAAGACTCTGCTCTTATTTTTGCTTCATCAATGCCACAGCTTGGTAAAACCAAACAGAACTCTTCACCACCTAGCCGAGAAAATATATCGCTAGTTTTCCCAACGGCTTGGCAAACTTTAATGGTTTCTTTTAACGCCCAATCACCACAGGCATGACCATAATTATCATTCACCAATTTAAAGTGGTCTAAATCGAACATGATCACAGACAAGTCTTGTTGGGCGGTTTTACAATATCGTAAAGCGCTCACCGCAACATAGGTAAAGTGACGTCGATTATAAATACCCGTTAAATCATCTGATTCAGAAAGAATTTTTACTCGTTGATGAGCTCGCCATAACCGCGCTGCCCACACTGAAAATATGCCCAATAAAAGAATAAGTACAATCAAACCTAACTGAATATTACGTAATTTAATCTGCGCTAAGGCTTGCTCGCTGGTTAAGGTGTTATTTTTTTTATACAAGAGCTCAATAATACCGACTTGTTCTAAAGATTTATGTTGAGCTAACTGAAATGCCAAATGCTTTGTTTTTACTTCATCAAGAAAGGCTTTGTCTAACTGGGAGAATACTTTGAAATGTTCAAGTGCTAACTCAAAATCCTGTTGTTGCTCTGCCACTTGATATAACACTTGGTAGCTCTCTCTTGCTCGTTCTACCCCGGTATTAAATTCATTCAATGCTACAGCTTCTTTAGCTGCTAGCTTGGCATTTTCTAAATCATTTAGTTGCAGGTGAGCTTGGGCAATAATATTGTTGATTGCAGCAATCAGCATAGGGAATAAAGTATTATCTATTTCTTCAAGGTGCGGTATTAATAAAGCTAACGCTTGCTCGGGCTTTTGCTCTTCTAAAAATAGCAGGGCTTGTATTCGTCTAATTGAATTTAGCCCAGTTTTGTTATCGGCACTGTCACACAAAGTAATGGCGTCTGTAATAACCTTATCACTGGAGGTTAATTGTTTTAAATACAGTTGCGATTCTAGGCGGTACTTTTCAACAAAACATTGACTATAAAGCGACAAATTATGTTTTTCTAATTTAGCTAATTGCTCTAGCGCTAAGTCATATTGTCTTAAGTTACTGTAAAAAATCACGATGGCTAAAATACTTTTTTGCAGTAGCTCTTTATTATCAATATATTCAAGCATATCGTTATTATCAGCAATGTATTGCAAACCTTCAGCCCACTTATGGTTGATGGCAGACAAGTTTATCAAGGTATGGTTAGCTCTAAACTTCAGTTGAACATCGTTGCTACTCGCTAAAATACTTTTTAACTTTGCCTCAGACTTCTTATGCTCTCCGGTGTAAGCGTAATGATACCCTTGTAAGTAATTAAAAAATTGCTGATCTGAGCGAGTAAATTGACTGCGTAATTGGCTTAATTCAGCCAGTAACTCTCTAAACAATTTAGGATCACTCAAACGACTATCATCTGCGAGTTTAAACTTTTCAGCGATATCTTTACTAACAATCAAGGCGTCAGCTAGATGTGGCTTTCTGCCATTTTCACTTTCATTGGTCGAGGCTTTTATCTGTGCAGAAGCTAATGAAATCAAGAGCGTAAAACAGCTAATGCATACTAAGCGGTGAAGTTTGTTGGGGGTTTTGAGAAAGTAGCTTTGAAAAAAAGGTCGAAAGGGATGGTAAACAGTTCGAATTGAACTCTTTATTTTATTAGTGACGCTACTGCTTGGCTGGGGGCTAACTACTGTCACGCTTAATTAATATCCTACTTTACAGCTGAGTTACCAACACAATGATTGTTAACCTGTAAAAAAGTAAAATTTAATAGTTAAGTGATACCAATAATACTAAAAAATATGCAACACAGTGTGCGACTTTTTATTGAACTGGCATCTAGAGTGGTACAGCAACTCACTAACTAATACTTTAAAGTACATTCTCTCCAGTATAGCAGTAAAACCTAGACCTGAGGCGTGATATTTCAAAGAGTTTGACCACTTTTGTGAAAGAGAAAACTCATGTTGATGGGCTGTTAACTTGCAGCAAATTACTGCGAAAAAACAACCAGTCAGCTGGTCAATCAGTCAATCAACCAATCAAGAAATCAGTCATTCAAGTAATCAGCCAATGAGTCAGTTACTAGTGTTCTAGCGATTGTGCTCAGTAAAGTTATAATATTACGGCACTAAAGTTAATGACGGACCATTTTTAATACGCTCTTCGCGTTTATCAATAGCGGCAAGTTTCGTTAAAATATCTTCATTGGGTATCATGTTGCTGCACGGAGGAATCACTAAGGTGGTGTGCATAAATAGTTCTGCATCAACTAAATCAACTAAGGCAATTTTGTCATCACGCATGGCGTCAATGGCAATACCTTTTGCTTGATACAATATTACCTGATGATCAGCTGGGTAATGTTCAAGCAGTAAATCAACCAACACTTGGCGATAAGCTTTGCCCGTGGCAAATTTACCTAAGGATTTATCGCCCGCTAAAGCAACTTGCCATAAAATTAAATGGGCAGAAGTGTCTATATTGCGCTTATAAAACATAAACTGACTGGTTTCATAATGCATACAACCAGTTTTACCCGGATCTATGGCTAAATCAGCGTACAAACAATCTTCAGCAGAAATTCCTGGCTCCATCGTGGCAGGTAAATCTTCAGCCTTGGCTTTTTTAATTGCTCTATGACTTACACAAGCAAACACACCGGGATGACCATAAAAGGCTGCGACTACTTTTTTGCCCTCTCTTACTTGGCTTAAAATGGCTTCAACCATTTCGTTGTAAGTGATATTACGGTTTTTACCTTCTTGATAATAACCTTGCAGACTGCGGACATCGTTATTCATCCCTTCCAGCCATTTTTCAGCGAAGCCATTCGCCATTAGTGAAAACACCACGTCTGCCTGTTCAATATGACTTTTGGCAATAGGGCTAATGTGAGCGCCTAATGTCATACCTGTACCAACACACACTAAACTACCTGACATGGGATTTTCCTACTTATTTGTTAACTAATTACTTAACTCAGCAACTAACTTGTTTATGCATTGCTGAGTCTTTGGGATGAATTTAACGATTAATCGTTGGGTTTTGTTTATTGTTGTAAAGACATTTCGCAACTAATCAATGCTCCAAGCATTATCTAGCGAAGGTTTTTTTGGCTCTGGCACTTGGTGGACAGTCACGCGGTTACGACCGGCATTTTTTGACTCATAGGCCGCCATATCTGCATCGGCGAGTAATTTATCTAAATTAAAGCCAGAGCGTTTTACGTCAGTTACGCCAAAGCTGGCGGTAATGGTAAAGTCATGGGTAGACTCTTCGGTAATAATCGCTTCAATGGCGGCGCGGCAATCTTCAGCGCGAAGCATGGCGGCATCAATATTACAGCTAGGTAACACTAAGCAAAACTCTTCACCACCTAAGCGGGCAAAAATATCATTTTGACGACCAATGCTTTTACACACTTTAATGGTTTCTTTTAATGCCCAATCGCCACAACCATGGCCAAAGCTATCGTTAATTTTTTTGAAATGGTCTAAATCAAACATAATTAAACTCAAGTCTTGTTGAGCATTTTTACAGTACTTCAACGCGCTTTCGGTAACATGGGTAAAGTGCCCACGATTAAAGATACCAGTGAGCGGATCATATTCTGCGAGCTCTTTTACTCGTTTATGGGCGCGATAAAAACGAAAGCCCAACACTGAAAGCACTAAAATAATTAAGGCCAACGATAAAATGATCAGCTTTTTGTTAGCGGCTTCTGTTTTCGCAAGCGCTTGCTCGGCGGCAAGGGCATTATTTTGTTCATTAAGTAGCTTTATTTGGCTTTCTTGTTCAAAGGTTTGATGTTCGGCTAGTTGGAAAGCAAGGTGTTTGGCTTTTTCGCCTTCAAGGTGTGCCTTATCCAGTTCAGCGAATTTAGTGTGATACTTCAAAGAGCTTTGAAAATTATTGTTTCTTAATGATATTTGGTACATTAATTTATATGCATCAACTACAGCTTGAGTTGTTTGAATGCTCTCGCCAACTTGAATTGATTTTTCCGCAAAAATTTCTGCTTGTTTTAGATCATGAAAGTTCCAATGTGCTATAGCCAAAGTACTGTAGACTTCAGCTATGAGTCGTGGGTATCTTGTTCCTTCAATCTCATCTAAATAGGGTGAAAGAGTATCAGAAGCTTTTTGAGGCTCATTGTTGTCGATATAAAAGCTTGCAGCATAAGACCGAATGAAATTAGCCATAATGGGTTCTTGATTGCATGCATCTATTGCATCAGAGAAGTTTAACTTGTTTTTTCTGAGTTGATTTAATCTTAAACTAGCTTCAATTATTAGTTGTTTTGAAATACATAACTCTCGGCTTTTACTTGCTTGCTCTTTTAGTTGTTCTGCATACTTTTGGCCGCGCTCGTACTGACCTAGTTGATTATAAAAAACAGATGTAATAGTTAAGCCATTGAGATAAACCTCAGCATCAGAAATATGATTGATTTCATTGAGAAGCTGGGATAAATGAGATAGGCCCATCGACCAATTTTGCTGAATCGCAAAGATATTAATCAAAGTTACTCTGGCTCTAAATTTGATAGATAAAGCGGAATCAGGAGAGTTTAGGATTTCTAATAATATCGATGAAGCTTTTTTTGTTTCACCAGCAAAGGTATACTTATATGCCACAAGATAATTGAGATAATCTTTTTGCTCATTAGTCATTTGCACGGAGGCATTTGCTAACTTAGCGATAGACGCCTCAAAAAGCGAAAAATTATTGCTTCTTATTTTGTTAGCGTGTTCCAGTTGCTGATCAATTTCTGAATTGGTTAATGAAAGTACGCTCGTTGAAAAAAAAGTAAGTAACACAAACAGTGAGTGTGAAAGTGATTTAACCATGTTTGCATTACTCTCGGAAAGTTAGGCGCTTATAGCTTTATTTTTATCTTCTTGTTCTTCCTCTGACGTTCCGTCTTCGTCATCTTCAGCGGGCACTAATATACATACAATATCAGGACAAATATCTAATTGTCGCTCAAGTGAGATGATGTCTTTAGTTCTGATTGCTTTAGCTTGTTCAGCGTTTATTTCTGCTTGCGCTAATAACTGTTCGATATCTGCATGTGCAAGTTGCGCCATAGCTTCTAGTAGTTGTACTGCTTTACTCATAGGTTTACTCCATTTTATTGTTGTTAAAGGTAGTATGTAACGTCTTACCTATTATTGAGCGTATAAATTAGCAGAAAAACGCTTAGTAGGGCAATGGCTTATCTCATCTTTTGGCAGTATTGTGGTGATAACCGGGTGTTGCCACATATGTGGCTCAATGTATTGATGTCGAGTATTAGTGAGGTTTTGTTCACTCTTAAGGTTAACGATAAAACCGAGTTTGTTAACAAAGCGTTCAGTTGCCAGATTTTTGTGTGAGTAAACTGCATTGATACACGTTAATTGCATATGGGTAAAGCCATATTCCATTAAGGCGCCCATGGCTTCTTCGGGAAAAAGCCTACCATTTGCAGCTGGAGTCAGCATGATGCCAATCTCGGCGATATTATCACTGTTTGAAAAAGTTAACGCTTGCAGACCTATGATTGCTGCAGTGGCTTTTTCAACAATCGCCCAAGTCAGTATCTTTGGCTCAGGCTTAGTCATCGCTTTTAAAGTCGAGCTAAACGCTTTCTCTGCCGCTGCAATGGATAATGGCTCGCCAATATGGCGCATCACTTTTGCATCAGTATAAAGGCTAAGGTACAAGGTTTTATCTTGCTCTGCTAACGGCCTAATCAATAACCGCTCTGTGGTGAAACTGTGCAAGGGCGTCGTCATTTAACTGTGCTGCTTTACGGGCGGCGTGATTGGCGTGTTTTCCTCTTCAGCCGCTTGAAATACGGTTACGCGGTTACGGTCATTATTTTTTGAGGCATAAGTGGCATAGTCTGCATCGGCGAGTAATTTATCTAAATTAAATCCAGAGCGTTTAACGTCAGTTATGCCAAAGCTTGCTGTTAGGGAAAACTCGCAACCAGAGTCTTGAGTTTTTATTGCTGCAATGGCTTTTCTACACGCTTCGGCCTGTGCAATCGCAATATCAATACTGCAGCTTGGTAAGATGATACAAAACTCTTCGCCGCCTAATCGGGCGAAAATATCATCTTGGCGGGTAATGTCCTGACAGGTTTTTACAATGGTTTTTAATGCCCAGTCTCCACAAGGGTGACCGTGGCTGTCATTGATGCTTTTGAAATGATCGATATCGAACATAATGACACTTAAATCTTTTCGCATACTTTCACAATGCTCTAACGCACTTAGGCTAGCTTGAACTAAGTGTCCTCGATTAAATATGCCGGTGAGGGCGTCATATTCTGCGAGTTGCTTGACGCGTTTATGTTCACGCCTTAACCGTAATCCAAATGCGGTAAGCATGATGATAATAAAGGTCAATAACACTAACAATAAGTGTCTGTTATCAACTTTAGTTTCTGCCAGGGCTTGTTCAGCTTGCAGGTAGTTATTTCGCTCATTGAGTAATTTTATTTTATTCGCCTGTTCTGCAGCACGGTGTTGTGCCATTTGAAAAGCAAGGTGTTTGGCTTCTTCAGCTTTTAGTTGCGCTTTTTCGATACTGCTGTACTGCTCTAAATAATACAGTGCATCAGTTAAGTTTTGCTCGTTCTTAGCCAGTTGATAAAGCAGGCGATAGGTTTCAACGCCTTGTAAAAGGTTCGACATGTTTGCATTAACGTCGAGCGCTGCTTGGGCATGCTTTTGGGCATTGGCTTGGTCATTATTAAGTAAGTAAGCTTTAGCAAGAACATTATTCATTTCAGCGATTAAAATTGGGTATTGAGTCGCATTGACTTCTTCAAGGTTAGCTAACATTATCCCCTGTGCTACTTGGGGTAAGTTTTCTTGTAAGTAGAGTTTGGCTTTGTGAATGCGCACTAGGTTAGCGGTAACAATGAAGTCGGCATCAATACAAGTATTAATGGCATTTTCAAATTCATTACTGGTTAGCTTTAACGTGTTTAAATTGAATTTCGCTTCCAAGGAAAGTTGTTTAAAGATGCAGTTGTTATTAGGTGATAGTTTTTGCTGGCTGAGCTTATCAATGTAATCGAGTGCTAACTGGTATTGTCCCAGTTGGCTGTAAAAGATAGTTGTTGCCAATAAATTACTTTGTAGAGACTCTTTATCTTTAATTTCAGCGGCTAAATTTGCGTTGTCGGCAATGTGCTTTAAGCCTGTTAACCAGTCATGTGTGGTGATTGCGATGTGAGCTAAAAGGTAATTTGCTTTAAACTTTAATAATTTGCTGGCGTTGCTCTGTAACAGGCGGTTAAATCTTTCTCGTGATATATTGTATTGGCCAGCATATAACTCTTGATATGCGGTAAGAAAGGTAACTTTATGCTGTTGCTCGACGGTAATGTTAACTTGGTTTTTAAGCTCTGAGAGTAGATTTTTTAATAATTTAGGCTCTGTGCTCTTTTTATTCATTGCCAAGCTTAACTTGGCAGCAATCTCGTCAACAGTGAGCGACTTTTGCTGTGTTTGAGTCTGCGGTTCAGTTGAACTGGTATATGCAAAAGCCGCAGGTGTGGAGCAAGTAAAAGCTAACAGCATAATTAGGCTACATGATGTAACTAAATTATAAGCTGTTAGGTTTTTTATAGCGTTAAACATTAACTCGCTGACTTAAGCTGTTTTTGAGTTAGTGTCTGTCTCGTTTTCTTCTTGCTCATCTTCACTTGGTTCATCATCATCTGCTGGACTAAGCGGTGCTATAAGTTGAATTTTAGATATTTCATCCGTACTGTGAAATAGCGCTTCAACATCACTGTTGGTAATTGCTTGTTGCTGAGTATCGCTTAGGTCGGTATTTGCTAATAACGCTGTAATACTTTCTTCGTTAACAACGGTAGCATTGTTAGCCATTGTCTCTAACACTTGGATTACTTTACTCATGGTGGGTCTCTTTTTTTATTGTTGCAGAATAGTTTAAATACTTTCTGTATTTTTATCTCGGCTTGTTTCGGCAGTTAATTTAGCAGTAAATAGACTTGTTAAGCAATGAGATTTTGTGTGACTTGATGGTAATTTCAGCACATAAGTCTGAAAAACTAATACGAGAGAAGAATTTGTTCGACTGAGTTGAATTAGCTTAACGCTTTTCGAGATAACAATAGTGTTTATCTGTATTTTTTTGAGGGGAGTTGGCGTCATAGCTAAAGCCTAAACGGGTAAATAGCTTTTCACTTTGAGCATTGTCACGGTTATAAAAGGCATTGATTTTAGTCAGTGCTAATACAGTGAAGCTGTAGTGAATAAGTGCCTTTAGGGCTTCTTGAGCAAAGCCTTTTTTTTGTTGCTGCTCAACTAGTATTATACCAACTTCTGCCTGATTAATATTTGAATGAAGTCCTTGTTGTATCACATGACTATTGTAGGGGAAGGTAAGATAACACAAGGTTAATATGCCAATAATGTTTTGGCTATTTCGACACACAATGGCCCAAGTGACTATGGTTTTTTTATCCCCGTTTTGCGCGCGCTGATTATCTCTCATTAAGCGAGTATGTTGCTGTATCGCATCTGTTCTCGTTAAAGCTCCACCATTGTGGCGCATAATATTGGCGTTAGTATATTGCTGAGCAAAAAAGCTTTGGTCGGCTGTGGTTATTGGCCTAAAGGTTAATCGTTTACTGGTAAAGCTGTTCATGAGCAAGAATTAATTATAGCTCCATGTGGTGTCTAAGGTTTTTTCTGACTCTTCATCAGTGCGTTGAAATACAGTAACCCTGTTTCGGCCTGCATGTTTTGATTGATAAGCCGCACAGTCAGCATCGGCGAGTAATTTATCCAAATTAAAGCCTGAACGTTTAGCGTCGGTAACACCAAAACTGGCGGTAATGGTAAATTCACATCCTGATGCTTGGGTAACAATAGATTCTATTGCCACACGACAGGCTTCGGCGCGTAATGTTGCCACTTCAATATTACAGCTTGGTAAAACAATACAAAATTCTTCGCCCCCTAAGCGAGCAAAAATATCGTTTTGTCGACCAATAGCCTGACAGGCTTTTACGGTTTGTTTTAATGCCCAATCGCCACACAGGTGACCATGGTTGTCGTTGATTTTTTTAAACAGATCTAAATCGAACATGATTAAACTTAAATCTTGCTCAGCACTTTCACAGTATTTCAGTGCGCTAAGCGTTACTTGGCTAAAGTGACCTCGGTTAAATGCACCGGTGAGCGGATCGTATTCTGCCAATTGTTTTACCCGTTTATGATCGCGCCATAAGCGCAAACCAAAGAGGGTTAATATCACGATAATAAAAGTGAGTAATGCCATGAATAAGTGTCTGTTGGCTAACTTAGTTTCTGCCAGTGATTCTCTTGCTACCAATAGCTTATTGGTTTCGCTTAATAGCGCGATTTCACTTTGTTGCACTAAGGTTTTATTTTTCGCTAACTGAAAAGCTAAATGTTTGTTTTCTATGTCGTCTGAATCAATTTTGTCATAGACGGCGTATTGTTCGTGATAATTTAACGCTAATGTTGTGCCATTTTCTCGTTTGGCGATTTGGTACAGTATTTTGTAGGTTTTTGCTGCTTGGTTAACATTGCTGTTGTCTTTGTTAGTGAGTAGTGACTGTTGAGCAAAATATTTGCTGTTTTCTAGATCGTTAGCTTGCCAATAAGCCTCTGCCAAAATGTTGTTTACGCCGGTTATTAGCTCAGGGTAATGGGTGCTTTCTATTTCAGCTAAAAATGGCAACAGGCTGTCTATTGCACCATGAGAATTTTGTTCTGTTATGTAAGCTCTTGCTTGGTAAACCCGAATAATGCTGCTAACCATGGTGTCATTAATTTTCTCGCAATGGTTCAGTGCCTTGTAAATAGCTGGGTCGTTGCTCTTAAGTTGTTTTAAGTGAAATCTTGACTCTATTGAGAGTTGCTGCGCAATACACGCTAGTGGTGGTGTTAAGTCTTGAGCTAACAACTCTTTGATGTAATGCAAAGAGAGGTCGTACTGCTTCATTTTTTTGTAAAAAATGATGGTAGTGGTTAAGTGCTCATTTTTACGCGTTGTGTCGGTCAAGGTTTTGGCAAAGTTTATATTCTTGTCAAGTAGAGCTAGGCCTTCAAACCAAAGTTTTTTTACTGCGTAAACGTGAATTAGGGTGTAACTGGCGCGAAACTTAATTAGCTCGTTAGCGTTTGAAGCTAATAACTTGGTGAATTGTTTTTGTGCCTTATCAAGCTGACCGTTAAAGGTGTAACCATAGCCAACTAAAAAATTATAGAGGTGACGCTGATCTTCAGTGAAACGGTTTTCATTGTTGAGTTTATTTAGAATTCGCTGAAATTGAACTGGTTTACTGCGCCTAATTTCATCGGCAAGTTGCAATGATTTTTCAGTGCTGCTGAAATCTTGCTCGCTAGTTTGGTTTGTCGCAACAATTTTGCTTGCTAAGAGTGTTTGGCTAGCGCTAATGGTTTGAGTTGTTACGGCAGGTTTAATTGTTGTGGTTGTTTGGGGTAATGTGGGCTGTGCACTGTGCGCAGGTTGAGTAAAACCTAGCAAGGATATAAATAATACTGCTACTGAGTGTATACGTGAATTGTTGGCAATATAACTTGAACTCATAGCAGTATCATTCCTTTAACTTACTACTTTACGCTGGTGATTTAACTTGAATGCTTAACGTTATGTTAATTAAGCATTGGCAACGAATTTAAGCATACTTTTTGCTTCTTCGTTTTTACTTTCTTCTTGGCTTTCTTGTTCGTCATCTTCAGGTGCAGAAACAATTGAGCACATAGAAATAGGGAAGTTGGTTATGGTATCAGCTAGTTCTTGGCTATCTTGCGCCAAAATAGCTTGTTGCTGTTTTGTTGAAATGTCAGCGTTTGTTAATAATGCATTAAGTTCTTGCGTGCTAACTAAGCTTGCATCATTGGCCATTGTCGCTAGTAGATCGATTACTGTTTTCATACTTCTTACTCCATTTTATTGTTGTTTAAATTGCGCGCTTTGTTTGTTAACAAAGTTTACGATTCTGTTACTCCATTTAATGGCATCTAAACTAGCAGGTTTAGCAAAAGTAAGCTAATGAAAAATAGTGAAATTTGTTAGCTGAATATTACAACGTTTTTCTGTAACTTTAACTTGTTATTGTACATATAGACAAACTGTGGTGTGTGGGACGATTTGGCGCTGTCAACATGGATAAATTATTGGGCAAAAAAATCATCCTGTGGTCATGTGAAGTGATATGCAGTGATGTGATATGCAGTGATGTGATATGAAGTGAATGGATCCTCGACTAGACACTTCGAGGATGACACCGGTTCTAATGGCTAATGCATTAGTTGCATCGTCATTCCCGAGTTTTCTTGTCGGACGTGGCACGGATGCCACTTATTAGATAATGCAGGAGCAATTATCTTGAATCTAGCTCTGACTTATTCAAATATTTGTGATTGAAGTGAATGGACCCTCGACAGGACACTTCGAGGATGACTGTTATTGGTTATGTGGATGACAGCTGTGGATTATTGGGAGGCAACTAGATTTATTTTTGCTTGGCAAATTTCACCACGCCAGTTTGCTCGGCTGAGCGATCAAACACCACGTAATAGTTATTCAATAGCGGTAAACCAATAATGCTTTGATTTGGCCATTGTGGTAATTGGCTTAATAAACGCAAACAAGCTTTGCCGTAATTTGGTGTATTAATTTGCCAATACATTTGTGGTGGGCAAGCAAGTACTTGAGTTTGCTCTGCGCTTGTGGTGGTTGCGTTTTCATTAACAAAAGTAAAATACAAGGTTGGCCACTGGCTTAAGTCGAGTTCGTTGGCATCGATGCCGGTAAGTTGCGCGCTCATTTCTTTAAAGGGCGCTAATAGCTGGGCAAACTTTACATTGCAAGCACTGAGTTCTTTAATCACTTGTTGGTAAATTTCTGAGGTAAGTACTATGCCGCCTGCGCCAGTATCGATAATGGCGTTGGTGAAGTAGCTTTTTAAGTGCTTTTGTTCTAGCGGCGCGGCGTTAATGACCTTGTTGCTAGCGATTTGTACTGATTTGAGTTCAACATTGTAATACACATCGTGTTCAACTTTGATGCTTTGAAAGTCGCCTTGGTATAAATCGGTTTGTTCTTCACCGCCACCTAAGATTAAAAAACCTTGGTTGAGTGGATCTTGGCTGAGTTTTTCTGCGGGCGTTTGTTCGGTATTTTCTTGATTGATATGAATAGCAGAGCGCTTTGAGTGAAAAGCAAACTTATTGGCACTAAGTTGCTGTTGCTCTAATAAAGTAAAGTAAGGCGTAATGTCATGCTCGGGATATTGCCACATCAGTTTTTTAAATGATTTGAGATCTTCAGCTTGCGCTTCGGCTATCGCATTATTATTAAATGGCCAAGGATAACTTACCGGTGGGCTAATATTATGTTCGGTAAAGTATTGGCTAAAATCAAAACCTTTATTTAAGTGGTGATAGGCCAAACCTAAAATACCATCGCTGTCGCCAAAGGTTTTACTTTGCTTGGTGGAATTAACTAAGGCAACCGGGGCGTTTGATAAATTTATACTGGCTGTGTGAGATAGCTTTTGCGGGTGCTCTGATTTCTCGCAATGCTCATGAATATTAATGCTGGTATGAATAACGGGGCCGTTCCAGCCGCCAACGCCATAATTAACTTCTTGCACTGTGGCGGTGGCGGTTAAGTTTTTATCGAGTTTGCCTTGATAGTTTTCTTCTTTAACCACTAGCGTGCTACTGCCGGTATCAAGCAGTAAGTTTACCGGGGATTGTTCACTGCCAAGGTGTAAAGTGGCGCTGTAGTCACCTTTACCGAACACATTGGTAATTGGGAGTCGTAAAATAGTTGTCATGGCTTCTTCACTGATTGGTAAATTAACTGAAAGTTATTATTGCTTTAGCTTGGTGATTAACCCGCGCTTAGTAAATTTACTCTGCCACAGTTGTAGCCTTTATTCGAGCTAAGTTTGCGGCATTTTTGCTATTGTCTTTTTTTGTGCTATTTGTCAACAAATTTGTTAGATAATTGTACGATTTCCGCCCACTTTAATACTTTAATAAATGTCAATATCAAAAAGTCGAAAAAAAGCTAAAATTGTTCAAATTCTATGCTTTTCAATTGAAAAAAAAACGCGTAAACTTAGCGCCCTTTTGAAAGGTAGCTCAAAAAAACAGCAGTATGAAGATTGGCTCTTATCAACTAAATTCGCAGGTAATGCTTGCCCCAATGGCAGGGATCACCGATCAACCTTTTAGACAATTATGTTGTCAAATGGGTGCGGGTTTAGCCGTTTCCGAAATGCTTTCGTCAAACCCGAAAGTATGGAATACCGAAAAGTCAAAATTAAGAATGTTGCATGGTGATGATGCAGGTATCCGCAGTGTACAAATTGCTGGAAGCTGTCCTGAAGAATTAGCCTTTGCTGCCAAGATAAATGCTGATAATGGCGCACAAATTATTGATATCAATATGGGCTGCCCAGCAAAAAAGGTAAACAAAAAATTAGCAGGGTCTGCGTTATTGAGAGATCCTGTGCAGGTTGAGCGTATTGTTCAGTCTGTGGTGAAAGCGGTAGATATTCCGGTGACACTAAAAATTCGCACTGGATGGTGTGAAGATACTCGTAATGGTATTGAAATAGCTAAGATTGCTCAAGATAGTGGTATAGCATCACTCGCAGTGCATGGCCGTACTCGCAATGACTTTTATAAAGGCAATGCGGAATACGACACTATTAAAGCAATTAAAGCGTCTATTTCAATTCCGGTAGTGGCAAATGGTGATATTACCTCACCTGAAAAAGCACTACAGGTATTAAACCATACGGGTGCAGATGCTGTAATGATTGGCCGTGGTGCACAGGGTCGTCCGTGGATTTTCCGAGAAATTAATCATTTCTTGGCTACGGGAGACAAAATGTTAGCGCCTGCATTGAGCGAGGTTCGCTCAATAGTATTGGCTCATGTTGTGGCATTACATCAGTTTTATGGTGATTTCAAAGGAGTGATGATCGCTAGAAAACATGTTTCTTGGTATATACAAAATTTGGTTGAGACTTGTGAAGGTTTCAGTGCGGGTTTTACTATTGACCAAGGCAAAGCGTTTAGAGCTATTTTTAATGCCTTAACGTCGACCGATGAACAGTTGGTGACGTTAGGTGAATTTTTTGATGATTTCGCTACTCGTTATATTAACTAGTACAAATTATCGTAGTTTTATTTTATTTTTATTAACAAAAGAAAGAGTTATATCATATGTTCGAACAAAATGTTTCTTCTCCATTTATCACTGGCGATATTCAAACACAAACTAAAACATCTCCATTACGTAGCCAAGCTAAAATCGCTATAAGCAACTACTTATCACAATTAAATGGTAACGATGTTGATGATATGTATGACCTTGTATTGAGCGAAATTGAAGCGCCAATGTTAGAAGAAGTTATGATGTACACTCGCGGTAACCAAACCCGCGCTGCCAACTTATTAGGCATCAACCGCGGTACGTTACGCAAGAAACTTAAAAAATACGGTATGAACTAATATCGAATTTTAAATAAAAAGCACCCTCGGGTGCTTTTTATGTTTTAAATCAATGAAAACCACGTAAATCATTTTTAATAATCATGTAGCTTTGCAAGTTAGCGGCGAGTCGGCACTAAGTTAGCAGTAAGTTACAACCAATAAGGTAAATAAACGATGGATACTCCTCGTCCAATTAAGCGCGCACTGTTAAGTGTTTCTGATAAAACTGGTATTGTTGAGTTTGCTCAACGTCTAAGTGAGAAAGGTGTTGATCTTCTTTCTACTGGCGGTACAGCAAAATTATTAGCTGAAAACGGTATTAAAGTTACTGAAGTATCGGATTACACAGGTCATCCAGAAATTATGGATGGTCGTGTTAAAACATTACACCCTAAAGTACATGGCGGCATCTTAGCACGTCGTGGTATGGATGAAGGCGTAATGGAAGAAAACAATATCAGCGCAATTGATATGGTTGTAGTTAACCTTTACCCATTTGCTAATGCAGTGAGCGATGAGAACTGTTCTTTAGAAAATGCTATTGAAAATATCGATATTGGTGGTCCAACGATGGTTCGCGCTGCGGCGAAAAACCATAAAGATGTGACTATTGTTGTAAATGCTAGCGATTACGGTCGTGTTTTAGCTGAATTAGACAATAACAATGATTCTTTAACGTATAAAACACGTTTTGACTTAGCAATTGCTGCCTATGAGCATACGGCAAGTTACGACGGTATGATTGCTAACTACTTTGGTAAAATGTTACCAGCGTACGGCGAAGAAGAGTCTACAGCATCGTTTGATAACAAAGTTAAATTCCCTCGTACTTTTAATAGCCAGTTTATTAAAACGCAAGATTTACGTTACGGTGAAAACTCTCATCAAGATGCTGCTTTTTATGTTGAAGCAAATCCTGAAGAAGCATCAATTTCTACTGCTAAGCAAATTCAAGGTAAAGCATTATCTTATAACAACATTGCCGATACTGATTCTGCATTAGAGTGTGTTAAAGAATTTGAAGAAGCGGCTTGTGTGATTGTTAAGCATGCTAACCCATGTGGTGTTGCTATTGGTGACAACATTCTAGCGGCTTACGAAAGTGCTTTTAAAACAGACCCAACGTCTGCTTTTGGTGGCATTATCGCGTTTAACCGTGAATTAGATGCACAAACTGCTGAAGCAATTGTTTCTCGTCAATTCGTTGAAGTAATTATTGCTCCATCTATTTCTGCAGAAGCAGCGAAAATTGTTTCAGCTAAACCAAATGTACGTTTACTAGAGTGTGGTCAGTGGGATACACAGACTTCAGGTTTAGATTACAAACGTGTTAACGGTGGCTTGTTATTACAAGACCGTGATCAAGGTAAAGTTGCCAGCAGTGATTTAAAAGTAGTGACTAAGCGTCAACCTTCAGAAGAAGAGATGCGGGACCTACAGTTCTGTTGGAAAGTTGCTAAATACGTTAAATCAAACGCCATTGTTTATGTTAAAAATAGCATGACTATTGGTGTTGGTGCTGGCCAAATGAGCCGTGTATATTCAGCGAAAGTTGCTGGTATTAAAGCTGCTGATGAAAACTTAGAAGTTAAAGGTTCTGTAATGGCATCAGATGCATTCTTCCCATTCCGTGATGGTTTAGATGCTGCGGCTGAAGCAGGTATTACTGCGGTAATTCAGCCTGGTGGTTCAATGCGTGATGATGAAGTTATCGCAGCAGCAGACGAACATAACATTGCGATGGTGTTCACCGGTATGCGTCACTTCCGCCATTAACAAATAACCTTGTCGCTAGAGAATACAAACTCTTCAGGATAAGTACTCACGTATAGTCATACGCTCCGTGCTTATCATTTGATTTTGAATCCTCTAGCTTAAAGGTTCTCCGTTAATAGTGTTTGAGGTTTCTGAAGGTTCAATTTAAACGTTAAATGTACTCACAAATTCTTCGGGAAGTAATTTTAACTTCCGAAGGCAGGCCTGAAAGGCGGAGTATAGAATGTTCGGAGTAATGACATTTGTCAGCTCCGTGCCTTTTTCTTTAAATTGAATTGAGCAGCATAGAGTACTGCATTAATTGGAAGGTGCTTATTTCTGATAAGTAAAAAGATGAGCTGTGTAGTCACACTACACGTTTGTCATTCCCGCATTCTCTTGGCGGGAATCTAAGAAGTGAACTTATCTGAATAACTTATCAAAGCAGTGTTGATTTATTATGTTACATATATGTACGAATCAACGCTGCTTGTTTGTTTTAAATCTGTTATAAATATTGCCGTTAATTAATTGCTTAATCACTATATGATAAATATAGGCGAGCATAATAATAATTTTTACAAGGACCATAGTTATGACAATTAAAACAAATGCGCTTAAATCTATTGCGGTTGCGATCACTCTAAGTTGTGGAGCATTGAGTTTATCTGCTACAGCACATGATACTCATGCCCATCAAAGTGATGCTTCAACTAAAGCACTTGAAACAGCAGTAGCAGGTGATCACCGTACCGCGAAAAATAAAGCACGTGATCAATACCGTAATCCAATTGAAACATTGAGCTTTTTTGGTTTTAAACCAAGCATGACTGTGGTTGAAATTACCCCAGGCGGCGGTTGGTACACAGAAATCTTAGCACCTGCTTTAAAAGGTAAAGGTACTTTATACGGTGCTCATTACCCAGATACTGGTGAAGATAACTACTATAGTAATTCACGTAAAAAGTTGGTGAAGAAGTTAGCTTCTGATGTTGTATTCAGTGAAGTAGTATTAACTGATTTTACTCCACGTCAACAAAGTGAATTAGCACCACAAGGTACTGCTGATTTAGTGTTAACGTTTAGAAACCTACATAACTGGAAAGATGCTGGTGTTGAACAAGTGTTTAAAGATGCGTTTAACGCGTTAAAACCAGGTGGTGTTTTAGGTGTGGTTGAGCATAGATTGCCTGCAGGCGTTGATGCAGAAAAAGCACGTGGTTATGTTTCTGAAACTAAAACCATAAAACAAGCAAAAGCAGCGGGCTTTAGATTTGCTGGTTCAAGCGAAGTGAATGCAAACGCAAAAGATTTAGCCATCCACCCTAAAGGTGTGTGGACTTTACCACCGCGTTTAGCACTAGAAGATAAAGATAGAGAAAAATATTTAGCGATTGGCGAGAGTGATCGCATGACATTAAAATTTGTTAAGCCAGCAAAATAAGTACTGGCTCGGCATAAGAAAAATACATAGGAAAAACATATGAAAATCTTAGTTATTGGTAGCGGTGGTCGTGAACATGCTCTTGCATGGAAAGCTGCTCAATCAAGTCAGGTTACTAAAGTATTTGTTGCCCCAGGTAATGCGGGTACAGCAACAGAAGCAAAATTAGAAAATGTTGCTATTGATGTTAGTGATAATGCTGCTTTGGTTGCCTTCGCTCAAAGTGAAGACGTTGCCTTAACTATTGTTGGTCCAGAACAACCACTGGTTGATGGCGTTGTTGATGCTTTCCAAGCACAAGGTTTAGCTATATTCGGCCCAAGTGCTAAAGCAGCACAATTAGAAGGCTCTAAATCATTCACTAAAGATTTTTTAGCACGTAATAAGATTCCTTCAGGTAGTTACGCTAACTTTGTTGAAGTTGCACCAGCACTTGCTTATGTTCGTGAACAAGGTGCTCCAATCGTTGTTAAAGCTGATGGCTTAGCTGCGGGTAAAGGGGTAATTGTTGCGTTGACACTAAAAGAAGCTGAAGATGCTATCGAAGATATGTTAGCCGGTAATGCTTTTGGCGATGCTGGACACCGTGTTGTGATTGAAGAGTTTCTTGAAGGTGAAGAAGCAAGCTTTATTGTTATGGTTGACGGAAAGAACGTATTACCAATGGCGACAAGCCAAGATCATAAGCGTGCGCTAAATGGTGACTTAGGTCCGAATACTGGTGGCATGGGAGCTTACTCGCCTGCGCCAGTAGTTACACCTGAAATTCATGATCGCATTATGGCTGAGGTTATTATGCCTACAGTAGAAGGCATGGCAAATGAAGATGCGCCATACAGTGGCTTTTTATATGCAGGTTTAATGATTGCTGCTGATGGTACACCTAATGTAATTGAGTACAATTGTCGTTTTGGTGATCCTGAAACACAACCTATCATGATGCGTTTACAATCTGATTTAGTTGAACTGTGTTTAGCTGCAACACGTGGTGAACTTGATAAAGTAACTATCGATTTTGACCAACGTGCTGCTGTAGGTGTAGTGCTTGCTGCTCAAGGTTACCCGGCAAGCTATCCTAAAGGCGATGTTATTTCAGGTTTAAAGACTAATCAAAATGATGCTGCTAAAACTTTCCATGCTGGAACTAAGTTAAACGAGCAAGGTGAAGTGGTAACTAATGGTGGCCGTGTATTATGTGCTACTGCTTTAGGTAATACGGTAACAGAAGCTCAACAAGCGGCTTATGAATTATTACACCAGATATCTTGGCAGGGTGTTGAGTTCAGAACTGATATTGCTTACCGTGCAATTGCTCGAGAGCAGTAAGTTTAAAATTTAATTCACTGTAATATTAAAGCGTAGATCTATAAATTTGATCAGTAAATTTAATATCTTAGAATGAATAAAGCCGACCTTCGTGTCGGTTTTATTGTTTTAACGAACAAATAAAGCAAAAATATACGGTAATTTTTGTATTTTCGCCTATTATTATTGTCTTGGCTGAGTGTTGGCTATATCTGGAATATATAGTGATCAGTTAATGGATCGTAAAAGATCCTTAGTTTTAGGCCAATTAATAGACGGCTTGTACTATAATTGCGCGATCAAACATAAATTTGAAAATAACACTTGATCGAAAGTGAAAACTATCTAAAATGCGCCACCAGTTCCAAGGGGTAACCCAAAGAGCTGTTTTGATAAGTTATCTACTTACTATTATGGTAAATCAGCTAACTTAGCGGTTACTTTTAAAAGCCTTTCAAATTAATTTGAAAAACATTTTAAAAAACGTTGACATCAAAACTGAGAAGCGTATCATGCGCATCTCGCTTCGGGGC
>OLII01000235.1_pt1 | contig 22224 bp, 26 predicted proteins | sample 1609481 | NCBI WGS metagenome assembly OLII01 (sample SAMN05416859, study PRJEB24817) | seawater metagenome | isolation source: Sea water | place: Canada:Atlantic | collected 2013-11 | reverse complement strand
GATCTACACAGAGTAGATCGTCGGCAGCGTCAGATGTGTATAAGAGACAGGGGGTCAGGTTCCTGATGTGAATGGTTCTCAGTAACCCTGTTGCCGCACGAGAAACAAAAAGTGACAGAGGCGCTGCAAAATAAATCGTGCAGCGCCTTTTTTTCAGGTTTTGAAGCGCCGTACCAGCGTGTTCATTTCGTTGGACAGCTGGGTCAGGTTGAACGCATCGCTCTTGGCTTCACTGGCCAGTTGCGCCACCCGCTGCGCATCGCCGTGGATCTGGCTGATGTGCTGGTTGATGCTTTCGGCCACCTGGTGCTGCTCTTCGGCGGCGGTGGCGATCTGGGTGTTCATGTCGCGGATCATGTCCACCGACTCGCGGATCTGGCCAAAGCGGGTGCGTGCCTCGCCGATGCGGCTGACCGAGTCCTGCGACAGGCTCAGGCTGGTGTTCATCTGCGCGGCGACCTGGCTGGTGCCGCGGGCCAGGTTGGCGAGCATGCCGTCGATCTCGGCGGTGGAGTCGGCCGTGCGCTTGGCCAGCGCACGCACTTCGTCGGCCACCACGGCAAAGCCGCGACCCTGCTCGCCGGCCCGCGCCGCCTCGATGGCCGCGTTCAGGGCCAGCAGGTTGGTCTGCTCGGCAATCGAGCGGATGGTGCTGAGGATCGACTGGATGGCGTTGCTGTCGCGCTCCAGCTGCTGCATGGATTGCGCCGACTGGGCGATTTCCTGGCTGAGCTGATCGACGCTGCCCACGGCGGCGTCGATCTGCTGCTGGCCCTCGGAAGCCTGGCGCTGGCCGTTGTCGGCCGACTCGGCGGCCTGGCTGCACGAACGCGCGACCTCGTTGGCGGTGGCGACCATTTCATGGAAGGCGGTCGACACCATGTCCACGGCCTCGCGCTGGCGACTGGCGGCGTCGGCCATTTCGTTGGACACGCTGGTGGCGCTGTGGGAGTTGGTCAGGATGCCATCGGCGGCGTGCATGATGTGCTGGATCAGGCTGCGGATCGCGCCCAGGAACTGGTTGAACCAGCCCGAGAGCTGGGCCGTTTCGTCGTTGCCGCGCACATGCAGGTTGCGGGTCAGGTCGCCTTCGCCCTGGGCGATGCCTTCCAGGCCGTGGGACACGTCGTTGATCGGGCGCACGATGACCTTGGCAAAGCTGGCACCGACGAAGGCGAACAGCAGCCCAAGCGCGGCGGCAATGCCGACGATCAGCCAGGTGAGGCGGGTGGCCGAGGCCATCACTTCACTCTGCTTGACCAGGCCGATGAAGCGCCAGCCCAGTTGCTCGGAAGGCCACACGTTGGCCATGTAGCGCTCACCGTCGAGCTCGATCTCCACCAGCCCCTGGGTAGTCTTGGCCAGTTGCGCATAGCCCTGGCCGAGGCTGTCGAGCTGTTTGAAGTTGTGCGCCGGCTGCTTGGGGTCGACCAGGATGTTGCCGCTCTGCTCCAGCAGCATCACGTAGCCGGTTTCACCCAGCTTGAGCTGCTTGATGATCTCGGTCAGTTGCTTGAGCGACACGTCCACGCTCACCACGCCGCCGTTGGCGCCCAGTGCGTTGGGCAGGCTGCGCACGGTGCTGACCAGCACCGCGTCGTCGTTGGCCCAGTAGTAGGCGGCGGTACGCAGGGTCTTGCCCGGGTTGGCCTGGGCCATCTTGAACCAGGGGCGCTGGCGCGGATCGTAGTTGGCCAGGCTGGGGTCTTCGGGCCATGAGATGTAGCCGCCCTCGGTGGTGCCGATGGAGATGTAGCCATAGGCCGGGTGGCTGGCGCCGAGGCGGGCAAAGTAGTCGAACACCGGTTTGTCCTGCGGCCCCATCGGCAGCGTGGGGGCGTCGGGCGAAATGTACTTCTTCAGGCTGGCGTCGGTGTTCTGCAGCATGGGCAGCTTGCTGAGAAATTCGATGTTCTGGCTGATGCCGTCGAAGAACAACTGCATGGCATTGGCCACCTGTCGAATCTCGCGGTCGCTGCCGTCGACGAAGTTGTCCCGCGCCTCCAGGCGGATGTTCAGTATCACCAGCGTAGCGACGACCAGTATCGGTACGCAGGCGATGGTCGCGAAGCCCCACGTGAGTTTCTGTTTGATGTTCATATCCGCTCCGCTGACGCCGTTTAATTGTTGTTTCGTCTGGTCGGGTTATCGGCGTGGCGAGCGGCCGCTTGAGCAGCAAAGGCAAGGATTGTAGGACATTTCATCTGCGCACTCCTGCGGTGCACACAAGCGCGTTCATGCGCCGTTTCGGGGCGCAGAAAAGGTGGGTTCGCAGGGGGCATGGAAGGGGCTGGCAGAGTGCTATGTGGCTGACTTGCGCGTCGGTTTTCAAGGTGGTTTTTTGCGTTGGCCTGGTAGTTGCCTGCCGAATGGACAAAGGAATGTCGTATCGGGAGATGTAAATGTCGCTATCGAACAATTGCATGCAACTGTCCGCCGCAGAAAAGCGCTGGCTGCCATGGTTTGGCAAGACCGGCAAACTGGCCATGGGCTGGGCCTGCCGCCTCAACCGATCGGCGTACCCGGTGATCGGGCAGACCTTCGAAGCCATTGCGCAAACCCGCGTCAAGTTGCTGCAGGGCTGGGCCCAGGAGCAGTGGGAGCACCTGGCGGAGCTGGCCGCCAGTGCCGGCAACGACATCCGCAGCCTCGATGGGCAGGTATTGCAGCAGAAGCTGGCACAGGCCGACGACTTTTCCGAGTTGTTCGTGGTGGATGCGGCGGGCGAGGTGCTTGCCTCGACCTGGCGCGGCCAGGGCACGCGCCCGCGCATCGACCCACGGCCGCTGGCCGAGGGGCTGAAGGCGCCGTTTCTGCATGGGCCCTACAGCGACCCGCTGACCCTGGCGATCGGCCCGTCGACCTCCAGCTTTCATGATGAAGTGACGCTGATGTTCTACCAGCCGATCAAGGTCGACCGCCAGGTGGTGGGCTGCCTGTGTGCACGGGTGCCCAACGACGTACTGGGCGACCTGATCCAGCGCGAGGCCGGGCATATCTTTGCCGAGTCCGGGGACAACTACCTGTTCATGGTGCAGTCGCGTTTCGACCCCGGCCTGCAGCCGGGGGTGGCCTTGTCGCGCTCGCGCTTCGAGGACGGCACCTTCAGCCACGGCGAGAACCTCAAGAGCGGCGTGCACACCCCGTGGAAGACCGTGCAGGTGCAGCGCCACACCGAGCTTGAGCTGCGCTTCACCGACCCGGCCACCGGGCAATTGCACCCCGGCGTGCGCGAAACCATCCGCACCGGCGCCAACCTGTTCGTGAGCTACCCCGGCTACTCGGACTACCGCCACATTCCCGTGGTGGGCAAGGGTGTGACCTTTCAGTTGCCCGGTTCGCCGGACCGCTGGGGCATGATGTGCGAAGCCGACCTGGAGGAGGTGTACCGGCGGCGCTCGCTGAGCTACGGCCTGATGAAGCCGTACCTGGCGACCATGCTCGGCCTGTTCGTCAGCAACTACCTGGTGCAGCACTACAGCGGCCTCGACCAGGGCCTGATCGATGCGTGCGAGGGCGTGAGCCTGCTGCTGGCCGCGCTGGTGTTCAGCGTGCTGGGGCCGCGGCGCCTCGCCGCGCGCCTGAGCGAGATGACCGGCGTGATCAGGGCCATCGCCGAAGGCGAGGGCAACCTGCGCCAGCGCCTGGACACCACGCGCATGGCCAATGACGAGACCGGCGACATGGGGCGCTGGATCAACAGCTTCATCGACCACCTGGACGCGGTGGTGGGGCAGGTGATCAAGGCCAGCCACAGCGTGGGCACCACCAACCAGATGATGCTGGGGCGCAGCCAGGCCGCCAGCCTCACCTCCGAGGAGGTGGCCGATGCCGTGCACCGCATGATGGTGATCGTGGAGGAGCAACTGGGCGAGATCCAGCAGGCCTCGGCCGGCGCCGAGCAGATGAAGCAGGCCATGGACGAGGTGGTCAGCCGGGCGCGGGAGCAGTTCCTGACCGTGCAGGCGGGCACCCAGTCGATACGCGATGTGGTGCAGCGTTCATCGTCCAGTGTCAGGTTGCTGGACAGCCGCATGGCCGAGATCGGCAACATCACCGGGCTGATCAGCGACATCACCAGCCAGACCAACCTGCTGGCGCTCAATGCCGCCATCGAGGCGGCGCGTGCCGGCGAGCATGGTCGCGGCTTTGCGGTGGTGGCCGACGAGGTGCGCAGCCTGGCGGCGCGCACGGCACGGGCGGCCGACGATATCCGTACGATGGTCGACGGTTTGCACAGCGAGACGCAGCAGGCCGTGGGCTTCATGCAGAGCGGCGTGCAGGACGTGGATGACAGCCTGCGCCTGGCCGAGCAGGCCTCGTCCGAGAACGTGCAATTGCACCGGGCCGTGGAGAACATGTTCGGCATCATCCAGCAGCTCAACCAGCGCAGCCTCGAGTACGGGCGCACCATCAAGGAGGTCGATCAGGCGTCACTGGAAATGCGCCAGACCGTGACGGTGTTGCACACCAGTGCCGAGACCGTGCGCTTGAATGCGAACAAGCTGCAGAAGCTGGTGGGCGTGTTCGAAGTCAGCCGCGGGGCAGGAGAGCCTGCCGCCGCATGACCCCGTTGGCGAAAACCCACCCCAAATCTTTTTTAAATCAGGGGGTTGCAAGCCCTCCCGAATGCGGACATAATGGCGTCCATCGAAAGCGACGAGAAATAAAAATCTCAACGTTTTCAATGAGATGCAAATCTCTACAGTTTGTACGTGATTGAGCTGCTTCAGAGGGTTCAGTCATTTGAGGCCGAGTAGCAAAGTGGTTATGCTCCGGATTGCAAATCCGTCTACGCCGGTTCGATTCCGACCTCGGCCTCCATTATATTGAAAGCCCCGCAGATTAACGTCTGCGGGGTTTTTCTTTGGGCGCAGAAAACACTAAGTGTTCCGCATCTTTTAGCATGTGGTCCGCAACCCCACCTATTTTGTAGGGCTTACCACCTCCCCAACGCGTCGGTAAACACGCCTCGTTATCTCCTCTTTGGAGTGTCCCAGCAGCCGGCTGGCGTGGCTGATATCCTCGATCACCGAGGCCGCTTTCGGAAGTGTTGTGGCGCCACTGCTGCGGACTTGAAATGTTGGGCGGACTACTTGTCCATGGCTTTCCCCATACATGCGCCGCCCTCCGTGACCTGAGCGCCTACGCAAGTTATCGTGGGGTTATGGATGGATGACTGAAGGAGGCGTGAATGCTGTGGTTCGGAACCGACAAAGCCAGGTTCAAGGTTCAGCGGCGCATCGCGGGCGTCGTGTTGTTCATTGCGATCTTCTTTCTGGCCGCACAGCTCGAAGCATGGTGCTCAGATAACGCCGCATTTGGCGATGTACTGGACGGCATCATCTTGACTGTGTTTGCAGGAGGCATGTTCTACCTGGCAGGCAGATGGTGACTCTGGTGGCCCTCCGTGGCCGGATGCGGCATGGGGGTGAGTGAATCTTTTCATCCAGCGTCGTCTACATTGGAGGGGCTATCCCCTTTCTGAGAGTACGGCCATGCTCAAATCGAAAATGTTGATCTCAGTGCTTACAAGCCTTGTTTTAATTACAGGCTCGGTCGGCGCATGCGCTGACCCCGGTAATGGAAAAGGGCAAGGCAACGGAAAGGGTAACGCTCACAATGCTCAAGGCCACGGCAACCAGGGGAGCGGGGCTAAGGGAACGCGTTCAGGGCAAAATGACTGGGACCACGGCCCGAACATTGATCGTGGCAGCGTCCTGAACGTTCTGAACAGTTACCACAATTATTGGGCCCCAGGCCCAGCACTACCGCCTGGCATCCAGAAGAACTTGGCACGAGGAAAACCGCTCCCTCCTGGCATCGCGAAAAAGCTCGACGCAAGACTTATCGGCCATCTACCGCGCTACGATGGCTATGAGTGGCAACAAGCTGGAACAGACTTGATTCTCGTTGCTATTGCCACTGGCATCATCTACGAAGTGATAAATGGAGTGCTGGATTAAGCTCGGTCTATTAGAAGCTCGCATCAGGCTTTTCAGGCGGCGCGCCTGCTCCTCTGGATGCGAGTTGAAGGGTTACGGGTGCTGTGCGCTTGGACCGACAAGGAGCCGATAGCGCCTGAAGTACGTACCGTCGATATCAACTTCTCCGTCAGGGCGAAACCCTAGGCGCAGTACACCTTTGATTCGAACTCTGGTTGGTGGAAGCAGTAGGGTAATCGACTCCAGCCTCAACTCCTGAACAGCGCGCCGTACGATTTCATTGAAAATTACCTTTCCCAATCCCCAGTAGTGTGGATGGAGCACCAAGGCAAGATCGGCGTCGTCGCCCTCTTTCTGTAGCCCACCCCAACCGGCAAATTCATTCTCGACGAAGAAGGCCCAGGGCCCATATCCGTTAAGGACCCATTGGGCCTCTTTTTGGGCGACCCATGCCTTGCATTTTTTTTCGTCAAAGTCGGGGCGGCCCAAGGGCATCTGGCGTAAGACATCTGGATTGTTGTTAAGCGCCATGATGTCATCGGTTGAAACATCGCTGAGATGTCGGAACGTTAGCTGCATGATTTGCCTTGCGGATGACTTGATGTTCACCAATACCGGCAACCCACCATTATTTCAATGTCCAGGGGCGTGATGAGCAGACCGATGCCGCCACCATCGCCGACCGGATCAACCAGCAAAAGCTGAACCTGGCCAACCAGTACGGTGACAGCGCCTGCGGCATGAGCCTCGACGAGTACAACCAGAAGCTGGCGACCCTTAAATTATGCTCATGCAGAAAAATGGCTCAAAAAAAGCCCGCGCTAGACGGGCTCAAGTACGCGTCGGGACAGTGACCTCACACGTTATGAGGGCTCAAATCGGGTGCCGCAAGCATGACACAGCCAACTACGGCGCCAGACTTCCAACTTGTCGTATTGCGCGACGTTGAACCGCCAATGACGAACAAAACCGATCACGCCGATTGCAATGAACGCAACGCCAATGAAGAACCTGGTCCAATCGACTCCCCACCAGGTGTTCATGAGTTTAAGGCCGTCATACAGGATGATGGAGCCCACGATCGTAAGTATGACGGGCCCCAGCAAGCGTTTGCCTGGTGGGGGAGAGACGCTGGCGGCCAGGTCAGTCTGATGTTTTACCCGTCGTCTCGACCGTAACACTTGGCCCTACTCCGGATTGCACTTGATGAGTGGTTTTGATGCGGGAGGTGCCTGCGGCATGGATAACGGACAGCAGTTGAACATTTTGCCCGTGACAGTGTGGGCACGCGACGGCATTGTGACTTACCACTAGTTCATTCCTTTGAAATGACAAAGTGCGCATTTTAAAACAGCTCCGAACATTCTTGCACTTGGTGGCATTTTGCTTGCAGCCACTTTGCTGGTTGACCGAGAGGGGCTCTTTTCATCTTGAATCCATCGCTGTGGTAGCGCATTCGATTCATCCGCCCCTGCACCAGGGTGGCGTGCACCGTTGAAGTGAGCTATTGCTGATGTTTCGGCACCTGGCCGACTCAGGAGACAATTCGATGAAACAGCTACTGTTGGGCGCCTTGCTGGTGAGCGCTGCCGGCATTGCCCATGCGGACATCCCGCTGCTTAACGCCACCTGCCCAGGCAACATCGAGGTTCACGCCGATGAAGGCGGGCCGATCTATATCAATGGCAAAGAGGCCACGTTGAAGAAATTCAACGACAACTATTTCGAAGCCAAGGGCAGCGGGATAACCGTGTCGCTCACCATCAGTCCCAACGGCTCGCCGGATGTGTCGTACACCGGCAAGAATCGTGCGAATGGCGTCTGCGAACTGGCCGATCAGGACTGAAACGCCAGCGCCCGGTAAGCGCTGGCACGATGCGTCACTCAACCGCTGCGAAGGCAAGTGCCGCAAGCGTTCTGGCGCGAGGGTCCATCAGCACATGGCTGCCCATGGTGGTGGTCACGAAACCAAAGCTCATCTCCCGGTCTGGGTCTGCGAACGCCACCGGCCCGCCCAGCCCAACATGACCGAATGCCTGCGGCCCCATGCAATAGGACGCGTCAGGGTCGGCGGCATGTTCCATCATGCAACCCAGGCCATAGCGCATGGGGCGCCGCAGGGTCTGGTCGAACCCTGCACTTTGCTCTGTGCCGAACGCCTTCAACAGTTGTGGCCCCAACAACTTGCCTTGCAGCAGGGCACTGTAGAAGCCCGCCAGGCCATGGGCGTTGCCATGGCTGCAGACGCCCGGCTGGTGGTAACCCCACCAGTGCGGATTACCCGTACGGGTGGGTGAAAGGCTGGGGTTGGTGAATGCCAGGGTCGCCACATGCGCAGGCTCATTGAGGATGAGGGTGCGCAGGTCCTGTGCGAACCGGTCACCCACTCGGCCGGGCGCATGCTCGAAGTGAGCGATACGCTTGAACTGATCGGCAGGCACGCCCAGGAACACATCCAGCGCATGGGGTTCGAGGATCTCCTGGTGTATGAAAACCCCGGCGTCGCGACCGTCCACGCGGCGGATCAGCTCACCGATGATCCAGCCATAGGTGGTCGCGCCGTACCCCACCTGTGTGCCTGGCGACCACCACGGCTGTTCGTCTGCTGTCACCTGGGCCATGTGGTTCCAGTCGTACATGTGGGGCGTGCGATCCGGCAGGCGCAGCGCAGGCAGGCCGCTGGTATGGCTCAACACCTGGCGAAGGGTGATTCGTTCTTTGCCGTGTCGAGCGAATTCAGGCCAGTGTTTGGCCACGGGATCATCCAGACCCAGTCGGCCCCGTTCCACCAGCATGAGTACCGCCACAGCGGTGATCGGCTTGATGGTGCAATAGGCGTTGACCAGGGTATCGCGCTGCCAGGGGGCATGGCCGTGCGCATCCTTCACGCCGCCCCAGATGTCTACGACGGTCTTGCCGCCGACCTGTATGCAGACACCGCCACCGCGCTCGTGGGGCTCATCCAGGATGGCGGCGAAGGCCTGGCGGATCGGTTCAAAAGCAGCGTCACATCGTCCTTGTACCTGCATCTCATTGACTCCATTCGATCGAGCGCTGAACTCTAGCCCGTACTGCGCGGTGGGGGTGCCGGTGCCCTGCGCTTGTGCGCACCGTTCGTCCAATGCCCGGCACTCCCACACCCTGCGAGGCTTCTCACGCTTATGCGCGGGCATCCCGTGCAGCAGCCTGGAGAAGCACCATGGACATCGACGAGAACGCACCTGGCAACAGGTCACAGCAGGGCGTTACGCGCACCACCGACAACGAAACCGGTCACGATCCAAGGCGCGAGGCGCCAGAGGTGCCACTGCCGCCTGACGACGAAGCGGCGGTCGAAGAAGACATGACCGATGTGGAGGCCGGCAACTCGGTACTGAGCGAGCATCCCGAGGCAGGAAACCACAGTCGCGACGACCACCCGCATGCGGGCTCGCCATTGCACGAGCAGGGCGATGAGAGAAAGGAGACGCGCGACGTGCCTGCGAGCGATCCTGAGTCCGGTGCCTGAACCCTCGCCTGGTCAGTAGGTGGCGGTGATGGCCTGAGCCAGCTGCCGATCTGTCATCAAAGGTGGCCTGGCGGTCGCACGATAATGCCGAGACGCCTGCTCGAACTGTGCGCCGCGTATCTGGCCATCCGAGCCAACGAAGGCCAGCGCGTCGCTTCTGGCCGACTTGAACAGATCGGGCGCATTGAAGGTCAGCGCGGTGGTGCCCGCCACCAGGATGCTCGGCACGAACGTGGTGTACATCAGCGCCTTGTCGAACGGATTGGCGTTTTCGGCAGCCGCAGCGTGGCTGCTGGCCAGGACAAGCAGGGCGGCGCCCAGGGCGTTCCATACGTTCATTTGCGGTTCCATTGCACCGGGTGGCTTAGCGTGATCTCAGGCTTCGATGCAGGCTCAGCACGCCCTTGTCGTCGAACAGAAAGATGATCTGGTTGCCCACGTTGTCCTGGCAGATGACGCCTTCATTCTGGCTGTCGACGATGCCCTGGCATGCCATGTTCGACACGTAGGGGCGCAGTTGGCACTTGAGCGTCTTGCCATCTTCGATCACCAGTTGGTGGTTGGGCGAGATGCTCTGCGGGTCTGGGGCCGGGCAAGTGCCCTGGCCCCAGTCGATGCCTTGATGATTGGGCTGATGATTGGGCTGGGTGGTGCAGCCGGCCAGCAGCACCAGGGGCAACAGGTACTTGCACTTCATGGTCACGGGTCCTGGTAGTTGCATCATTGTTGCATTAGCGCTGCAGACTACAGGGTGAGGGTTTTCATTACCCTGCGCTGAGTCTCGTTTTGAAAGATTCGCCCGGGCGATGCCAGTGCTGCGCCGGGGCGGGGCCGCCATCGATGGGGAGGGAACTAGCGCGCGGGCTCACCGTCGGCCAGTCCTCTGGCCAGGTCCACGGCTGCGGTAATGGCGGCCCTGGCCTGGGGGCTGTTCTTCCAGCAGGTCGAGCCCAATGCGGCAGATGCCTGGGCAAGGATGTCAGTGACATCCGATCTGCCCAGCTCGGCCAGGGAATCGATGCCCATCTGCTCGAGCCGGGTGATGACGGTGGGGCCTACGCCCTTGAGCGCCAGCAGGGCAGTACGTTCTGTCGGGGAAAATGCCATCGATGAAATCCTTTTCTGCTCTGTAGAAGCCTGGCGACAAGCCCGCTCAACGCATGAACTTCACGAACACCAGTTCCGGGTCGCCCGGGTCGAGGTTTTCGATTGTCCCGCTGTGTTGATAGCCCAGCTGTGCCAGGAGTTGGCGCATCGGCAGGTTGGAGGTGTTGGTGGATGTGAACACCTTCTGCGCCGAGGCGACTCGCTCCAGGTGTGTCATCAGCTGGCGGCCGACACCGGTGCGCCTGGATGCATCTGAAACGACCACCAGGGGAATGAAGTACTCACCGAAAAAGCTTCGGTCCAGGCAACCATAACCCAAGGGGGTGGCGGCGTCGTTCGCTTTGCAGGCAATCCAGCACTCACGTGCGCCGATGGCCTGCGCAAGCTGCTCGCGGCGGCGTTCATCGTTGCGTGCAACAGCGTCAATGCCTGTCAGGTGGTGGATGTCCTCTGTCAGTGCCTGCCTGATGGATAGGCTCATGGTCTCGCCTTGTCGGTTTGATGCCGCGAAGTGTACTTCAGGGACACTGAATCCATAAAAGTCGCGATATACGCAACTTGGCGCTACAGTGCCGAATAGTCCCGTCATGGTCTGAACAAGGAAGTTTGCGATGATAGCGAAGTTGATGGTCACCGTTGGTATCGTGTTTTACGCCGTCGTGGTACCGATCCTCGAAATCAATGATACCCACGTCTTCAATCAGGCCTGGGAGCCACACGCGCGCCTGCATGAAACCTGGCAACTCTTCACCAATACCGCCATTGGTGCGTACAGCGTCTGGCTGGTGTGGGGGCGCGATAACCTGAGGCTGGCGAGCCTGCTGACCCTGTTCGTCACCGGCGGGTTCCTGATGGCGTACTGGCTGCGCGATGGCTACGGCGGCTCGATGGTACTCACAGACGGTTCGGAGAAGATGATCCTGGGCGTCAACCTTGGTCTTTTTGCCTACGCGCTGGCCATTCTGCTGGCGGGGCTTGCGGTCGCCCTCGAGCGGCGCAGGCCCGATAGGTCGCTGGAGGCTGACCAGCGCTAAGCCGATGACCAAGGGGGGATGAAGGGGCGCGTCACCCCGCCTGCCGTTCCCGCCGCAGCGTATGCCACAACAGGGTTGCCGACAGCAGGCCGGGCATCATGAAGATATACACGAGCTGCGGGAACTTGTGAGTGAAGCCGGCCAGCACGCCGCCCCATATCAGTGTGACTGCCACCCCGCAGATCAGCAGGCGGCGGTTGGGTACCACGGGTATTTCAGCCATCGCCAGCAGGTAGATCTTCCAGCACGACCAGAGGCCGAACAACGAAATCGACATCAGGCCCATGGCTATGGGTATCGCGAACAGCGGTTGCTCACTGATGACCAACATCGGGAAGAAAAAACCGATGCACCCGGCAATGAACAGCAGCGTCAGGGGCATCAGGCCCAGTACGGCAGCCAGGGTGAGGCCCATTCGAAAGGTGGTGAGTTTGTCCATACAGCTACCTGCGACAACGAAGAGAAAACACTGCAGCCCACGCACTGTGCCATGGTCACGGGCATTTTCAAGGGCGCGAAAAACGCGATGCAGACGCTCTGCGGCAGTGCGCAAGGGGCCAATTCATGCATGATGGCTGATTGATGTCAATGTTGCCTCCCTGCTGCGCCTTTAAAATCGAGGCACATATCGATAGGCGTTGCGTGCCGGGGAGTTGTGGCAATGTTTGGTAGAAAGTGGCGAGAACAGGTCAACGCACAGGCGCGTGAGTTGCAGGAGCTGAAGCAGCAGAATCTGGCGCTCCAGCAGGAAAACCAGCAACTGACCGATTTGCTGGCGCAAACCCAGGGTGAGCAGGCCGAGCTCAATGCCTACAGCCGTTACCAATGTGATCTGCACAGCAAGATGGGCATGTTCGACGAGTCGATGAAGCAGACCCGTGATGGGGTGGTCAGCCAGGCCGAAACCCTGCGCGGGGAGGTCGACCACCTCAAGGCCAACAGCGGCGTGTTCAGCGAGACGTCCGAACTGCTTTCGTCGTTCTCCACCTCGCTCACGCACATGGCCGGTCAAGGCGTGAGCAGTGTCGAGAGCGTGACCCACCTGCAGGCGCGGGTCAGCGAAATCAGCAGCATCGTGGGCTTGATCAAGGCCATTTCAGACCAGACCAACCTGCTGGCACTCAACGCCGCCATCGAGGCGGCGCGGGCCGGTGAGCAGGGGCGCGGGTTTGCGGTGGTGGCCGACGAGGTACGGGCCCTGGCCCAGCGCACCCACCAGGCCACCCAGGACATCAGCGTGCTGGTGGACGCCATCAATGTCGATACCACGGCGGCGAGCAACTCGATCGGCAACCTCTCCAATGAAGCCACGCGCCTGGCTGGCGACGTGTCGACCTCGGCGCAGACCCTGGACGAAATGGTGGTGATGGGTGACCACATGACCACCCTGATCGAGAACATGGCGCTCAGTTCGTTCTGCGAGGCGGTCAAGCTCGACCACCTGTTGTTCAAGCTGATGGTGTACCTGCGCCTGTTCAATCAGGACCCGAACCTTGAGCTGTCGGACCACAAGCATTGCCGCCTGGGCAAGTGGTACCTGATGCCGGAAACCCAGCAGATCTACCAGCACGACCGGGCATTCGCCCAGCTCGACGACCCCCACCGTATCTGCCACGAATCGGCCAGCCATGCGCTGCACCAGGCGCAGCACAAGGACTGGAGCGCGGTGGTGGCCTCGCTGGACAGCATGGAGACCGCCAGCCTCAAGGTGAACCAGGTGCTGCAGGCGCTCGCCCATCGCGGCGACTGATCGACAGTTGCAGGCACCGGCGCGATGGAGCAAAAGTGGTAGGATCCGTGCGATCGGATCGGGTAAAGGGAGTGCGGCATGGTTGGGGAGCTGGATGAGCGCGACGTCGCGCGTCGTTTCTGCGTTGTCTGCGCAGTCATCATTGCGGCGGTTGGTCTCTGTGCTTCCCTGTACTGCCTGTTGAGCCCGGCCAGCATGTTCCCCTCGCTGGGCCCGGTGCTGGCGATCTTCACGCTGGCACTGACCAATCTGCTGTGCCTGCCACTGGTGTTTGCCTATTGGCTGTTGGCGTTCCGGCCCCATGGCGCTCGCGTGCTGCTTGTGGTGCAAGGCATTGCAATGGCGCTGTTTGCGCTGTGGTACGGCCTTTTGCTGCTTTGACGTTGGTTGGCTGCGTCGGCACGTGCTGGCAAGATTTTATCGCGGGTTTTCCACCATCTCCGGGTGGCTGTCGAGGTTGCTGAACCTCGCCGAGTAGCGTCGGTAGTCTTCAGCATCGCGCTGCAGCGTAATGGCTACGTGCTTGCCGTCCCAGATCAGAATGTCGTTGTTGAACAGAAGCCCTGAGCGCATCTCCAGGTTCTGGTTCTCGCGCCGATTCGGTTGGCCGTATTTGGACACGAGCAACTGTTGCACCTCGTTGAAGCCTTCCGCGCTGCCCGATATAGACAGGTACTCCAACTGCCCTGCGTTGAGCTTCATGCCCAGCTGGTAGTCCGCGCCAAGTCCGATGTAGGGAGCGCCCCTGACCTGGTAGTAATCACTCATCGACGTCTGCTCCAGGCACATCACCTCGGGAGGGATATGCGTAGCGTCGGCGGAACAGGGTGCGAATTCGGCAAGGTTGTTGCCATTGAGCTTGATGCCAGCAAAGTTGTCGGGTTCGAACTTCCAGATTTTGGCGTTTCCCGGCCAGTAGTCGGCCCAAGTGGCAGGTGCCAGGAGCAGCCCCAAGGTGATGGTCAGCAGATGAGCGTTCAAGTCGAAACCTTTTGATCAGACGGTGCCGCGTGATGCACGCGAAAAAGCCACGCCTATTTGGCGGCGTATTGCACTCAGTCAAACAGAAAGCCGATTCGCTTTATGTAGGATTTTTCTCAAAAGTGTTTCTGATTCAAAAGAAAAATCGTGATTTGCACAAGGCTTGAACGCAAACGTCCGGCCATGTGCCGGACGTTTGCGTAGTGGCAGGCGACTTAGCGGTGGCGGTGCTTGCGCTTGTGCTTGCTGGCGCTGTGCCTGTTGTCATCTGCCAGATGATTGCCCACCGCGCCCCCGGCCGCGCCGCCCAGGCCGGCGCCGACGGTCGAACCGGTGGAGCCGCCCAGCGCATTGCCGATCAGCGAGCCGCCAGCCGACCCCAGGCCACCGCCCACGGCGGCCTGGGTGCGGTTGCCCTTGCGCGCACCAGCCGCGCTACCTGCAGCGCCACCCAGCCCGGCACCGATGGCGGCGCCGGTGCTGCCGCCGATCTGCTGGCCAACCACATTGCCCAGTGCGCCGCCCAGCCCGCCACCGATGGCGGTGGTGCCGTCGCCGGCAACGGCAGTCAGGGGCAGCAGGATACCCAGGGCGAGGGTAGGCAGGGTGAAACGCATGATGTGAACCTCAGGTACTTGATCTGCAAGATGATTTTTTGGTGCTGTTCAGACCGCGCGCTGAAGGTTTGGTTTCCGGTCGCGCCATTTAAAAACGTGGTGCGCCCTTGCGAGGCTTCGCGGGCCTCGGCGAAGATGGCCGATTGGCTTTTGCACAGTGAGGTTGATATGGCGCAGTACAAGACCGTTGGCGAGCTGGTGGCAGCCTTGTCGCGGCTTCCGCAGGATGCACGGGTGGTGGTTCAGGGTGGCCTGGGCCTGAAGGACATCAGCCTGTTCGGGGCAGGGCAGGTCCAGATCGAGTTCAAGGAGCAGATCATCGACTCCTCGCCGTCGTGGGTAGTGTTCGTCAAGCAGTGACTTCAGCAGGCTGTGCTAGCGTGTACAGATACGGCAATTAACTTGTACAGAAAATTTTCCATGTGCAAGTATCGCCGCAACCCCCGCCAAAGGGCCTGCCAGGGAGTACCGCATGCGACCACCACCCATCGCGCTGTGCAGGCTGCTGTTGCTGATCGGTGTGCTGGCCTGCGGTTACGCCCAGGCGGGGTGGCGGGCCGACCTGCCGGATGCGCGCCTGGTAGGCAGTGCTGAATTCAGGACCTGGGGCCTGGATATCTATACGGCGCGATTGTGGGCACCCGGTGCACGCTTGAACGAGGGCGATGGCTTCGCCCTCGAGATCACCTACCGGCGCGCGGTCAGTCGCGAGCGGTTGGTCGAGGTCAGCCTCGAGGAGATCCAGCGTCTGTCTGCCACCCCGCTGACGGCAGCGCAACGGGACCAGTGGCAAGCGCAGATGCAGCAGGCGTTCGTGGATGTCGAGGCGGGTATGCGCATCACGGGCGTGTACGTTCCCGGGCTTGGCTGTCGCTTCTATGTGGGGGAGCGCCTGCAGCACGAAGTGCGTGACCAAGCATTCGCCCGTGCGTTCTTCGCCATCTGGCTGGACCCTCGCAGCCGCTACCCCGACTTGCGTCGGCAACTCCTTGGAGCTTCCCCATGAAAGCCTGGTACCTGTTGGTGTTCCTGCTGTTGGCCGGCTGCGGCAATGTCGATGTCGAGGCTTACCGCAACCAGTCACCGGCGTTCGACCTGCGCCAGTACTTCAACGGCCGCGTCGACGGCTGGGGCATCGTGCAGAAGCGTTCCGGCGAGGTCATCAAGCGTTTTCACGTGCTGATCGAAGGGCGCAGCGAAGGCGATAACGTGGTGCTGAACGAGCACTTCACCTACAGCGACGGCACCCGGCAGCAACGCACCTGGACCATTCGCCCGGACGGCCCGGGACGTTGGCGCGGCACGGCCGGGGATGTGGTGGAAGAGGCGCGCGGGCAGAACGCCGGTTTCGCCTTGCGCTGGCAGTACGTGCTCGACGTACCGGTGGACGGCAAGACCTGGGCCATCCGCTTCGACGACTGGATGTACCTGCTGGACGATAACACCCTGGCCAACCGCTCCTACATGACCAAGTTCGGCATCGAAGTCGGGCAGGTCACCTTGTTCTTTCGCAAGCAGGTGCAGTAGGCCGGCCGAGACGGTGCAGTACCGGCAGCAGCAAGGCCCACACGGCGGCAAGCACCAGCAGGCTCGGCCAGGTGCCCAATGGCAGCCCGGCACCGGCAAGCTGCACACCGCCCCAGTAGGACAACGGGCCGCCCACCGCGCCCAGCAGGCTGGCCCGCCACGAGGGGTTGGCGGTCCAGTGCAGGCTGTGGCGCAAGGTGCAGGCGAACACCGGCCACAGCAACAGCAGCCAGAACGGCGGCAGCCAACGATGACCGCCAAACTCGAACACCCCAAGCGCCAGCAGCAGGCTGTCGGTCAGCCAGCCGCACAGGCTGACGGCGACGATCAGGCGCACCTCGCCGGGCTTGGCCAGGCAGCTCAGGTGCGTCACCAGGCAGGCCACTGCCACTGCCAGCAAGGCGGGGTGGCGAGCACCCAGCACGCAGGCGAACCAGCCAAGCTGAAACAGCAGCGCATTGCTCAGCACCGCTGCCCAATGCGCTGTCCGCCGGTTCAGCCTGGTTGCCCCAGCAGCGGTGCGGGCCGTGCGCCGGCCTTGGCCAGCAACAGCTGGGCGGTGCCGATGGCACGCTCCAGAAAGCCCCCCTCGCAGTAGCACAGGTAGAACTCCCACAAGCGGTAGAACGTGTCGTCATAACCCAACGCCTGCAACGGCTGGCGCGCCTGCTGCAGGTTCTGGTGCCAGCAGCGCAGGGTGCGCGCATAGTGCAGGCCGAATTCTTCCATGTGGTGCAGGTTCAGATCGGTGTCGCGGCCCATCACCTGCAGTATCACCCCCACCGAAGGCAGGGCGCCGCCCGGAAAGATGTAGCGCTGGATGAAGTCGACCGAGCGGCACGCCTGTTCGTAGCGCTGTTCGCGGATGGTGATGCTCTGCAGCAGCATCAGGCCATCGGGCTTGAGCAGCCGCGCGCATTGCCTGAAGTAGCTGCTGAGGTAGCGATGGCCGACAGCTTCGATCATCTCGATGGAAACCAGCTTGTCGTACTGGCCCTGCAGGTCGCGGTAATCCTCCAGCAGCAGGGTGATGCGGTCCTGCAGGCCGGCTTCGTCGATGCGTCGACGGGCATAGGCGAACTGTTCGGCCGACACCGTGGTGGTGGTTACCCGGCAGCCGTGGTGACGTGCCGCGTAAATGGCCAGGCCGCCCCAGCCGGTGCCGATCTCCAGCAGGTGATCGTCGCGGGTGAGGGCGAGCTTCTGGCAGATGCGCTGCAACTTGTAGTGCTGGGCCTGTTCCAGGGTATCGTCGGCCCCCTGAAACATGGCCGCCGAGTACATCATGCTCGGGTCCAGCAGGCGCTCGAACAGTTCGTTGCCCAGGTCGTAATGGGCGGCGATGTTGCGTCTGGCGCCGCGCCGGGTATTGCGGTTGAGCCAGTGCAGGCCATGCAGCAGCGGGCGCCCCAGGCGTGCCAGCCCGCCTTCCAGGCCGTCGAGTACCTCCAGGTTCGCCACCAGCACGCGGACCACGGCGGTGAGGTCCGGGCTGGTCCAGTAGCCGTGGACGTAGGCTTCGCCTGCGCCAATCGAGCCGTTGCTGGCCACCAGGCCCCATAGTGCGTCGTCCACTACCTGGACATGCCCTTGCAGGCTCGCGCCGGCGTTGCCGAAGTGGTGCACCACATTGGCTTCGATGACCACCAGTGCGCCGTGGCGCAGGCGTTCGAGCTGGCGCAGCACAGCGCGCCGCAGCAGCATCACGCCGATGCCGTTGCCGGCGGACGCGAAGCGTTTTGCCGGGATTGCCTCAGGGCTCTTCATGGGGGGTGTCCTTTGCGCTGTCGGGTGCATTGATCGGTTTGGCTCGCCGCCAGGTGCCCCGGGCGGCGAAGTGGTCGAACAGGCGATGACGCTTGAGCAGCAGGCGCAACGCCTGCCAATGGATGGCCAGCAGGGTCTTGGCGGTCATCCACGGGAAGCTCAGCAGGTGCCGGTGCAGGCTGCGTCGGTCCAGGTCGATGCGCGCCAGGTTCAGCACGGCGCTGAACACCCGGGTGTGTGCCTGCCAGTCCTCCATGCGCACACGGATACGTGCTGCAGGTGTGCAGAAGTGCATGCGGTATTCCAGGTCGGCGGGCAGGAACGGCGACACATGAAACGCCTTGGCCACGCTGAAGTTCCACGGCCCCGGGCCGTCGGCGGGCAACACGTAGTGAAAGCGTTCGCGCCAGGGCGTGTTGGTGACCTCGCAGAGAATCGCAGCCAGACGCCCGTCACCTTCAAAACAGTAGAAAAAGCTCACCGGGTTGAAGGCCAGGCCCCAACTGCGGGGTTGGGTCAGTACGCACACCGGCCCTTGGGGGCGGTGGTGCAGCACCTGTTCGAGCAGGTCCAGCACGGCGCTCTTGAGGGGCGTGCCCTGGTGAGTGGCGGCTGGCAGATAGTCCCGCTCGTCGAAGGCAAAGGCGCTCCACCGGCCCCTGCCGGCCAGCCTCGACAGCGCTGGCAGCTGCGCCTGCTCGTCCAGGTCCAGGTACAGCAGGCCGATGCGGTAGGCAAAGCCGAAATCCCCCCTGGCGGGGCGGCGGTGGCTGACCCAGCCCTGGTAGAGCGCGCTGTTCACAACTGCTCACCAAATTCGGCGGCCACGCGCAGCGCGCTGACCACGCCGTCTTCATGAAAGCCGTTGCCCCAGTACGCGCCGCAGTAGTAGCTGTGTCGGGCACCGCACAGTTCGGCGTGACGCGCCTGGGCCCGTACCCCGGCCAGGCTGAACTGCGGGTGGGCATAGGTGTAGCGGCCAAGGACCTTGCCGGGGTCGATGGCGCCGGTCTGGTTGAGGCTCACGCAGAAGGTCTGCGGGGCATCGATGCCCTGCAGAATGTTCATGTTGTAGGTGACGGCGGCCGGCTGGGACTGCGAGCCGCCGAGGCGGTAGTTCCAGCTGGCCCAGGCCAGGGGGCGACGCGGCAGCAGGCGGGTGTCGGTGTGCAGGACCACGTCGTTGTCGGCATAGCGCAGCGCGCCAAGAATCTCGCGCTCGGCCTGGCTGGGATCATGCAGCATCAGCAGCGCCTGGTCGCTGTGGCAGGCGAACACCACCTTGTCGTAACGCTCCATGCCTGCTCGGCTGAACAGGCTGACACCGTCGGCATCGCGGGTCACGCCCAGTACAGGGCAGTTGAGGCGAATGCGTTCGGCAAACGGTGCGCACAGCGGGGCCAGGTAACTGCGCGAGCCACCTTCCACTACCCGCCATTGCGGGCGAGCGTTGACCGACAGCAGCCCGTGGTGCTTGAAGAAGCGCACGAAAAACTGCAGCGGGAAGCCCAGCATCTGCGCCAGCGGCATCGACCAGATGGCGGCTCCCATCGGCACGATGTAGTGGTCGATGAAACGCTCGCCGTAGCCGTTCATGTACAGGTAGTCGCCCAGCGAAAGGGTGTCGTTGACTCGCTGCTGCTCCAGGTCGTTCAGGGCCTGGCGATTGAAGCGCAGGATGTCGTAGAGCATGCCCCAGAAGGGCGGCGACAACAGGTTGCGGCGCTGCGCAAAGAGGCTGTTGAGGGTGTTGCCGTTGTACTCGTGGGCGGTCTGCGGGTCGTGGACCGAAAAGCTCATTTCGGTAGGGCGCGAGGCGATGCCCAGCTGATCGAGCAGGCGGATGAAGTTGGGGTAGGTCCAGTCGTTGAACACGATGAACCCGGTATCCACCGCGTAGTGTCGCTCGCCAAGCTGCACGTCGACGGTATGGGTGTGCCCGCCAATCCGGTCACTGGATTCGTACAGCGTGATGGCGTGCTGGCGCTGCAGCAGGTGGGCGCAGGTAAGCCCGGCGATACCGCTGCCGATGATGGCTATCTTCATGGGTGGGGTTCCTGGCGCAGTGGCCGTGACAGGTGCTTGCCCAGTGCCAGTTGCAGGCTCACCGGCAGCAGCGCGACCAGGCGCAGGCCGGCGATGAACAGGAGCGGAAAGGCAATGGTGTACGGGCGCTTGTGCAGGCGCCGGGCAATATGGCGTGCGGCCTTTTCGGCGGGCCAGCACAGCGGCATGGGGAAGTCGTTGCGCCGGGTCAGCGGGGTGTCGACGAAGCCCGGGCTGACCAGCGTCACGGCAATGCCTTCGCGGGCCAGGTCGATGCGCAGCGATTCGAACAGGTAGCGCACCGCGGCCTTGGAGGCGCCATAGGCACCGGCGCGTGGCAGCGCCAGAAAGGTCACGGCGCTGGCCACGGCCACCAGGTGCGGCTGTCGGCCCTGGCGCAGCAGGGGCAGGGCAGCCTCCACGCAGTGGCTGGCACTGAACAGGTTGGAAGCCACCACGCGCTCGACCATGGCGGCTTCGAAGGCTTCGCTGTCCAGGTACTCGCAGGTGCCGGCGTTGAGTATCACCTGGTCCAGGCCACCCCAGGCCTGGGCGATCTGCTGGGCGATCGCGCGCACCTGGTCACCCTCGCGAAGGTCGCCCGGTACCACCAGTACCTGGTCGGGGTAGCGCTGCGCCAATGCCTGCAAGGGCTGGACATTGCGCGCGCTGACCGCCAGGCGATGCCCCTGGGCCAGCAGCAGGGGGGCAAGTGCCGCACCAATGCCGCTGCTGGCGCCGGTCAGCCAGATGCGTCTCATGCCAGCCTCCGCTTGAGCCAGCCGATCACGCTGCCCATCACCGGCAGGTGCTCGTACAGCAGCGCCCCGGCGTCGAAGTAGTCATGGTGCAGGTAGACCTTGTCGCGCCACATCAGGTGCGAGCAACCCTGTACCTGAACCGGGCGCCCACCGTTCAGGCGCGCATGCCGGTAGTGCAGGGTCCAGCGCAGGTAGCCCTTCCCGTCGTCGACCTGGTCATAACCGTGGAACTCGAAGCGCACCTGATCGACGTTGGCGTACAGCTGAGCGAAATAATCCTGCAGCGCGGCCATGCCGTGGATCTGATGCAGCGGGTCGCGGAACTGGACATCGTCGCTGTACAACTCGCGCAGCACACCCAGGTTGTGCGCGTCGATGGCGCAGAATCGCTCTGCAAAGCGTTTGAGATACTCGGACATTGCCTGCACCCATGACCATTGTGGTCATTTAGTTGTACACGTATTGTTATTCGTACAAGATATTTGCAGGTTAGAGGGAAATTTGTACAAGTCAATTCATCCCTGCAGATTTTGCTGCAGGGAGATGGACGCAGGGGCAGGGGCAAGGCGAGGGAGAACGCAGGACGCAGAAAGCAGAAAAGCGCCCCAAGGGGCGCTTTTCAGAAGATGGTGCGAGTGGCGGGACTCGAACCCGCAAGGCTCACGCCGGCAGATTTTAAGTCTGCTGTGTATACCAATTCCACCACACTCGCACGGATCATCCGGCTGCAAGGTCAGGCACAGGGTGTGTGCGACACTTTACCTTCCGGATCAAGGCGGCTTTATAACTCATCGTTATATTCGAGTCAACTCGCGCACCCGCTACTTTGCCATGTAACGCCGCAGCCAGCGACGGGGAATCAGCAGTGACACGATGGCCAGCGCCAGGGCGAAGCCACCGCAGGCCATCAGCGCCGCCAGGCCGTAGCGGTGCTCCAGCAGCCCGCCCAGCACTGCGCCGCCGAACATGCCGGACCACGGCACCAGTTGCACGCGCCAGCCCGGACGCCGCTCCCCCATCAGCCAGCGGCCCAGGCCGCGGCCAAAGCGCGACAGGGCGCCGGTTACATAGGTCAGCCCGATGGGCAGCCCGTTCACCTCTTCGACCGCCGCATTGAGCATGCCCATGGCGATGATCGCGCCCAGCAGCGCCGGCAACTGCGCCTGCGCGCCCCACAGGCC
>OLII01000233.1_pt1 | contig 22302 bp, 16 predicted proteins | sample 1609481 | NCBI WGS metagenome assembly OLII01 (sample SAMN05416859, study PRJEB24817) | seawater metagenome | isolation source: Sea water | place: Canada:Atlantic | collected 2013-11 | reverse complement strand
CCAAAGCGATAGTTTGACTCGGGGGCAAGCCCCCAGAGATTTCCTTCGTTAAAACACACAAACATAGTCTGATTAATATTCACTCGTTTTAAAGTACCACCTATATTTAACGGCTTCCAAGATCTTTTCCACCAAGTTACCCCCAGAATCTGTGCATTAATTCCACTTATAAAAAACAATTTTAAATCAGTCCATAAAGAAAGAATCCACTCATTTTTAATCTATATATTTTTTAACAAGCTCGTTATATCGACCATTCTTTTTAAGCTCAGCTAACCCTAGATTAAAATCATCTTTTATCTTAACGTTCCTAAACCCTACCTTGTACGGAGTGGGCGGAAATATTTTAAACACGTCTATCTGTGCATCCGTATTGACTCGCGTTTCCAATCTTTTAAAATATTTGAAAATTGTGAAATCCAATACCACAACTTGAACCCGCTTTAAATACAACATTGATACCTGGATATTCTGCTGCCCTTTTTCAGCGTAATTGGGATTCTTGTTTGCCATTAATTCAAATTCGCTTCCCAAGTAACGAGAGGCGTAATGAAAGGCTAAAACAGAATACTGTCCAAGAGATTGCACACTATCTATTTTGAAACCTGACTTTTTCAGAGCTATAGCGACATTTTGATAAGTAATGTGACTATCGGAATAGTGGATATCGGCAATACCTGAATCTTCATTAACGGTCAGTGCAGCATCTACATCACCATTTTCTAAAGCCAACATCACCCTGCCAAATGGCAAATACACCGGAGTTATTTCATAGCCTTTAACCTGTAAGGCCTCCCTTGCAATGTCTAATTCAATTCCACTATTGCTTTCCCTCAACACATAAGGAGGGAGATCTTGCCCCACCCCCAGTTTCACGGTTTCCGCTTGTAAAAGGCAACTGAGTACAATCAGACAGACCAAGGTAAAAGGTTTTGTAGTGAGCATTGCTCCAACCTACTTAAGCAGTACTTATGAATTATAGACCAATCCCAACCAGCCCTTAAAACTGTGCATTAGCACCTCGGCCAAAGGCAAATAAGACATCAAAACCAAAACCTTAGATCTAAATAGTTGAACAAAGTTAGCAATCCACCTATAAGGCCCGCCATGTTACAATCCAATCTTTAGGTAAATTCCATTAGTGGATGTAAAACACAGGCTATTCGATTGCCGTTTTCTTACAACGCAAACAGATATTGCCCCGCAGTAATAGGCAGAAATGAATAAATGACAGAAGAATCCACAGGAATAATGAATAAAGGCACTTCACAATCATTAGGCACTCACCGCTTCTGCACGGCGCCCTTGATGGATTGGAGTGACCGGCACTGCCGCTATTTTTGGCGCACACTAAGCCAAAATACCTTTGTTTATTCTGAAATGGTCACCACTGGCGCCATAATTCATGGCAAAGGCGGGCCTGAGCGCTTCCTGAGTTACAACCAGGAAGAGCACCCCGTGGCCCTTCAACTTGGCGGCAGCAAACCTGATGAGTTAGCACAGTGTGCGAAAATCGCTCAGGATTTTGGTTATGATGAAGTAAATCTAAATGCTGGTTGCCCAAGTGATCGAGTACAAAACAACCTAATTGGTGCTATTTTAATGGCGCATGCGCCATTAGTGGCTGACTGTATTAAGGCCATGCAGGATGCAGTAGATATTCCCGTCACTATCAAGCACAGAATTGGCATTGATGATCAGGATTCTTATGAAGAGCTGGCGGATTTTGTAGGTACAGTGGCCGCAACTGGCTGCCAAACGTTCATCGTTCATGCCCGCAAAGCCATATTGCAGGGCCTATCGCCTAAGCAGAACCGTGAAATCCCCCCATTAAAATATGAAGTTGTGAAAAAACTAAAAAATGATTTCCCTCATTTGGAAATTATTTTAAATGGTGGCCTTTCAACTATTGAACAAATGCATGGGGTGTTAGATTACACAGATGGCGTAATGGTGGGTCGAGAGGCATACCATAACCCTTCATTACTGTTAGATGTAGACCATGAATTTTATGGGCTAGAGAGAAAGAATGTGGACTTAAAGCAAGTAGTAAGGGACATGTACCCTTATATAGAGCAGCACCTTAGCCAAGATGGCAAGTTAGCCTATGTCACACGCCACATGCTTGGTCTGTTTAATGGCCTGCCTGGCAGCCGCCAATTTAGACGTCATTTAAGTGAAGAGGCTTACAAAAAAACCGCCAATATTGACGTACTAGAAAGTGCATTAGCTTTTATGCCAGACAATATTTCTGAATTGAACCCAGCCTAACGACCCTATAGGCCAATAATGAATTTGACATTATTGGCCATATTCCACAAAGTAACTGCAAGGCAGCCACCAGAAGAAAGCTGCCACTACGTGACATGGAATAGTAGGCCTAAAATGAACAAGCTAGTACAACTTAAAAAAATGACCTCAGTAGTAGCCGATACAGGTGATATCGAGGCCATTAAAATCTATCAGCCTCAAGATGCCACCACCAATCCCTCTTTAGTCTATAAAGCTGCCCAATTACCTCAGTATCAATCGATCATTCAAGATGCTGCTAATTGGGCCAAACAACAGTCGGGCGATGTATTAGAAAATACTCTAGATATGGTGTCAGTTAAGCTTGGAGTTGAGATACTAAAAACCGTACCCGGTTATGTATCCACCGAAGTAGATGCCCGACTTTCCTTTGATAGCATCGCCACCGTTCATAAAGCTCGCCAGTTAATCGCTCTGTATGAATCGGAAGGGATTAATCGCGAACGAATTTTAATTAAAATTGCTTCCACTTGGGAAGGCATACAAGCGGCTAAGGTTCTCGAAGAAGAAGGCATACATTGCAACCTAACCCTTTTATTTAGCATGGCTCAAGCGGTTGCCTGCGCTCAGTCTAACATTACTTTAATCAGCCCTTTTGTGGGTCGAATTTTAGATTGGTACAAGTTGGCAGAAGGTAAGACATCTTATGAAAGTCACCTTGACCCAGGCGTCGTGTCGGTAACCAATATTTACCGTTATTTTAAAACCTATCAGTATAAAACCATCGTCATGGGGGCAAGCTTTCGTAACACGGGTGAAATCGAAGCTCTTTCTGGTTGCGATAAGCTCACTATTAGCCCGCAATTATTGGAAGAGTTAAACGCTGACAGCGGCTCACTTACCCAACAATTAGACGCCTCGCAAACATGTGAAGACGGAAAATGGGACACACTCACTCAGTCACAATTTCGCTGGCACATGAACGAAGACCCCATGGCAACCGAAAAATTGGCTGAAGGTATTCGGAATTTCACCGCAGACCTCATTAAACTTGAGCTACTGCTTAAAGAGCAGTTTCTATAATGGTTTAACAGCTATCTTCTTCTCAGCACCTATTAAGTTCGGCAGATGAAGGTCCGTCGAATTTAATCAGCTTTAGCCTTTACCCTATCCCAAGGTCAACCATGTTCAAACATCTCCTTGATTGGTTTAAAGAAGACCAAAAAAATGAAGAATCTCCATCAAATACTCCCAGTCGAGCTGCTGCAGCGCTCTTGCTAGAAGTTGCTTTCAGTGACAATGAATTTAGCGATTCAGAACAAGCTGCCCTTCCTACACTTTTGCATCTGCACACTCAACTTTCCATTGACGAGTGCCAAGAATTAATCAAGGTGGTAGAACAAGATGTTGACCACGCTTTGTCTCTTCATCAATTTACTCACTATTTAAATGAACAGTTTACGCTTCAGCAAAAACTCGATTTATGTACAACTTTATGGAAAGTGGCTCTTAGTGATGAGCGCATCGATAAATATGAAGACAATATGATTCGCAAAATTGCAGACTTACTATACCTTCGTCACAGCGAATTCATGCAATGCAAACATAAGGCAATCAATAGTCATGGCTCTTAATGTTATTTTGGCCGGTGCTTCGGGTGAAGTCGGTAAACGTCTTTTGGAAAAGTTAATTGCCAGCAATCTAGTTGCCTCTGTACACCTTATAAATAGAAGCACGAACCCCACACATCACCCCAAGGTGGTTCAACACCAAGTGAGCTTTGATCATCTAGACACTTTAGAAAACGCCCCCAATTTTGATCTAGCATACTGTTGCCTAGGCACGACAATAAAGAGAGCCGGCTCTAAAGCTGCTTTTGAAAAAGTGGATTTACATTACGTTTGTGAGTTTGCTCGACTGGCAAAGCAACACAACTGCCCGACATTTGCCGTGATCAGTTCTATTGGCGCCAGCTCAAACAAAGGTGGTTTTTACCTAGAAACCAAAGGTCGAATGGAAGACAGCTTACGGTCCATGAACTGGCCTTCTCTTTATTTGTTCAGACCCAGCTTGTTAACAGGCAAACGCCAAGAGTTTCGTCTAGGGGAACACATTGGAGCTCTATTAGGTAAATTTATCAGCCCAATTTTGCAGGGCCCACTACACAAATATAAGCCCATAGAGATGGATTTAGTGGCCAATGCTATGACAGCACTAACTCAGTCAGCAAACTTAGGTGTAATAGCTGTTGAGGGGAAGGAAATATTGAACTTAGCCAGAGAATAGAAGGCTCTTTATACTTCGCTATTTGAAGGGTTTTCGCTTTTTACGTGCGCCTTTTCTTTCTTATTCTCTTTCTTGGCTTGGATGATGGCCTCTAATTTAGCTTTTCTTAAGGCGCATAAGTCGATGACACGCAATTTCTCGGCTGGCATCATGTCATGCCATTTTTGGCGTTCAGCTCGACTGCGCAAACACCCAAGGCAATAGCCCTTGGCATTGCTTTGGCAAACATCAATGCAGGGACTGGGGACTGGGAAAAGTTCAACTTGTTGCATAACATCAGCATAGCCCAGCTAATTAATTGATAATAGTCCAATAGCCACATCAGACTAAATTTCAATCAAATAGACCATTATAAATATAATCTATATTCACTATTCACCATTCTTAAGCCGCCTTCACTAAAACACGCAATAGGCTGTTCCCTAGAGCTGCTGCTGGCTACATTGAATTTACTTTAAAACAGTTGTTTTAAAAATCCCTCAACGCCCTTGTCTTGGGCCCTTAGCCTATGGTCTTGCCATTTATTTCAGGTAGAATCGGCCGCACTTTTAAAGCCGCTAACTATTGTTAACCCCCCCTGACATAAGCGGTCAGCAAATCAAAGGCAGGAAGATGACTTAGTAAGGGTGTTGCTAAGTGATTCAGCATTAATACGAGGCATACAATGACCGAACGCATTCAAGCTGGTGGCTTACAAGTCGCTAAAGAACTTTTTGATTTTGTAAACGAACAAGCCATTCCAGGCACAGGCGTTGACCAAGCAGCTTTTTGGTCAGGTTTTGATGCCATCGTTCATGATTTAGCACCAAAGAATCGTGCCCTTCTTGCCAAACGTGATGACCTACAAGCCAAAATTGATGCGTTTCATACAGAACGTCAAGGCCAGACTCATAACGCTGCCGAATACAAAACCTTCTTGCAGGAAATCGGTTACCTAGTACCAGAAGGACCAGCCTTCAGTGCCACCACTGAAAATGTGGAGCCTGAAATTGCTACCATGGCAGGCCCTCAGTTAGTTGTGCCCATCATGAATGCTCGCTTTGCATTAAATGCTAGCAACGCTCGTTGGGGTTCATTATATGACGGTCTATACGGCACCAAAGCCATTTCAGAAGAAGGCGGCGCTGAGAAAGGTAAAGGATACAATAAAGTACGTGGTGATAAGGTAATCGCCTATGCCCGTAACTTTCTAAACCAGGCTGCACCCTTAGCGACTGGCCAGCATGAAGGCTCTACTAAATACGCTATTGAAGCTGGCAAGCTTGTGGTCACACTAAGCGATGGCAGCACTACAAGCCTAAAAGACGAAAGTAAACTATTGGGCTTCACTGGTGAAGCATCTGCCCCTACCGGTATATTGTTAACCAATAACGGCCTACGTTTTGAGCTTCAGTTTGACGCAAGCAACCCAATCGGTTCAACCGATAGCGCTGGCATGAAAGATATCCTAATGGAATCCGCTTTAACCACTATCATGGACTGTGAAGATTCTGTCGCCGCGGTTGATGCCGCCGATAAAGTCGTTGCCTATAGCAACTGGTTAGGCCTAATGCAGGGCAACCTACAAGTTGAACTGAAAAAAGGCGATAACACCTTCATTCGTAAAATGAATGCCGATCGCGAATATACTTCAGCTACTGGTGAGTCTTTTAGTGTGAAAGGTCGCTCCATGTTATTCATTCGTAACGTGGGTCATCTAATGACGAACCCGGCCATCATTGATAAAGATGGCTTTGAAATCCCTGAAGGCATCATGGATGGCGTAGTAAGCACTCTTATTGCCATTCACGATTTGAAAGGTAACTCCCCTTTCAAAAACTCAACTACGGGTTCTGTGAACATCGTTAAGCCTAAAATGCACGGTCCAGAAGAAGTGGCGTTTACCACTGAGTTATTTGGTCGCGTTGAAGAAATGCTGTCTTTGCCTAAGAACACCATGAAAGTGGGTATTATGGATGAAGAGCGCCGCACCACTGTTAACCTAAAAGAATGTATTCGTGCCGCCTCTGAGCGTGTTGTTTTCATTAACACCGGCTTCCTAGACCGTACTGGTGATGAGCTTCACACTTCTATGTTGGCAGGTCCATTTGTTGCTAAATCACTAATGAAGCAGCAAAACTGGATTGGCGCTTACGAAGACTGGAACGTAGACACAGGTTTAGAAACAGGCCTACAGGGTCGTGCGCAAATTGGTAAAGGCATGTGGCCTATTCCTGATGAAATGGGCCAGATGATGGAGCAAAAAATCGCTCATCCTAAAGCCGGCGCTAACACTGCTTGGACTCCTTCTCCAACGGCCGCCACACTACACGCACTTCACTACCATGAAGTTGACGTATTCGCCACACAAGACCTTATCAAATCACGTAAGCACGCCTCTGTAGATGATATTCTTGATATTCCGCTAATGGATAAAGCCGCGGCTGACGCACTGACTCCTGAATTCATTCAAAATGAAATCGACAACAACTGCCAAGGCCTGTTGGGCTACGTGGTTCGTTGGGTAGACGCGGGCGTTGGTTGCTCTAAAGTGCCTGACATCAACAATGTAGGCCTAATGGAAGATCGCGCCACCTTGCGAATTTCTTCTCAGCACCTTTGCAACTGGTTAGAGCATGGAATTGCCACTAAAGAACAAATTGAAGAAAGCCTTAAGCGTATGGCCGCCATCGTAGACGGACAGAATGCCTCTGATCCTCACTACAACAACATGGCACCAGACTTTAACGGTATTGCTTTCCAAGCAGCTTCAGACCTTATCTTTAAAGGTAAAGAACAGCCAAGTGGTTACACTGAGCCTTTGCTTCATGAATATCGCTTGCAATACAAAGCGGCCAAAGGCATTAAATAACAGCCCTAAGAAAACCGCTCTAAGGTAGATATTTTACCTTAAAACAAAAAAACCGGCTAAGGCCGGTTTTTTTGTTCCTGTTCATCTCTCGTCCAATTTTTGTTTATTAATCGTTACAAACCGCCCGCTCATTCTTAATGACCCAAGCTGTCTAGTTAAGGAGTACGCTTTTACCAAAATTAGCATGACCCCTGTCACAACTTAAATAACACAGCCTAAAGAGCAGATAAGTTCCCTATATAATACGGCTATAAAGTTCAACCTAATATGAAGTTGAAAAACATCAAACAACTAAAAGAAAACTAACAGGGAGCCACAATGTTTAAATTTCTTTTTATCCTACTGATCACCACCAGCACCTTGTACGCCATCCAAAACCCTAGCAAATCTGGTGAAGCCTTCAATACGAAGAGTAATCAAGGTAAGACTTTTGTGCGTCCATTAGCAGAGCGCGAAACGATGCCTAGGCCAACCGATTTTGCAGTGGACTACACCAGTCATAATAGCGTCGCGCTAAGTTGGGACCACCCATACAATGAACAGCAAAAATTTGATTACCAAATATACAGAAACAAAGTGCTATTAGCTGAGCTACCCTCAAGCCAAAAAGTCTATGTAGATGAGCACCTTCTACCTAGCCAAGGCTATCAGTACGAAATTTTTGCAGTAGATCAAACAGGCTGGCGTTCACACCCTAACGATTTAAGCGTCACCACCCATGAAAATATCGCACCTACTTTTTTAGAGCGAATTACAAAGATCGAACTTAAAAAGAACCTAGAGCTAAACTCAGACCTTTATACATTTGATGTTCAAGACTTAAACAATGACACGCTAAATTTCACCCTTAAGGGGCAGGATAAATCATTATTCGCCATAGATTCAGAAACCGGCACCTTAAAAAACAAGCACTATTTGATTCGTGATACACAATATCAGCTACAAATAGAAGTGACCGATGGCAACTCAAAAGCCTCAACTCCGTTTACCATTAAAACCTAAAATCATTATTCCACTATCGAGACTGCCCCTTAGCAGTCTCTATAATTACTTCAATGTCTTTCGAAACGCCCTAGGACTCGTATCAAACCAACGGCGACAACTTCTCGTAAACGCCGACTGCTCAGCGTAACCCAATAAACTCGCCACTTGCCTTAAGCTCAATACCCTTTGCCCTAAATACACTTGCGCCAATTGTTTTCGAACTTGATCCTTAATCAACACATAACTAGTTCCCTGTTCCTGAAGGCACCGATGTAATTGACGTATATGAACCCCTAAGGTACGAGCTACTATCTCATTTGTGCATTGATCTACCATCAATAACGGCTTTACTAACGACTCAACTTTTTGTACTAGAGTAAACTTTTTAGCAAGATAATGGCTTTGAAGGTATTGATGAGCAACCTCTCCCATGGCTCCTGTACCGCCTGCAATGGGCAAGCGTAGATCATCTTTTTTCATCACCAACCCCACTACACTTTGATGAAATTCCACCGGACACCTAAATATTCGACGATATAAAATAGAGTCTTCAATCAAATCGTGAGGCAACATTAGCTTTAAGGGCTTACTCAACCCAGCACTTAACATTGAAATAATATTCATGGCCAATGCAATTGAAAGCTCGTTAGCTTGGCGGGCAGGAGGCAAAGGCCTTAATAAAATATCAAATGTTAATAGAAAATGTGCGTTATCGGGCAAATGACTCACCCCAATTGAAATCCCTGGACTGTAAACGTGTATGTAGTCCACTACTCGTTTTAAAGCATCCTCTAAATAGGTGCCCTGCTGCGCCGCTAAGGCAATGGCGCCTAAAATGCTGAAGTCTTGACGCATACTGAAGCGCATACCGAAATCACAGCAATTTAATTGCTGTGCCGTCTCTTCTAACAAGCCTATAAATTTCCGGTAGGAAATCATCATGCCATCCTGACTTAACACTTCTGGCTGAATGTCATTATTTAGCATTAACGCTTCACCATCTCCCCCTAATTCAGCCACTAACTGCCCAAAACCGCGAAGCGATTCACTGCGAACCCATTGAGCCATGTTTAAATTTTCCACTTCAATAAAATCAATGTCCGATAAAGGCAAGTTTTATGATATTACAGCATGGCATGATGTTTTTATCATCGAATGTTGGATTAATAAAAATGACTAAAAACAGCTTTGATTACATCGTAATAGGCGGCGGGAGCGCTGGTTGTGTTCTGGCAGGACGACTATCTGAAGACCCAAACATTAGAGTCTGCCTATTAGAGGCCGGCAAGAAGGACACCAGTGCATTTACCCACGCACCCGCTGGCTTGGCAGCCACGGTGCCCTTTGGCATCTTTAGTTGGCATTTTGAAACCACAGAACAACAAGGCCTGAATGGCCGTAAAGGCATTCAACCTAGAGGTAAACTTTTGGGGGGCAGCAGCTCCATCAACGCCATGGTGTATATTCGAGGTAATAAATGGGATTACGATAATTGGGCTGCCATGGGTAATAAAGGCTGGAGCTATGAGGAAGTGTTACCCTACTTTATAAAGTCAGAAAACAACGAAACCATTAAAGACCGCTTTCATGGACAAGGTGGCCCATTAAACGTGGCTGAACTGCGCAGTCCAAGCCATATGAACGATTACTTCCTAAAAGCATGTGATGAACAAGGCATTGAGGCCAACGCTGATTTAAATGGTGCACACCAAGAAGGCTATCGCCTTAATCAAGTGACCCACATAAACGGCGAACGCTGCAGCGCCGCCAAGGCATTTATTACGCCTCATTTGGAACGTCCAAACTTAACGGTTATCACCCAAGCTCACGTTAGCCAAATAGAAATTGAAAGTAGCATTGCCACTGGGGTCACTTTTTATCAGGGTAAAAAACTTAATACCATTAGAGCCACTAAAGAGGTCATCCTTAGCGCTGGCACCTTTGGCTCCCCTCAAATATTGCAATTATCAGGTGTAGGCCCAGCGGAGCACCTTAGAAGCAAAGGCATTGATGTTAAATTAGATGCACCAGGCGTAGGCAGCAATCTGCAAGATCACATTACCACCATTCCAATTTACCGCACTCCACACCATAAGGGGACCTATGGTATTTCTGTGAGGGGTGGAATTGACATTATTAAAGGCATTTACCAATGGGCAACCAAGCGCAAAGGCATTATCACCAGTAACTTCGCCGAATCAGCTGCCTTTATTAAAACACAGCCCAACCTTCCAGCACCTGACATAGAATTAGAATACGTCATTGGCATCGTAGACGACCATAACCGAAAAATGCACCTTGGCCACGGCTATAGCCTGCACGCCACCCTACTAAGGCCCAAAAGCCGAGGTACAGTGAGATTAGAGAATACCAACCCAAAATCAGACCCATTAATTGACCCTAACTTTCTAGGGGAGCAAGAAGATCTAGACACATTAGTGAAAGGCCTACAAAAATCACTAGACATAATGGAGAGCCCAGCATTTGAATCTGTGAAGGGAAAGATGCTTTATCCACTTGATAGAAACAACGTCAAACAATTAGAAGAGTACATTCGCAATACAGCCGACACTGAGTACCACCCAGTGGGAACCTGTAAAATGGGCCCTGACAGCGACCCCATGGCAGTGGTCGACTCCCAATTAAAGGTTTATGGAATTGACAATCTAAGAGTTATTGATGCCTCTGTCATGCCCACACTGGTTTCAGGTAATACCAATGCCCCTACTATAATGATCGCTGAAAAGGCCGTTGATATGATTATGAACCATCATCAAAAAGTAAAAGCGGCTAGTTAGCAAACCGATCAAATGGCCAAGAAATCTTTATTATTGGCCATTCTCATAGCTTTCAAGTTGCAAAAGCTGCCTTAGGACTTTTTCCTAATGTAAGTCTATTATCATATTATGGTGATAATATGAGCTTAAAAACACTGGTATGGCTAGCCGCTATATCCTACACCCTTGTCATTGGCGGAAGCTTGCTTTTGTATCGTCTTCTCGTGGTTTACCCCACCCTTGAAGAGGCTGCCATAGAGCTGCGTCAATACAATACATCCACTCTGGCAACGGTGTATGAAAATGACAGGGACAATTTTTCTCTATTTAATCTTGACTGGGCTAAATGGGATAATACTTATCAATTTGTTAACGACCAGCGTCCTAATTTTCCAAAGGAAAACATTTTAAATTCGTCTTTTTTACAAACCGAAACCGATGCCGTTATTATAATTAACTTACAAGGAAAGCTTCTATACGCCTCACAAAAGCTCGATAAGAGCTTCAAAGAAACTGATAGCATTTCAAACATCACACAGGATTTATACATTAACCATGTTTTAGATCGCGAGAGCCAAACAGGTTTAATTAGGCATAATGGCAAACTAGCTTACTACGTCAGCCACTTGATTCAGGATTCCGCCGAAACGAAAAAACACAACGGGGTATTAATCTTCATACGTGATATCAATCAACGCTTTTTAAATCGCCTAAACGTACCTAATGGGGTTACCTTTACCCTCACCCCTCTTAATGCCGGAGAATCTTCTTCTTTACTTCCAGTTGAGACTTTTAACGTATCCAATTTAAAAGATGAGTATGTTTTTGGATTAGGAAACACTCAAGGTGAGACTATAGCGCTTGCGAAATTCACTTACCCAGAAAATAGCACTCCCACGGCTTTAGACAGTACGACCCTATTTAGCATCATCTCATTATTAACTTTGCCACTGTTCATCACCGTGGTCATTTACTTTATGCTACTCATTCCCATCATAGAAATATCTACCCATATTAACCATATGAAAAATAGCGGCGAAGTCTATCGCCTTAACCAAAGAAATTACATTACTGAAATTGATGGGTTTTTAAAAAGATTCAACATTCTGGTTGATAAAATTCATAGCTATCAAAAAAAGCTCCTCGATGATTCCAACACTGATGGATTAACCCAAATATACAATCGAAAATATTTTGATAAAGCCTTTGACACCGCTTGGCGTACCAGTGCGCGTGCTAATTCGACCTTTAACATCATCATGATCGACATAGACTACTTTAAAAAATACAACGATCATTACGGACATCAAGAAGGAGACACTGCTCTTAAAAAAGTGGCTCAAGCACTCCACGAGCTAACGCGCCGCGCAGAAGATACACTGGCCCGCTATGGCGGAGAAGAATTTGTCATGATCTGTCACTCTTCAAATGTAGAGCAACTTAATGCCAAATTAGAGAGTATTCTTCAATCTATAAGGAACTTAAATATCGAACACGCTGAGTCTGAAGTCAGCTCCACACTCACCATAAGTTGCGGTGCATGCTGTATTTCCAAAACAGGACACTGGATGAAAGATTTAAAAGATGAGGCACTTAAAATGGCTGACAATGCACTTTATGAGGCTAAAACAAATGGCCGAAATCAATATTCCGCTTATGAATTTAGCCCTGAGAGCAGCACGCATAAAATCTAAACGGGTATTTTCAGGAGTATCATGCAGGTATCAAAAACACCTAATCACATGCTTTAATTTAGCCTGCCAAATTACGACTAAAAGGCGGCAGCCCATTTAATAACATACTGCCATACCGCTTAGAGACAATGCGCTTATCTAGTATGGTGATTTTTCCCGTATCGGTTTCTGTCCTTATTAAACGTCCACAGGATTGAATAAGTTTTACGCTGGCATCTGGGACCGACATTTCCATAAAGGGGTTGCGCCCTTTACTCTCTAGCCACTCGGCCATTGTTGCATCCACAGGGTCATTGGGAACTGAAAAAGGCAGCCTGACAATCACCACATGCTCTAATAATTTACCCGGTAAATCGATGCCTTCAGCGAAGCTGGCTAAGCCAAATAAAATGGAGGGCTTGCCCCCTTCAATTTTTTCTTTATGCTGACGAATAACCTCTTGCTTGGAAAATTCATCTTGAGTCATAACATGCTTGGATAGATCTATCGGCAGCAAGCCCTTAACATCATTCATCACCCGGCGACTGGTAAATAAAACCAATACACTTTCACTGGTATCTAAATTTTCTCGTAATGCTAGGCTAACTTTTTCAGCATAATCATCACCACTACTGGGTTCAATCGCTGAAGGCGGCACTACAATGGAGCCCAAATTTGCATAATCAAAAGGGCTTTCTATAATTTCAAAATGATTGGCTCTGGCAACACCTGACTTCATTCGGAAACGATCAAATTTAGCCAAGGCAGTTAATGTGGCAGAGGTTACCACTGCTGCAAAACAGCGGCTCCACAGATTTTTAGCAAGCAGTTCAGCGGCCATAATGGGGCTACTATATAAGCCAATATCATCTTCGTTGTCGGTGTAAATCCTTTCCATCCAACGCGCTACCGGTACCTGATCCTCAAAATCTTTTTGCGCAAAACTCAACCAAAGCAAACCTGCGCTCTCTAGTCGAGATTGCAACATGCCAAATATAGGAAACCAACGCTCTGCATCACTTTGTTTATACTCTCCGTCATCTTTACTAATAGAAGACTTTAGGGTTTCAACTATTTTATCTACATAACCATACAACCCGTTATGGGTTTTATTAAGTTCAATGGCAAGTTCTACAAGCTCATCTGGCACTTGCCCCATTCTAAATCTATGCTGGTGATAGCCTTCTTGTTCTGCTTGATCACCTAAAAAGTCTAACAATAAGTGGGATACAAATTTTAGCTTGCTGCTAATCTCAGAAATTTTTTCAGGCATAGCCGTGACGATCTGTAACAACCCCATGGGTGTGCCAGCCTGCTTACCTAAAGTGTCTACCGCTTTGGATATTTGCTTAAGTAAATTTTCTTCTTGGTGAAGTTTAACCTGGGCTGAAAAATGATTAATGGCCTTATCAGGTAAGTGATGCCCTTCATCAAATACATAAATACTTTTAGCCGGCTCTGGCAACACAGCGCCGCCACCTAGATTTATATCCGCCATCACAAGGTCATGATTTGCGATAATAACATCGGCATCCTCTAAGGCTTTACGAGCCGTAAAGAATGGGCAGGCATTAAAATGAGGGCAGCGACGATTACTGCACTCTCTGTGAGTGGCCGTCACCATAGACCAATCTTGATTCTCTACCTGGTTCGGCCAATTATCCCTATCACCATCCCATTTTCCTGAAGTGAACTCATCCAAAAAAGATTGAAACAATCCCTTTTGATCCTCAGAGGCATCCAACCCACCAAACATATCCATAGAGGCATCTTGCATGCGCTGGTCTTGCATTTCTTGATCTAATTTATGCACACACAAATAGCGCCCACGTCCTTTTGCGAGGGCATAGTTAAATTTCAAACCACTATTTTTGGCAACATCAGGAATATCTTTATTAACCAGTTGTTCCTGTAAAGCCACTGTAGCAGTAGAGACAATTATTTTTTTACCCAAATCCTCAGCTACAGGAATGGTAGACACCAGATAAGCCAGTGTTTTACCGGTACCCGTTCCGGCCTCTACAACACAAATAGGGTTATCAGAAATTCGATTACCATCGCCATCTTGGGTTATACCACCTAGGGTTCGGGCAATCGCCGCAATCATTTGCTTTTGACCACGACGAGGTTTGAGATCTTTGACTTTTAATAACTGACTATAAGCAGATTGAATCGTGGATTTTGCTTCGTTACTTAGCATTGCGTGATGCGACCCATGTAATGCCTTTATCTAACGAGACTTTTTGCCCCGATACATCAAGCACAACACCTTTATTGGTAATTGAATTCAATACAACTTGTGCGTTAATCATCATGCCTTCTTTAAAGGTTCGACCATTTATAACCACCGAACGATATTCAGCTGCACTTGAATAGATATGACTTTCTAATGTGAGGGTTGGTATTTTGGCGAGTATATTTTTTGGTAGCTCATAGAGTTCCAGTACCTTTTCTTCAGGAGCAATTTCTTCCTTACTAGAGCTTTCTTTAACAGGCGTAGTATTTTCAGAAAAGTTTTTGCCAGATATTGTATCAGGGGTAATTAAAATGGGTTCCAAAAGTGACTCATTCTGCGAAGGAGCGTCGGCTACGTTAAGTTTTTCTGGTTGTAAAACTGCGGTCATTGCTTCCTTTTCATCAATAACATTTTCTTTAACAGGCTCTTGAGAGACAGGCATAATTACTTTTAGAAGCGTTGCCCCTAACGCCAATACAATAAATATCATAAGCCCCATGGGCAGACGTGAAGGTTCTTGAGCATGAGTAAAGGGTAAGGCTTCATTAGGGGTTTGTCGTTCACGCTCTTGTTCAGCTTTTTCTAAAGCCTTTAGTAGATAAGACACTAGTTCGACCCCAACATTTCGTTATTCCACAAAGACAAACTAATGAGGGTTTGCTTACCTAATATTCCATCCACTAAAAGGTGGTGCTTTTTCTGAAAGCGCTTTACTGACTGCACCAGCAACGCATCATAATAGTTTTCACTGATACTGCTTTTAGCCTGGCTGGCTTGAGGTTTAATGACTTGCCAACCACCATAATCAGCCTGTAGCGCATTAGCGTTATTATTTTGGAGTATTTCCCTCACCCAAGAAACAGCCTCATGACTCTCCCCCTCCCTAATAGACTTTGTTACTAAAAATGGAGCTTCCCAGGAGATTTTAGCCAGTACAAGAGATGTATCACCCTCAGTCTCCTGCCACTCACGCCAAGCATTTTGTTTAAACACTTTAACAGGCCCCTCACTAAAACCGAGTAAATCTTGCGGTAAGCGTCCCTGCCAACAATTCACCAAGCATTCATTTAACTCACTTGTGCTGTCTAGCCCTAACATTTGTGAACCGGCTGCACCCACTGCTTTGATTTTTGCCATATTAGCGCCCAATTTATGATCGAGGTTTGGCACTAACACAAGCATAACTGATAACACCAAAGCCATTGCTCCAGCCAACAGCCAACCTTTTTTCGCAGGTTTCTTTTGAGGCAAGACTTCTTTGGCTGCTTTATAAACCACATGCATGTGGACCTGTTTATAGTCTTTGGCAAAACTTCCCATCAGACTTCTATCAGCCACTAAATTAATTAGCCTTGGAATACCGCCACTTAAGCGATAAACCGCGTAGCTGGCCGCATAAGAAAACAACCCTCTTGATACACCCACTACTTTAAGACGATGTTGCAAATATTGCCTTACCTGAGGAAACGATAATGGTTTTAAATGGAATCGAGCCGTAAAACGTTGATTAAGCTGGCGTAAGCTGTGCTGCTCTAAACGACTCTTAAGTTCAGGTTGGCCCAGCAGTATTATTTGCAGAAGTTTATCTGTATGGGTCTCTAGGTTGGTTAATAATCGAATGAGCTCTAGCACACTGCTATCTAGGTGCTGAGCTTCATCAATCACCAATAAGCTATAGCCGCCCTTGGCATAAACCGATAAAAGAAACACAGTGAGTGCTTCGATCATCTCAGACTCCTTGGCCTCCCAGCGAATGTCCAAATAAAACTCACGGCAAATTAGTTGTAGCAACTCTATACGGTCAAGCTGGGGGTGGAGAATAAGGGCCACCTCTGTGTTTTCTGGCACTAAATGCAGCAGGTGCTTACACAAGGTTGTTTTGCCCGTGCCCACCTCCCCTGTTAAGAGCGTAAACCCACCTCTGTGTACCATGCCATATTCAAGTACAGCAATAGCCTCTTGGTATTGACCATGGGCGTATAGAAATTCAGGGTTGGGCGCGATGGAAAAAGGCCGCTGCTGCATGGAAAAATAGTTTTCGTAGATCATAAGATGGGCCAATAAAAGTCTACTGCTGCCTGCCAATATTTGGATTTAGAGAGGTCGTACTGATCGGACGCCAATTTTATGCGCACCATATCAGATTCGTAGACAAAATGGACGGCTCCAGATAACAAATCATAAGCAAGGACGTATTCTTTTATTTGCCCTCCAAGTCTTAAGGCTTGCAAGCGCGACCATTCATACCCTTGAACGTATACAGAACTGGTTTCACCCATATTACGAGTAATCGTGTGCTGCTGGCTGAAAGGCAGGTTTTGCGTCTGGGAAATGTCTTGGGTGGTAAAAAAGCAATTCCCTAATGGCCTTGAATAACATCCTTTATCTTGGTTGACCGACTGCCAATAATAGCGATAGCCAACGTCGTTAAGCTCTAGAGAGTAATTCCAGTTTTCTTGTGAATATTCATAAGTCACATCAAAACTGTGACCCCAACCATTAACGGACTCACCTTGATGTTCAAAAAGCTCATTTTCACTGTAGGCGTAATCTAGTGCGTAATGATATTGATAACTACCATCCTCATATACTTCACCACTGCCCGTTAACACGCCATTTTGAACCTGCTTGGGCTTCAATAGGTAACCGGTAATTTGCAATCGCACTGAATCAGATAACGGTATAATATTTTTCACAAACACACCCGCACTTCGTACAGCGTTCACTTTTAACCATAACGGGTACTGACCCGCTTCTAATTCATTATTTTCTAACTTTTGATTAAATTGCGCGGTGGCCTGAGTAAAATGCAGTAGATAATCAATTCTTTCTTCCACACCCACCAGCCAGCTATTGTTTACAGAGAATTCAATACCCGCCCGTAACCTAGCCTGTGCAAATTCCCCACTGTCAATTTCAGACCAATCAGAGTCAAAGTCACTTATGGCGATGGCAGGACTCGACAAGTTCATATCACTGTAAAGGTGAACCTGTGCCCACCCTTTTACGGGGGGGCATGACAGTAAAAAAAATATTACACCCCCATAAATGTATCTAGCAAACAACATATTGCATCACAGAATTTGCCATGAGCCATCTATGTAGCGCACAACATAAAGGCTGCCTTCTTTACTTAGGGTGCCAACATTCACACCTGCATATCGTAAGTACCCAAGAGGCGCATCTGGATGGTCAGTGGTGGACTGAAAAGCTGTCATGGTAAGCGTAGAAGAACCATTTTGAATATAATACAAAATAGAATCACTCTCAGAGCTATCTTCACTGCCCACCGCAAACCAAATCGATCTATCACCAAAGGGAATACCCGAAGCTTCACCGATATAACCAGGTGTTAAAATAAAACTTAACGCCACGTTTTCATTATCAGGAGCACTTCCAAATATTAAAAGCTGAATTTTGGGTCTCGATTCAGGAACATTATCTTCATCTAATGTTTCTTCATCTATTAAATTGGCCACCATTTGAATTGAGAAATTCCCAATGGTTAATTGATAAGGCTTATTCAATTTAATATTAAACGTGGCATTAGCCACAAACTCTATTTCCTCACCTGAGTCTTGAAAGTACTGTATGTCATAAATTCCACGTCCCTGAACTTTAACCTGGGGAATACAATCTTCATCACGTAAAAATGCAAATAGCGCAGGCATATTAACGGTATTAGGGGCGGCATAAACATTACTGCTGGCCGTGCCGTCTTCATTGATGGCACAACTGGCTAAACCATCTAAAGATTGAGCGGTATTACAAAGCCAAATATCATCTGACTGGGCACAACTACGAATAAATTGAGTACTACTGGACGATGATTCTTTATACAAAATAAAAGCGGCTGTGCCCCCTGGATAATTAAGGGCACCATAATTGAAATCAAACGGAGAGGTTAAGCCTAATAAAGTTTTAAGGTCATCATCTAAATTATCGTATACAGGCTCTTCCACATATTGCACTTGGTCATCCAGCGTTTCTTCTAAAGTCACATTACTTGGCATGGCAAACCAACCGGCCAATTCAGAATCGCCAAAAATATTTCTTTGCTCACTTTGCTCAATTTGTAATTTCGAAAACTCCTTAAGGGCAGCCATATCCAGTGCTATATCTAAATCAGGAAATTTTTCAGGGGCATAATGTTGATAACTACTGACGATTGCAGAATTGAGCGTGGATAAAGCAGCGCTATCCATGTTCTCGGTAATAACATTAATGCTTAAATTTAGCTCTACGCTTTCAGAATTTTCACTCTCACCATCTAAAATTTCACCAGGAATAGAGACTGAAATGATATTAAAATGCGTTGGTGCATCTGGCATGGTGGCATCTTGGGTTCCAACCATCTCTAAGGCCATACCTTCACTTTGATAAAATAAATCCATGTAGCCATTGCCACCTGACTCTTTGGCTTTTACCTTAAGCTTTGGATAACTAAGTTTTATCCCTTGAATATCAGGTGCCTCCCCTGCGACTAAATCAGAACCTAAAAGCAATAAAAAAGTCGGAAAGACACCTTCTTCAATAATGGATACCTCAGCCAACCCCGTATCTGTTTCTACTGAAACCAATTCAGTGAACGAGAATTGAATAATTTTTTCGACTTCAGTAGAAATATTTTCAATCTCACCTGTCATCTTCATTTTAAGCACAGGACCTGTAGCTGATTGATAATCCATAACAAGGGTGTTTTCTTGCGCGTCGTATATCACACTAGTGTGATACGCAAAATAACTATCCGCATCATTCACATCACCTGGATCACATGTGTTGGCGCCTCGTGCACAGGTTAATCCGTACTCTACAAATTTCACCATGGGCTTAAATATATTGTTTAATTCTGGACCCAGCACATCTTTAAAAGCAGAAATTTTAACTTCCATATTATTTAAATCAGTAGCCCAGCTTGGGTCATTTAAAAAGCTTACATATTCATTCGTTTCAAAATCTATAAACCAACCTTGTACATCGGATACCAATTCACGAACCGCGGCTATCTGCTCTTCTACCGAAACTTCGTATTCTTCACCTTCAACTTGTGTAGCAGCACTGGTCAGCCCTGGGGCCAAAATACTGCTATAAACATTAGCCGCCGTACTGACATTTCCATCCTCATAATTTTCAGCAAGGGCAACAGAAAGTTCGTAAAGGGTTTTAAGATCAAAAGTTTTATTACTGCCAGAGCGGTTATCTTCACCGATCAACTGTCCCTTAGAACTTAAAAATGAATCAACCCACCAGTCCAGTGTGGAAATTAAAGGCTGTGGCGTATTATCTGGGTCTAGCAAGTATTGTTGCTTAGTAAATTCCTGAAGCGTTAAAGACAGTAAACCGTGCTTTGCCTCTTCAACTACCACCACAGAATCAGCTGTAGATGTTGTTGCAAAAGGCGACCAAGGTCTGGTATCCACATGCACATCATTATTTAACGAGAATAATTTTTGCACACGAGAATTCGCTTCATGGATACTTTGCGGGGTAAATAAGCCAGAACGATATTCAGATACATTGCAAAATACACTGCCGCAATTGTTGCCATCACTCACGAATTCGGTAAAGGCTAATTTGGAAGCGATGTGTGTGAAAGGCGTTATATGATATTGCTCACCTTCGGTTGCCAAATTAATGGTGGCCCATAATTCAAAGTCTTCAGTAACACCGTACCAATCACCAAAGGCAACACCATTTCCCTCATTGTCTATACAACCGCCGTTGTCATCTGGAATTGCACAACGAATTTCAGTTGGAGAAGCTGTGTACACCTCATCGTATTTAACTGCGTTGCCGGAGGAGTCTTTACACCCACCCAAATCATCCTCATTTAGACATCTCACTTGTAGCGTTTCAGAGTTAAAGGAAGCGACCAATAAAACAGAACTTAAATAAGCGCCTTGTAACTGGGCGGTATACGCGCCTTCGTCATTGGTAAAATAAGAGTCCCCTAGGTACTCACCACTTGAATCTCTATTGGGTTGCCCATTGGTATCAATGCCCACGGCTTGAATTTGTGCATTACGGACATTGCCGCCCCACACATAACCAGAAAAGTTAATATTAGGAAGCGCGCCGAAATTGCTATCCACTGTATTTTCACAGCCCAGCAAGAACACGCACGTAAGCCAACATGAAATGAGGCGAATACTCATACGAAATCCATTTTATTATTTTAGGTTTTTTAGTAGCGATTACTTTTAGCGGATCAACCCGCAGCAGCAATGGGTTTGAACACACCAAGAGGCGACAGTTCAAACCATTACCATGAATTAACGAAACTATTTACAGCGAAGATACTAAGTGTGGACTAACCACCCAGCTTTTCAGATTCCTCTGCTATCAATTTTCGCATCCATTGATGTGGCGGATTATGATGCAACAGAGGGCTCCATGCCATTTTTAATTCAAAGGGAGGAATCTCAAATGGTGGATTAACAAGCTTTAGATCCCCTGATTTGGCCTGCATTTCTGCTATTTTGGAAGGTAACGTCGCCACTAAATCATTGTTCAAAGCCAATAACGCAGGCATTTGGTAGTGACGAGTAAACACACTGATATTTCGCTTATGACCTACTGCCGCCAGCGCTTCATCTACCCAGCCTAATTGAACGGCTTTGTCTTTTTGAGGGTTAACCCCTGTACCAACACCCATACCGGTTTTACTTACCCAAATATGGTTAGCAGCCAAATAGCTTTGTAAATCGTATTTTTCTAATAGTGCATTTTGCGGGTTTACTAGGCAGGAAAAACCATCTCTCCATAAGGTCTTTTGATGAAACGACTGAGGCAGCTCATCAAAACGGTTAATGGCCATATCAACCTTACCTTGCTCTACATCTTTGTAAGTCACGTCTGAGGGCGTTAAGAAATCCAAAACCACACCAGGCGCTTCTCGGCGGAGTCGCTTCACGATTGCAGGCACCAAGGTCGCTTCGGCATAGTCACTTACCATAATTCGATACATACGTTGACTCACCTGAGCCTCAAAGGCACCCGTAGGCTGAACAGCGGTATCGACTTCAGACAAAATATTTCTAACTAACGGCTGCAATTGGATGGCTCGTTCGGTGGCACTCATGCCGTCGCTAGTACGTACCAAGATAGGGTCATCAAACAGCACACGCAATCGTTTAAGGCCATTACTCATAGCTGGCTGAGTAATCCCAAGTTTTTGGGCGGCCTTAGTAACACTGCGTTCTCGCATTAAAATATCTAAATAAATAAGCAGATTTAGGTCAAATC
>OLII01000232.1_pt1 | contig 22357 bp, 19 predicted proteins | sample 1609481 | NCBI WGS metagenome assembly OLII01 (sample SAMN05416859, study PRJEB24817) | seawater metagenome | isolation source: Sea water | place: Canada:Atlantic | collected 2013-11 | reverse complement strand
AAATTACTCATGTCATTAAAAAGTTGAATATTAACTACTCTTTTTATGCTTGTTCCTTCTTCGATGTTAATTACTTTTCCAATTGGAATTCCAGCCGGAAAAATTGTAGAATTTCCACCCGTAATAATAGTATCTCCTGTTTTTATAACCGCTTGTCTTGGAATATCTAATAATTGAACAATGTGATAATCAATTCCATTCCACTCAAGGCTTCCATAATAATTGTTATGTTTAAATTTAGCATTAATCTTGCTATTCTTATTTAAAACAGATTGAACTCTAGAGTAATTGGTTGCAACATTTTCTGTAATACCAATAATTCCTTTGCTATTTACAACCGCCATTTCTTTAGAAATGCTATCGCTTTTACCTAAATTAATTGTTAAAAAGTTATAATTATTTGAATATTGATTTTTCTCTATTCTTCCATTAATGTAAGAATATCTTTGATGAAATTGAGTTGTATCGATTACTGTTATTTCACTAACGGAATCAATAACTTTTAGCAGTTTTTCATTCTTGTTTTTAAGTATAGTGTTTTCGTTTATAAGTTCAATATTCTCTTTATTTAATTGAAAATAATCACTCACAGAAGTTACTTTATTATAAAAACCACCGGTAACACTGTTTGCAGAATTTACAAACTTACTTTTGTGAAAATTATGGTTATTTATAACTAAGCTGAGTGCAATAAACTCTAGAAGTAAAAAAAATAAGAAATATCGATACTTCCGAATAAAATAGATAAGTTGCTGCATAAGAAGTAAAGATGTCTTAGGTTATTTCATTAAGACACTTTTGTATTTGTCTAACTCTTTTAAGGCAATTCCAGTTCCTCTTACAACCGCTCTTAACGGATCTTCTGCCACATAAACGGGTAAGTCTGTTTTTCTAGATAGACGCTTGTCTAAACCTCTTAACATAGAGCCACCACCTGCAAGATAAATTCCTGTATTATAAATGTCTGCAGCTAATTCTGGTGGAGTTTTAGATAATGTCTCCATCACAGCATCTTCAATTCTTAAAATTGATTTATCTAATGCTTTAGCAATTTCTCTATAAGAAACCTGTACTTGTTTTGGTTTACCGCTTAACAAATCTCTACCTTGAACTAACATGTCTTCTGGCGGATTGTCTAAATCTTCTGTAGCTGCTCCTATGGTAATTTTTACTTTTTCTGCAGTAGTTTCACCAACATATAAGTTATGTTGGGTTCTCATGTAATACATGATATCATTGGTAAATAAATCACCAGCAACTTTTACAGATTGATCACAGACAATTCCTGCTAATGCAATAACTGCAATTTCAGTTGTCCCACCACCTATATCAATAATCATGTTTCCTTTTGGTTCCATGATATCGATTCCAACACCAATTGCCGCAGCCATTGGTTCGTAAATTAAGTAGATTTCTTTGGCATTCATATGACGAGCAGAATCTTGTACAGCTCGTTTTTCAACTTCTGTAATTCCAGAAGGAATACAAATAACCATTCTTAAAGCAGGAGGGAAGAGTTTCTTTTTGATGGCTGGAATTTGCTTTACAAATTCTTTGATCATTTCTTCTGAGGCTTGAAAATCTGCAATTACTCCATCTTTTAAAGGACGAATTGTTTTGATGTTTTCATGCGTTTTTCCTTGCATTAAATTTGCTTCTTTACCTGTAGCAATAATTTTACCGGTAACTCGATTTCTAGCAACAATAGAAGGGCTATCAATCACAACTTTTCCGTTGTGAATAATAAGTGTATTTGCCGTACCTAGATCGATGGCAATGTCTTCTGTCATGAAATCAAAAAAGCCCATAAATATGATTTGTTTCTTAGTATGAATGTATTCTTACAAAGCTAGTAAAAATAAGCTAGTAAGCAAGTTGAAATTTAATGTTTAAAATGTCTTGTTCCAGTCATCACCATTGATAAATTGTTTTCGTTACAATAATCAATACTTAACTGATCTTTTATAGATCCTCCAGGCTGTATAACACTCTTAATTCCTGCTTTGTCAGCTATTTCTACACAGTCTGGAAATGGAAAAAACGCATCACTTGCCATTGCCGAACCTTTTAAATCAAATCCAAAATTTGTTGCTTTTTCAATCGATTGTCTTAATGCATCAACTCTACTAGTTTGTCCAGTTCCACTGGCTAGTAATTGTTTGTCTTTCACTAAAACAATAGTGTTTGACTTTGTGTGCTTACAGATTTTAGAAGCAAATAATAAATCTTCTAACTCAGTTTCAGAAGGTTTATTGTTGGTTGGATATGACAAATCTTCTAATGAATCTGTAATGTTATCTTTATCTTGAACTAATAATCCGTTTAAGGAAGTTCTTACGATTTGATTTGGTAATTTAACCTCTTTTTGAATTAAAACAACACGATTCTTTTTTCCCTTTAAAACTTCAAGAGCATCTTCATCGTATGACGGAGCAATTACAACCTCACAAAATAATTTATGAATTTCTTCTGCGGTAGCTTTGTCAATTTTAGTATTAGAAATTAAAATTCCACCAAAAGCAGAAACAGGATCACCAGCTAATGCATCTACATAAGCTTTAGCAATTGTTTTTCTTTGAGCAAAACCACAAGCATTATTATGTTTTAAAATGGCAAACGTAGGGTCTTCTCCAATAAATTCACTCATTAAATTAACCGCAGCATCAACATCTAGTAAATTATTATAACTCAATTCTTTTCCATGTAGTTTGTCAAACATGGCATCTAAATCACCAAAGAAATATCCTTTTTGATGCGGGTTTTCACCATAACGTAAAGTTTTAGAGATGGTTTCACTTGCTTTAAATACGACTTCATCTTCATTAAAATAATTGAAAATAGCGGTATCGTAATGAGAAGAAATATTAAATGATTTTGCAGCAAACTTTTTTCTTTCAGAAAGGCTTGAAGCTCCATTATTATTGTTGTAAAGCTCTGAAAATTCTTCATATTGATCCATAGAAGAAATGGTAAAAGTATCTTTAAAGTTTTTTGCAGAAGCTCTTATTAAAGAAATACCACCAATATCAATTTTTTCAACGATATCTTGTTCTGATGCTCCAGAGGCAACCGTTTTTTCAAACGGATATAAATCAACAATCACAAGATCGATTTGAGGAATGTCAAATTCTTTCATTTCAGAAACATCACCTTCGTGATCTTGTCTATTTAAAATACCTCCAAAAACTTTTGGATGTAATGTTTTAACTCTTCCGCCTAAAATAGAAGGATAAGAAGTTACATCTTCTACAGCAATAACTGGAATGTTTAATTCTTTAATAAATTTCTCGGTACCACCGGTAGAATAAATAGTGACATTATTTTCATGTAATGCTTTTACAATTGGCGCTAAGCCATCTTTATGAAATACAGAAATTAATGCAGATTTAATGATTTTTGTGTTGCTCATCTTGTTGTGTTGTTAAGCACACAAATCTACTAAATGTGTCTAGTTAAAACAACAGAAACTAATTGGAAATCAAGAAACTTATTCCACTATTGTGAATAAACTTTTTTTGTAAAAGATTCTACAAGAATTTTGTAGTTTTTAGAGGGTTTTTCTCTCTTGCGTTTTATCAAACCAACCTTGTAAAGAAAAGTTTTAATAATTGAAGACCGTTTTTTAATCATGATTTTTTGGGGTAGACTTAAAATAATAAAATTAGAATAAGATTCTAATAATATCAATACCCAAAAATGGTGAAATTAAAAACTCCCTATAAATAGGGAGTTGTACAAAATAAAATAATATTTTTTATTCTGAGTTTTCTAAAAAATCTCGAAACCAATAGATAAATCTTTCAATCGCTGTTGATTTTTCGGGAAATTCACTTGATAAACTGCCGCCGTAGGAAGCAGTTCTTTTAAAGTCTTCTTTTTTCATTAGTAGGGGGGTTTAATGATTAATAGAAAATTGTTATTATGTAATTACACAACAAACATATTTTAAAAATCAGTAAATAACAATACCCAGAATTAGTGAAATTTTAAACTACGTGTTTATAGGGAGTTTAATATAGTGTTGCAATTTTAGCACAAACAAACTCAAGTAACTCTTCATCTTCAGGGTTGAAAGGATTGACAGTATGCGAATCAATATCTATTTGACCAATGTTTTCATCATTTACAAAAATAGGAATCACAATTTCAGATTTTACTTTCCAGCCACAAGAAATATAATTATCTTGATCTGCAACATCCTGAACAATAAAGTTTTCATTGCTAACAGCAACCTGACCACAAATTCCTTTACCAAATGGGATAATGGTATGTTCTGTAGGTTCTCCTGTAAACTCAGCTAATTTCAATTCTTCTTTGTCTCCATTTTTGAAATAAAAACCCACCCAATCATAATACGAAATTTCATTTTCAAGAAAATCGCAAATAGCTTGTTGTTTTTGACTTGTTGTTTTTTGTGAAGAAATAATGTCTTCTATGGTGTTCTTAAGGTTATTGATGTTCACGATTTTTCTATATTTGTATATTGTAAAATAATACAGCAAAATTAAACCAAATTCTTTATGAAAAAGCAAAGAAATATCGTTCTTTTTCTAGTCAAATTTTTTGCTACGTATTTTATATTATTCGCACTTTATTCATTTTACTTACAAAAAACACAACAAAAAGGAACCGTTTTTTCATGTGCTCCAATAACTACTAAAGTAGCCAATCAAACCAAAACAGTATTAACATTTTTCGGATATGATGCCTCAGTTGTTCAGCATACAGATGAAATGTCTGTAAAAGTATTGCTGAATGGTCACTATACTGCTAGAGTTATCGAAGGCTGTAATTCTATCAGTATTCTTATTTTATTTTTAGCTTTTGTTATTGCTTTTCCTGGTTCAATAAAAGCAACAATTTTATTTGGGATAGTAGGGAGTTTTATAATTTACGGAGTGAATATTTTACGGATTGCTTTTTTAACAGTGATGCTTTATAAATATCAAGATCATCAAACCTTATTGCATAATCTTGTTTTTCCGGCCATTATTTACGGAATTACTTTTTTATTATGGGTGCTGTGGGTTCATAAATTTTCAAATTATAAGAAATGAACAAAATAATAAAAATTGGTGGTGTTATCTTTTTGTTTGGACTGTTATTTATGATCAGAGCTTTCGAAGAAAATTTGTTTTACGATCCATTAATTGTTTATTTTCAAAACGATTATTTATACAAAGCCGTTCCTAAAATAGATACTTGGCATTTAATAGTGGACATGTTTTTTAGATATACTTTAAATAGCATAATTTCTTTAGCAATTATTTATTTGATTTTCAGGAAAAAAAAAATCATCAAGTTTTCAGGGTTCTTTCTCATGCTAGCCTTTATGGTCCTTATTGTTATCTTTTCAATTTCACTAAGAAATAATTTAGAAAGCGGCTATCTCTTTGCTTTCTATGTTAGGAGGTTTATAGTCCACCCAATGTTATTGTTAATTCTTTTGCCTGCTTTTTATTATCAAGGAAAATTTCAAAAAAAATAGTTTAAGAATCATTTTAAATGAAAAAATATATTATCTGCTTCATAATGCTGATTCCATTATTATCATTCTCACAAGAAACACTTAAAGGAATGATAATGGATCAAAACAATCCTAAAGACAATCTAGGAGTTTTTGGAGCTAATGTCTACTGGCTAAACACTCCTGTGGGTGCAACAACCAATGAAAAAGGGTGGTTTACAATTCCTTATAAATCTAGTTATAAAAAGCTAGTAGTAAGTTTTGTTGGCTATAAAACAGATACACTAACTATTACAAGTTTAGAACCAATTCATCATTTTTTAACTCCAGATAACGGATTAAAAGAAGTGGTACTTAAAAGTAAAAAGAAAGCGACTCAAAGATCTTTTGTAGCTACACAAAATGTTTTCACTGTAAACAGTGCAGAGTTATTAAAAGCAGCTTGTTGTAATCTAGCTGAAAGCTTTGAAACCAATCCGTCTATTGATGTTAATTTTTCGGATGCTTTAACAGGAACTCGTCAAATTCAAATGTTGGGTTTAAAGAGTCCTTATCTTTTAATTTCGCAAGAAAACATTCCTTCTATTAGAGGAGCTGCGCAAGTTTTTGGATTGACGTTTACACCGGGAACCTGGGTAGAGAGTATTCAAATAACAAAAGGAGCAGGAAGTGTTATTAATGGTTACGAAAGCATTTCAGGTCAGATAAATGCAGAATTAGTAAAACCTTTTACAGATAAAAAATTCTTTGTAAATGCCTATGGATCTTTAGGTGGAAGATTGGAGCTGAACACACATTTTAATCAAAAAGTATCTGAAAAATGGCAAACAGGAGTATATGTCCATGGAAATTATAGAGGAGAAAAGTTTGATAGAAATGATGATGGGTTTTTAGATTTTCCGTTGATGAACCAAATCAACATTATGAATCGTTGGCAATATATAGATGCTGAAAAAGGTTGGGTAAGTTTTATCAACTTCAGATATATGGACGATTCTAAACAAACAGGGGAGTTGAATTTTGATCCAATAAGAGATAGAGGGACTACCAATTTTTGGGGAAGTGAAATAGAGACCAAACGTTTTGATACTTCTTTAAAGTTAGGATACGTATTTCCAGAAATCCCTTTTCAAAGTTTTGGATTTCAATTTGCCTATAGTAATCATCAACAAGATTCATATTTTGGTTTGAATATTTATGATATTCAACATCAAAGTGTCTATTCTAATTTACTATTTAACTCTATTATTGGAGATACTAGAAATAAGTTTACTACAGGAATTACTTTTACACATGATACCTATAATGAACTTGTAAACTTGAACAATTTTAGAAGAAATGAAAACTCATTTGGAGGTTTTTTCGAATATGCATATGACAACCTTGATAATTTTAGCTTTACCGCAGGAGTAAGAACGGATACACATAATTTATTAGGAACTTTTGTTACACCAAGATTTCATTTAAGGTACGTTCCATGGGAAAAAGGAGTTTTTAGAGCCTCTATTGGACAGGGGAGAAAAAGTGCTAATATTTTTGCAGAAAATCAGCAATTATTTGCAAGTTCAAGGCAAATTGATGTACAATCTTCAGGTGGAAAAATTTATGGTTTAGACCCAGAAGTGGCATGGAATTATGGAATATCATATTTACAAGGATTTAAATTGTTTGATAAAAAAGGAGACATCACGTTTGATTTTTATAGAACAAATTTTAAAAATCAAGTAGTGGTAGATTGGGAAAATCCTCAACAAATTTCTTTCTATAATTTAGATGGTAAAAGTTTTGCTAACAGTTTTCAAGTAGAAGCAAATTATAATATAGCAGAAGGTTTTAATACTCGTTTTGCTTATAAAAATTATGACATTCAAACGGATTATACTTCTGGAAAATTAATAAAACCATTAACACCTAATCATCGATTTTTTGCAAACGTTTCTTATGAAACATCAAAGAAAGAGAATGATGCACAATGGAAATTTGACATAACGTATAATTTTATTGGCGAACAAAGATTACCAAATACAGCTAGTAATCCAATTCAGTATCAATTAGAAGAGTATTCAAATAGTTATAGTTTGCTAAATGCTCAATTCACAAAAGTGTTCTCTAAAAAGTTTGAGGTTTATGTAGGAGGAGAAAATTTAACAAATATGAGGCAGAAAAGCCCTATTTTAGCAAGTGATAATCCCTTTGGCAATAATTTTGATACTACCATTGTATATGCACCAATTTTCGGACGCATGTTTTATAGCGGATTAAGATTTAAAATCGATTAAAAATGAAAAAAGTTATCCTTATAGTATGCTTATTGATGATAGGATTATCATCAGAAGCACAAAAGAAAAACAAGAACGCAAAACTTTCTATTGAAGTAGATGGAGTTTGTATGATGTGTAAAAAACGTATAGAAAAAGCAGCTTTAAATACTAAAGGAGTGAAGTTTGCTGTCTGGAGTGTAAAAACTCATTTACTTTCGCTAATTATTGATGAACGTAAAACAGACAAGAAAACGATTCAAAAAAACATAGCAGCTGTTGGTCATGATACCAAAGGAATAAAAGCAAAAGATCATGTTTATAATGAAATTGATCCATGTTGTAAATATAGAGATCAGAAGGTAGTAGATGATCATAAAAAAGAAGGTGGTCGTTAGAAATCTCACTTTTATTTCTGCTTTTATTTTGTTAATTTCTTGTACACCTGAAAAGAAAATTAATAATAGGAAGTATTCTGAGTCAAAAGAGCTAGATTATGAGGTATATGTTTGTCCGAGTGAATGTAGTAATGGGATGAATTATTATATGGAAGGAAAATGTGATATCTGCCACGATAATTTGATAAAACAAGAATAAACAAAAAACCTCAAGATATTTCTTGAGGTTTTTTGTTTAAGAAAATTTGTAATTATTCAACATCATTTTTATCGACGATTATTTTTTGAGAAATTAAGTTACCATCTGAACTTATTCCTTCAATATAAAAAGCGACTTCGTCTAGTTGTGTATTTACTGTAGTTAAGTTAAAAACTTCACTGTTTTTTATTTTAATTGATGGTTCCCAGTGGATGACACCATATTTTTTAAAAGACTCCATTTCGTAAGAAATATATCTTGGAGTATAGAATTTCTTTTTTGGTTGAAAACCATATTTTACTTTAGTACTATTAACTCTAGAAGTAGCTTCAAAATCCCATAAAGGAGTTTTTCTTGTAAATAGTTTAACAACAACAACCCAAGTAGCAACACCACCGTTTACAGATGCCATATTGGTGTTAGGAGTGTCATCTATATAAATATCTTCATACTCATCTAAAGAGCTGTTAATAACAATGTTTATATCAGCTAGCTGATTGTTATTTAAATATACCACTACTGGTCCTCTTCTTGCAAAATTATGGCGTATTGCTGATTGTCCAAGAACAGTTGGATTAAGTCCAATATTATCTACAACAAAACCATTGTTGTTTAAAAAATCGGCTAAGCCTATGTATCGCTCAGCAGCTTCTCTATCTACATGAAATAGTTTACCTCTGAATGGCAATCTATAATCTCTTCTTATTTTTTTCTCTCTGGAAGCTTTTAAGACAATTTCATCTAGTATTTCTGATTTTCTATCAATAAAACCTTTTAGCGATGTGTTTTTATTAGTATAATAAGAAATGAAATTTTCATAAGATTTTACATCTATAGAATCACTTTGCATATAATTTAGAAAACTTAAAGCGATCCCTGGTTTTTTTGTTTTATTCTTCTTATTAACATAAGAGAATCTAATATATTCATCTTTAACAGGATAGAAATTTTTGAGATGAAATTTACCTTTTTCATCTACAGGAATAAAAGTAGATTTGTTGAACTCAGTAGGATAAAGTAACAGCGATTTTACTTTGTTTAATTTAGTATTTAAAGTACCGTTAATTGTAATTCCATTTTCAAAATCAAAATTTGGTTTAGGAGGTAAATACATAATATTATCCCAAGAATATCTACTCCAGCCTTGAGTTAATAATAAAACATCCAATTCATATTTTTTCTTTCTGTCGAAATCTGTAAAATAATATTGGGGATTTTCAATAGCTCCTTTCAGATAAGGCTTTAAATAAAATGAAGAGATAATGCTCTGATCGGGCTTGTAGCTTTCAGTTCCCTTTGGTAATAAGGAAACACTTGCATCAATTACTTGGTTGAGTTTTAAATCTGAAGCAAGTTGATACGTTATTGAATCATTGTTGATTTGTTTTTTACTTACAACTACGGAACTAGTTTTTAAAGAATAATCGTTAAAGAACATTCGTTCTAATATCGGTTGATTTTTTTCATTGAATACAGTTACCGTATTAACACCTTTATACAATGCGATTTTGTCAATGGTAATTCTTTTTTGCTTATTATTTAATGTAAATGGGATGTTTTTTCCTTTGCCATCTTTATGGATAAATATGCTGTATTCTTTTCCTTTAAAGACCTTTAAAGATTGCGGATTTAGCTTTAGTTCAATTACAACTTGACTAGTTTTCATATTGTTTATTGTCATCGACATTCCAACCTCTTCCGACTCAGGTAGCTTTTGTTCAAGTTCTTTATAATTACTAAGTTTTATTTTAGCGGTGTAAGTTTCTCCAGTAGTAGGGGTAAACGAGAACTTTCCAATTCCAAAAACTGAAGTCTTAAAATCACTAACAATCTCTCCCTTAGAGTTAAAAATAGTTCCCTCAGCGAGTGTTCCTTTTCCTTGATCATTAATTGCTTTAATACCAACAGTATTTTTTACATCAGCGAGTAAATACCCTCCTTCTGGTAAGAACTGTATATCATATTCTTTAGCAGTTATTTTTTTCGAGATAGTTTCAGAAGAATTTGGGTTGATGATTTTTATTTCTTGAGTATAAGAATCATCTTCTCTAAAGTTCTTCATCCAATTTGTAGAGCTTTTTAAGTAATAATTCCCACTTGTAAATGTAGAATCTACCGCAATATTCCCGATAGCCACACCCTCTTTTGCTAGGAACATTTTTTTGTCAATCTGCTTACCAGTTTGATCATAAACTCCTAAATAAATATTAGTAGTTGCTTTTGAGGAAAGACTATTTTTGCGATCATACGTGTAAACTTTAAACCATATTTCTTCACCAACTAGATACGTTGTTTTATTGGTGTGCAAAAAGAGAGATTCTCGTGGTAGCTCAAAATATTTGAGATATGAATCTTTAACATCATTTTTTTCTTGAGAGAAACCAAAAAAAGTAATTAGTAAAACAGATAATACAAGTATTTTTCTTTTCATAGAGTAAGATTTTTAGTGATTAATCCACAATTTTAATCTCAAAAATGATACCAAAAACTCTTTATTTTCCTTTAACTTTTATCACTTGAGAAAAAACACTTCCATCAGAATTAATACCTTCTATGTAGAAATTTATTTCATCTAAACCCGTATCAAAAGTTTTAATATTTCCTGAGTTATTTTTGGAAACATTTAGACTAGGTTCCCAATGAATAACTCCATAATCTTTGAAAGTTTGAGACCTGTAAGATGCATATGCAGGGGTGTAAAATTCTTTAACGGGTTCAAATCCATAATCTGAAATCTTACCAAAATAGGTATCGTTATAATTAACACTTCCAGACTTTGTAAAAACGCCTTTTCGTCTATATATTTTAATAGCACCACCAAAACCACCACTTAGTCCTAGTCCAATTCCAGTTCTATCTATTACCACTTTTTCTATCCGTTCAGTTGATAAGTTTATAAGAATGCTAAAATCCCTAATAATAATACCATCTAAAAAAATTGTAGGGGTTGCACCAGCGGGTCTTGATCTAGATTGAATTAATACTTGACCTAAAGGAGTTATTACCCCATCACCCAATAGAACATCAAATCCATTATTAACAATGAAATCTGTTATATTAGGATATCTGTTTACATCTTCTTCTGTAATTTTAGTTATTCTTCCATTTACTAAAATAGGGTCTCTTAATTCTTTACTAAGTTTTTTTCTTAAGTCTGTTTTAATTCTAATTTCATCTAATTCTTCATAACTATCATCTATAAAAAATTGTTCAGGTATTTCATTTTTATCGTTATAAAATGATAAAAATGATTTATAATCAGAGACTTTAACTTCGTCAATATCCATGAATTTAATGAAACTTAAATTCATGTTTGGTCTTTTCATTTTTCCTTTTTTACCATAATACGAAAAGCGTATTTCTTCATTCACTTCTGGATAAAAGTTTTTTAAATTAAACTTGCCTTCATTATCAATGTTAATAAATGTAGATTTATTTTGTTTGGTTGGGTATAGAAGAAGTGAGCTTATTTTTTCAACTTTTTTATTTATAAATCCGTTTACGGCAATACCGTTTTCAAAATCAAAAGAAGGTTTAGGTTGAGATATAAAAATATTGTCCCAAGAATACCTACTCCATCCTTGTGTTAATAGTAATACATCTAACTCAAATTTCTTTTTTCTACTTATATTCGAAAAATAGTATTGAGGATTTTCAATGGTTCCTTTCAGGTAAGGTTTTAAATAAAACGCAGATACTATTGTGTGGTCTTGATTATAACTTTTTGTTTCTGATGGTAGTACTGAAATACTCATATTAAGTATTTCGCCATTGTTAATGTTATTTGATGTTATTTGATAGATAAGAGAATCAATGTCGCTTCCAGTTTTTGTTATTGAAAGGTTGAAGTCTTTGATTATTGAATTATTGAAAAACATTCTTTCCAATAAAGGTCTATTTCCATCATCAAATAACGTAACCGTATTTACGCCTCTAAAGAGATCTTCAACAGCAATGGCGATTGACTCTTTGTTTGAGTTAAAGGTTACAGGAATGCTTTTTACTTTTCCGTCTTTATGTAATAATAATTTATAAGATTTGTTTTTTATTTTGTTAAAGGATTCCTCATTAGTACTTAAAGTAATGATTGTTTTATCAGAATTTATATTATTTACCGAAATCGCAATTCCGTTTTCCTTAATGCCTTCGATAGATTTTTTAAATTCCTTTCCGTTATCTAAAGTAATTTTTGCTTTGTAACTTTCTCCTTTAAGAGGAATAAATGAAAATTTCCCAATTCCTAAAAAGTTACTTTTAAAAGAGGCTACTTCTTCATTTTTAGAATTTAATATGCTACCAATAGAAGAGGTTCCTTTTCCAGAATCATTGATGGCTTTTATTCCAATTGTATTTTTCACACCATATAGTATGTGTCCACCTTCTGGAAGAAATTGAAAGTCATATTCTTTATCGTTGGTTTTTTTTATTTCTTTTCCTTTAAGTTGCGGGTTGATGATTTTTATTTTTTGAATATAGGAATCATCTTCCTTAAAGTTTTTCATCCAATTGGTAGAAATTTTTAAAAAATAGTCACCTGAGGCATATGTTGAATCAATTGCAAAATTTCCAACAGCTGCTCCTTCTTTTGCTAGGTATAGTTTTTTATCAAGTTGATTTCCTGAAGCATCATAGATCCCTAAATATATATTGGTGGTTGCTTTAGAAGATAGATTGTTTTTTCGATCGTAAGCATAAGCCTTAAACCAAATGTCTTCTCCTGGTAAAAAAGTAGTTTTATTTGTGTGTAAGAATAAGCTTTCTCTTGGAAGCTTAAAGTATTCTAAATAATTATCTTCTACAGTATTCTTTTGTTGACCAAAAGAAATTGAGGAAGTTAAAGTGACAGTAAATAATAAGAAAAACATCAATTTTTTTTTCATAGCAATAGGTTTTTGATTTTTAACAAATATAATTAATCTGCTTCTAGGAATTGCTTCTTTAGACCATAGTGATACTATAAAGTTTAATGAAATGAGCAACTTTATGATTCTTTTAAGAAATTTTAAAGTCTAAAAAAAATGATTCTTAACTTTTGGAGTTGTTTAGTGTTATTTTTTGTGAAAACACACTTCCGTCCGATGAGATTCCTTCGATATAAAAACTAACCTCATCTAAGCCAGTATTTGTAGTTTTTATTTTACTAGAATAATCATTCTTAATTTCTAGATTCGGAGTCCAATGGATAATTCCAAAATCTAGAAATGATTTCAATTGGTATGAAGTATATCTTGGGGTATAAAATTCTTTAGTAGGCTCAAAACCATAACTAGAAACATTAATAAAAGAGGTTGTATTAAATGAATCATTGTTTCTAACATAGAGATTTTTTCTAGTAAAAATCTTTATTGCTCCACCAAAACCAGCTGTAGATCCTAAACCTACACCTGTTTTGTCAACAATCACTTTTTCAATTTTATCCGTATTCATATTTAAAAGAACATTAAAATCATTGAGTCTGGCACCATCTAAAAAAACAGTAGGTGAATCAGGTTTCGTACCATCTCTATTTTGTCTTCTGGATGTAATAACAACATCTCCCAGACGTATTTTTGTGCCGTCTTTATGCTTAACACTAGGCCCTTGCCATACAACTACATCATAGCCTTTATCATTTAATAAATCTGTAATATTTGGATACCTATTTATTTCATCTTCAGTTATTCTAGTAACTTTTCCATTGACTAGCATAGGGTCTTGACTTTCTTTAAATAATTTTCTTCGATAATCTGTTTTAAGTCTTATTTCATCTAGCTCTTCAAAACTATCATCGATTAAAAATTTAGTTAAAGCATTGCTTTTATCTTTATAAAATGAGTAAAAACTTTGATAATCTTTAACCTTGATAGCATCTTTATCCATTAGTTTGATATAACTAATACTCATAGCTGGTTTTTTTAAACTCCCTTTTCTATCTAAGTAAGAAAATTTAATTTCTTCACTAGCTCTTGGATAAAAATTTCTAATATTAAATTTTCCTTCTTCATCTAGTTTTATAAAAGTTGCTTTGCTAGTTTTTGTTGGGTGTAAGAATATAGATTCAATCTTTTGCAATCGAGTATTCACAAACCCATTGATTGAAATTCCGTTTTCAAAATCAAATGATGGTTTTGGAGGGAAATTAAAAATATCATCCCAAGCATATCGACTCCATCCTTGAGTTAAGATTAGTAGGTCTAATTCGAATTTCTTTTTCCTGTCAAAATTTTTAAAATAATATTGTGGACTTTCTATGACACCTTTTAAATAGGGCTTTAAAAAAATTGCAGTAGCAATAGTATGATCAGGATTATAACTACTAGTTTTTGAGGGTAAAACAGAAACACTGGCATTTAAAATTTCATTATTTAATGCTGTATTTGCTTTTACTAAATAAGTTATTGAATCTTCATTAGACTTAGATTTTTCAATAATTAAAGAATGATTTTTTATAGACTCATTATTAAAAAACATTCTTTCCAAGATTGGTTGATTGGTGTTATTGAAAAGCGTCACTGTATTCATTCCTCTAAATAAATCTTTTCGATCGATTAAAATTTGCTTAGAATTTTTAATAAAAACTACTGGAATGCTTTTAACTTTTCCGTCTTTATGAAGTAAGAGTTTGAAACTATGGTTTTTAAAAGATTCTAATGAGTTGTCATTAGTATTTAGATTAATAATTATATTCTCTGGATTCAGGTTGTTTACAATAATTGTGATTCCTTTATCTAATACATCTGGAAGTTCTATTTCAAACGCTCTTCCGTTTTCTAAGGTGATTTTGGAAGTATATTTTTCTCCTTTTGTTGGTGTAAAAGTAAATTTGCCCAATCCTAAAAAATTACTTTCAAAACGGGCAACTTGTTCTTTGTTTGAGTTTAAAATAACACCAAAAGATACTGTTCCTTTTCCTTTGTCATCAATCGCTTTTATGCCAATACTATTTTTTGTGTTAGCTACAATATGACCACCTTCTGGTAAAAATTGAAAATCATATTCTTTTTCACTAATCTTTTTATTTTCGGTCTCTCTAATTTTCGGGTTGATGATTTTAATTTTTTGGATATAGGAATCATCTTCTTTAAAATTTTTCATCCAATTGGTAGAAACCTTTAAATAGTAATCTCCAGAGACTAAACTAGGACTAATTTCGAAATTCCCTATAGCAGCCCCTTTTTTTGCATGGTAAAGTTTTTTATCAATTTGAGCGCCATAGGCATTATATAAACCAAAGTAAATATTTGTTGTTTTTTTTGAGCTTAATTCATTTTTTCTATCATATGCATAAGCTTTAAACCAGATATTTTCCCCTGTTAAGTAGATTGTTTTATTCGTGTGTAAGAATAGTGTCTCTCTAGGAAGTTTAAAATATTCTAAATAACTATTTTCAATATCGCTCGCTTCTTGCGCAGTTGATAAAAAAGAAAATAGTAGGAAAAAGGATAAGGTTAATAGGCGAAATTTCATAGCATTAGTTTAAAAAAAAAGCACAATAATTATACCAATTTACAAAAAAAAAGCCTTTTTGAAATTTCAAAAAGGCTTTTTAGAATTAATATCTAGTAAAAAGTTTACATCATTCCTGGCATTCCACCACCCATAGGTGGCATTCCGCCAGCAGCATTTTCTTCCTTGATATCGACCAAAGCACATTCTGTTGTTAAGATCATCCCTGCTACTGAAGCAGCGTTTTCTAAGGCAACACGAGTTACTTTTTTAGGGTCAATAATTCCTGCTTCTAACATATCTACATATTTGTCTGATTTTGCATCATAACCGAAATTTTTCTTTCCTTCCAAAACTTTGTTTATCACAACAGATCCTTCACCTCCTGCATTTTCTACAATAGTTCTAAGTGGAGATTCAATCGCTTTGTTTACAATTTGCACTCCGGTAGTTTCGTCTAGATTATCAGTTGTAATTTTTTCTAAAGTTTTCTTAGCTCTCACTAAAGCAACTCCACCACCAGCAACAATTCCTTCTTCAACAGCTGCTCTTGTTGCATGCAATGCATCGTCAACTCTGTCTTTCTTCTCTTTCATCTCTACTTCAGAAGCAGCACCTACATATAAAACAGCTACTCCACCAGCTAACTTCGCCAAACGTTCTTGTAACTTTTCTTTGTCATAGTCAGAAGTAGTTGTCTCAATTTGAGCCTTAATTTGATTTACTCTCGCTTTAATTGCATCTGCGTTTCCATTACCATTCACAATTGTTGTATTGTCTTTGTCTACTGTAATGGTTTCTGCAGTTCCTAGTAAATCTAACGTTGCATTCTCTAAAGAGAATCCTCTTTCTTCAGAAATTACAGTTCCTCCAGTTAAAATAGCGATATCTTCTAACATTGCTTTTCTTCTGTCTCCAAAACCTGGAGCTTTTACAGCAGCAATCTTTAATCCTCCTCTTAATTTATTCACAACTAAAGTAGCCAATGCTTGTCCGTCAACATCTTCAGCGATTATTAATAAAGGTCTACTAGATTGAGCAACTGGTTCTAGAATTGGAAGAATTTCTTGAAGGTTTGAAATCTTTTTATCGAATAATAAAATGTAAGGATTTTCTAAATCTGCAATCATTTTATCTGCATCTGTTACAAAATATGGAGATAAATATCCTCTATCAAACTGCATTCCTTCAACTACATCAACATAAGTTTCCATTCCTTTTGCTTCCTCAACAGTAATGACACCTTCTTTACCAACTTTGCTAAATGCAGTGGCAATTAAATCACCAATGTTATTATCGTTATTAGCAGAAATCGCAGCAACTTGTTTTATTTTTTCTGAAGAGTTTCCTACTTTTTGAGCTTGTTTTTCTAAATCAGCAACAATAGCCTTGACAGCTTTATCTATTCCTCTTTTTAAATCCATTGGATTTGCACCAGCAGCTACATTTTTCAAACCTTCTTTTACGATTGCTTGTGCTAAAACCGTGGCAGTTGTAGTTCCGTCTCCTGCTAAATCATTGGTTTTAGAAGCTACTTCTTTTACCATTTGCGCTCCCATGTTTTCTAGCTCATCTTCTAACTCAACTTCTTTTGCAACAGAAACACCATCTTTAGTTACGGTAGGTGCGCCAAATGATTTTGAAATAATTACGTTACGGCCTTTGGGCCCTAAAGTTACTTTTACTGCATTTGCTAAAGCATCAACGCCTCTTTTAAGACCGTCTCTTGCTTCTATATCAAACTTTATATCTTTTGCCATTTTGATTCTTTTTTAAAATTAAACTATTGCTAAAATGTCGCTTTCACGCATCATTAAATAATCTTTTCCTTCTAATTTTAATTCTGTTCCTCCGTATTTACTATACAATACAGTATCACCAATTTTTACAGTTAAAGGCTCATCTTTTTTACCGTTTCCTATTGCCACAACAATTCCTTTTTGTGGTTTTTCTTTGGCGTTATCTGGAATAATAATCCCTGAAGCGGTAGTTGTTTCTGCTGCAGCTGGTTCTACTAGAACTCTATCTGCTAAAGGCTTAATGTTTAATCCCATTTGCTTTGTTTTTTGTTAAGTTAATTAATGCTTTACTATGGTCAGTAATTGTGCCACTTATAGGAAACTGACATATTTTCTATTTAGGTGAAAAAAGTTTTTCAGTCAAAGCCAAAAAAAATGCCAACGTGTCATTTTCGTTGGCATTTTTTTAATATTTTTTTTGAAACTTATTTGTTTAAAGAATCATTAACAGGCAGCGTATTGTTAGTATTTGCTGGAGTTGTTTTTACATCCTCTAATGTATTGTTTAATTTAAAATCTGTTGCTCCTTTCCTTTCAATAGAAAAGTTAGATAACAAGATTAAAGCAAACATTGCAATTGCTAAAGTCCAAGTAGTTCTGTCTAAGAAATTATTTGTGTTTTGCACACCTCCTAAAGATTGTGCACCGCCACCACCAAATGAAGAAGATAATCCTCCTCCTTTTGGATTCTGTACCATTACGATCAATATTAATATAATAGCTACAAGTAATATGATACCTAAAAATAAGTTATAACTCATGATTTATTTTTTTGTAAAATTTTAATTCTTTTAATTTGGTCTGCAAAGAAACCACTTTTTTCTGGATATTTCAAACTTAAAATTTCATAAGCTTTGATAGCTTGCGGGAACTTTTTTTGCTCTAAATAAACCTTTGCTAAAGTAGCAGTCATTAAAGATTTATCGGTTTTATTTTTTGGAATAGAAATCGTTGTTTCTTTGTCCTTTTTAACTGAAATAATTTTAGGATTTTTCTCAATAAATTGATTAATTAAAAACTCTTTGCTAATCTCTTTAGCTTTGGTTTCAGGATTTTCTCTAATGACTGGCTTTTGTTTGGAAAGTTGTAACCATTCTTGGAAAGAATGGGTTTCGTTTTTAGAGAAATTAATTGGAGTTCCTAAATCTAATTCTTTCTCTACAGTAATAGGTATTTCTTTATGTTCAAAAACATCGTGTTCCGATATTTTTTCTGAAATCTGTTGATGAATATCCCTATTTTTTTGAAAAGATTTTGAGGTAATAAAGTCAAACAAAACGCTTCTATCATTTGTATACGCAGCCGTAACCTTTAATTCGTTGTTGTATCGAAAACTTTCTTGATTTTTTAAACCTTTTAGATATAAAGCTCTCGCCGATTGAAAGAATGGATATTCTCTAATAATAGATTTTAGTTCTGAGGTTTGACTCTCTTTAAGAACTTCAGGATTATTTAATAAGTTGGTATATACTCCTATATTCATTACCAATTTCCTAAAGAAGCATTAAAAATATCCTGAATAATTCGCTCTAAAATTTCATCTAAAGCAGCATCTAAAACACCTCCTGTTAATTGAGCATTTGCATCAAAATCAGAATAAAAAGAAAACTGTTTTTCAAAATCATCTTCTTCCTTTAAACGATTGTAAAAGCGAACATTTACTGTAATTGTTAATCTATTTTGTGCCGCAGTTTGTTGAGAAGTAGCACTCATTGGACTTACGCGATATGCTGTAATTTCACCTTCAAAACGTAAATCTCCACCAGTTCTAACTTGCTCTAGATTTGTTTGACGCAAAAATAAATCTTGCATGTCTTGTGTAAAACGTTGGCTTAATTGTGGTTCAATTAATGCTGCTTGATTTGGAAAGAAATCAACTTGAAGTGTTTTAGAATTTCCAGTTGAACCTCCATTAAATTTATAGATACCACAACTTATTAAAAGAGTAGTAGTGATAAAGAATATAAAGAGAATTGCTATTTTTTTCATAATATAATTCAAATGTACAATATAATTATAAATCGTATTGTTTGATTTTTCGGTACAAAGTTCGTTCCGAAATGCCAAGTTCTTTTGCGGCCAATTTTCTTTTTCCGTTGTTTTTATCTAGAGAACGTTTTATCATCTCTATTTCTTTTTCTTGTAGTGATAAATTTTCAGATTCTTCAATATCTTCCGCAAAGTCAAAATCACTTTTAGAATTTAAATGTTGGGGTAATTGAACAACTTCTACAGGGTAATTATCTGCTTGTTTTTCTTGATATATTTTTTCAATCAATTGATGATTTTCTTCTTGAACTTTTTCAGAATTACCACTACGCATTAAATCGAGGGTTAATTTCTTTAGATCATTCAAATCATTCCTCATATCAAAAAGCACCTTATACATAATGTCTCTTTCTGTGGAGAAATCACTTTTATTTGAGTTTCCATCAATTAAAGCTGGTAAATTCCCTCTGTTGTTAGGTAAATACTGACTAATTTTTTCACCAGTGACCAATCTGTTTTCTTCAACTACAGAAATCTGCTCAGCAATATTTCTCAATTGACGAATGTTTCCTGGAAAACGATAATTTAATAAAAGGTTCGTCGCATTCTCATCCAATCGAATCGTTGGCATTCTATATTTTTGTGCAAAATCAGAAGCAAACTTTCTAAATAATAAATGAATATCTTCTTTACGTTCTCTTAATGGTGGTAAATGAATTTCTATGGTGCTTAATCTGTAGTATAAATCTTCTCTAAATTTTTCTTTTTGAATTGCTTGATGCATGTTTAAATTAGTGGCAGCAACAATTCGAACATTGGTCTTTTGAACCTGAGAAGAACCAACTTTTATAAATTCTCCGTTTTCTAAAACACGTAATAATCTAACTTGGGTAGTTAATGGTAATTCACCTACTTCATCTAAAAAAATGGTTCCTCCATCTGCAACTTCAAAATACCCTTTTCTAGCAGCTGAAGCTCCTGTAAAAGCTCCTTTTTCATGACCAAAAAGCTCACTATCAATGGTTCCTTCTGGAATAGCACCACAGTTTACAGCTATGTATTTTGCATGTTTTCTGTGTGATAGTTGATGAATTATTTTTGGAATATTTTCTTTTCCAACCCCACTTTCTCCGGTAACTAAGACAGAAATATCTGTAGGAGAAACTCGTACAGCTTTTTCTAGCGCACGACTTAGTTGTACATCATTTCCGATGATCCCAAATCGTTGTTTTATTGCTTGTAAGTTTTCCATACTTATGCCCGTGTAAACGGGTAACTTTTTAGTTGTTATCTGAATATCCGACAGCAGTTCCTTTTAAGGTTGCTGAAGTACAATCTTCTACTTTAACATTCACAAAATCTCCCATTTTATAATGCTCTTTTGGAAAAACAATCACTGTATTTTGTGTATTTCTCCCTTTCCATTGATTTGGGTCTTTTTTAGAAGTTCCTTCAATTAATACCTCTTCAACTTTTCCTAAATGTTGTTGAGTTCTGTACAAGCTATGCTTTAATTGTAGATCAATTAACTCTTGTAAACGTCTTTTTTTAGTATCAAAAGGAACGTCATCCTCCATTTTTTTACCAGCTAAAGTACCTGGTCTTTCAGAATAGGTAAACATAAAACCGAAGTCATATTTCACATATTCCAATAACTTTAAAGTATCTTGATGATCTTCTTCTGTTTCACCGCAAAAACCAGCAATCATATCTTGACTTAAAGACATTTCAGGGATGATTTTAAAAATATTATCAACTAACTCCATATATTCTTCTCGAGTATGTTGTCTGTTCATCGCTTTTAGTATTTTGTTACTTCCACTTTGAACAGGTAAGTGTAAATATTTGCAAATATTTTTATGTTTTGCCATGGTATGAATTACGTCTAAACTCATGTCCTGTGGATTAGAAGTAGAAAAACGAAAACGTATTTTTGGAAATTCAGTAGCACACATATCTAATAGTTGAGAAAAATCAACCGCAGTAGCTTGCGCCATCTCTGAAGCTTTTTTGAAATCTTTTTTTAGCCCGCCGCCAAACCACAAATAGCTATCTACGTTCTGACCAAGAAGTGTAATTTCTTTGAAGTTTTTATCTACCATTTCTTGAACTTCTTGAAGAATACTTTTGGGATCTCGACTTCTTTCTCTACCTCTTGTAAAAGGAACAACGCAAAAAGTACACATATTATCACACCCTCGTGTTATTGATACAAATGCAGAAACTCCATTAGAGTTTAAACGTACTGGAGAAACGTCTCCATAGGTTTCATCTTTAGATAAAATAACATTGACAGCCTCTCTTCCTTCATTAACTTCTGCCAATAAATTAGGTAAATCTCTGTAGGCATCAGGACCAACTACTAAATCAACAATTTTTTCTTCTTCTAAAAATTTTTCTTTCAGACGTTCTGCCATACAGCCTAAAACACCAACTTTCATAGTTGGATTTACTTTTTTTACAGCATTATATTTTTGTAAACGTTTTCTTACAGTGGTTTCAGCTTTTTCTCTAATTGAACAGGTATTTACTAGAACTAAATCAGCTTCTTCTAAAATCTGTGTAGTGTTATATCCCTCTTTATCAAGAATTGCAGCAACAATTTCACTATCGTTCATATTCATTTGACACCCATAACTTTCAATAAAAAGTTTCTTAGTGTTTCCTTCTTTTTGCTCAGTTATAAGTGCTTTTCCTTGTATCTTTTCGTCTATTACTTTTTCTATCTGTTTCATCTTCAAAAATTGGTTACAAAGATACAACCAAAATAGAAAAAATATGACAGATTGTCATTAAATTTCTATTTAAAACGATTATTTAAG
>OLII01000231.1_pt1 | contig 22417 bp, 21 predicted proteins | sample 1609481 | NCBI WGS metagenome assembly OLII01 (sample SAMN05416859, study PRJEB24817) | seawater metagenome | isolation source: Sea water | place: Canada:Atlantic | collected 2013-11 | reverse complement strand
ATCTACACAGAGTAGATCGTCGGCAGCGTCAGATGTGTATAAGAGACAGTATCGACCCTGCCCAGAAAAAGCATTTTCACTTGTAATTTTTGGTTATGGGTTTCTAAATAGACGGGATTATTGGCTGCCATCTTGTCGTAAGCACTGCCGAGGTGATTTCTTGCTCCTTGCCAAGACAATAAACTGTATTTACCTAAATCACTAATACTGTTGAAATGATAGTTGTTTCTCTCCAGGCTAAACGCATAATTTTCATAGGCGTAAATATTACCAGAGAAGTGCCCGAAGAGATTTGAACTGGTGATATTGTTTTGGTTAATATCGCAGACTACATCGACGATGTTTGATTGATACGAACGTATTCGTCTAGCGTAGGGGTAGTATACTTTTTCTATTTCATAGCCCAGTGGCTCCATCGCCTCACTAATAAGGTCTATTAATATCCCGTCATTGCTTTCGGCCATTACCCAAGGAGCAAGCGTGTTGCCAAAAGCTACTCTTAACTTTTCAGCAGAGCAACTAGGTGAGAAAGCTAGTAGAGCTAACGTTATTAAGAAGCTTTGAAGCAAAATGCCAGTACTCTTATTTAAACTTATCTATTGAGATTAGTTAGTTCCTGAGCTTTTTCAAATGTAAACCTAGTTGCAATTTATTTACCTTGAACTTTCTCGCTCTGCTTAGCAGCTATTCCCAAGCAACCTTTGCACCGCCAAGTTAATGGGCAAGTAAGTGCGGCACGGTTTATCGTAAAAAGTACCTGCTTGTTTTTGTCTCTCCACTTACGTTATTTAACCCTAAACTAAACAAGGCTTTACTCAAGATGAAAATCTTCATCTATTTGTTAAATAAACTTGATTATGAAGAATTTTGTCTTACCTTTAATTTAGCAAGGAGCTAGGGTTCTCCTTAATTAGCTGAATAATAAATGAAACGGTAGTATCAATTATTGTCTGGTAAATTCGTTTTCTACCGCTAATAGCATTGATATTAATCTTCTAGTCATTGATAAGGCTATAAAGGTTAATGCAATGCTTTAGCTGGATTAAAACTTTATGCAACATGAAAAGGACGAGATTAAGAATGAATATAAAAAACAAACAAGCTGGATGTTTATCTCTAGATTTTCAAGAGTTTATGGATAGGTCTGTAATAGCTACAATCCGTATTGATAATGACCTAAACATTAACTACATCAACCAAGCGACAATAAACCTACTCAAAGAGTATGAGAAAACTTTTCAGCGTCGTTGGTCAAAATTTCAAGCAAACGAGAAAGCATTACTTGGCTCTTCTATAGACGCTATATATCAAGAGTTGAATACTTCAGATAATTCATTTTCAGACCAAAACACCCCATATTGGACAACAGAGATAAGTATTGAAGGTTTAACTTTCAGTGCTTCTGTTTCAAGAGTCTTCAATGATCAAGGGGAAATTCAAGGACACTTTATTGAATTTCAAGACATAACAGATATTCGAGCGAAAGAGATTGAGCTGTTAGATTTATCCGCACAGTTTCAAGCAATAAGTAAAGCCCAAGCCACAATAGAATTTAATATGGACGGCACCATCATCACAGCCAATGAAAACTTTCTCAGCACTATGGGGTATTCGCTGGAAGAAATTAAAGGTAAACATCACTGCATGTTTGCTGAACCTGATTTCGCTGACAGTGCAGAATATAAAGCGTTTTGGGAAAAGCTAAACCGTGGAGAATTTGAGTCATCAGAATATAAACGTTTAGGCAAGGGAGGAAAAGAAGTCTGGATACAAGCATCCTACAACCCGATCTTAGGTTTAGACGGTAAGCCCTTTAAAGTGGTAAAGTTTGCTAGCGATGTAACCGAGCAAAAACTAAAAAATGCTGATTACTCGGGACAAATAAATGCCATTAGCATGTCACAAGCGGTCATTGAATTTGATATGGACGGTACTATCATTAATGCCAATGAGAATTTCCTCATCACCATGGGTTACACGCTAGATGAAATTAAAGGCAAACATCACAGCATGTTTGCCGAGCCTGATTTCGCTAGAAGTATAGAATATAAGACCTTTTGGGAAAAACTGAATCGCGGTGAGTTTGAATCGGCAGAATATAAACGCTTAGGGAAAGGCGGCAAAGAAGTCTGGATCCAAGCATCATACAATCCCATTATGGATTTAAATGGTCAGCCATTTAAGGTGGTAAAATATGCCAGTGATGTCACCGAGCAAAAATTAAAAAATGCCGACTACTCAGGACAAATAGATGCGATAGGTATGTCACAAGCAGTGATCGAATTTAATATGGATGGCACTATCATCAATGCCAATGATAATTTCCTCATTACCATGGGTTACACGCTAGATGAAATTAAAGGTAAACATCACAGCATGTTTGCTGAGCCTGATTTCGCTAGAAGTCTAGAATATAAGGCTTTTTGGGAAAAACTGAACCGCGGTGAATTTGAATCGGCAGAATATAAACGCTTAGGGAAAGGCGGCAAAGAAGTGTGGATCCAAGCCTCTTACAACCCCATCTTGGATTTAAATGGTCAGCCCTTTAAAGTGGTGAAATATGCTAGTAACGTTACCGAACAAAAACTAAAAAATGCTGATTACTCAGGGCAAATAGATGCGATAGGTATGTCACAAGCTGTGATCGAATTTAATATGGATGGCAGTATCATTAATGCCAATGATAATTTCCTCACCACTATGGGGTACAGGTTAGATGAAATTAAAGGTAAACATCACAGCATGTTTGCCGAGCCTGATTTCGCTAGAAGTCAAGAATATAAGGATTTTTGGGAAAAGCTGAATCGCGGTGAATTTGAATCAGCAGAATACAAACGCTTAGGTAAAGGCGGCAAAGAAGTGTGGATCCAAGCCTCTTACAACCCCATCATGGATTTAAATGGTAGACCGTTTAAAGTAGTGAAATATGCGACAGATATTACGGGGCGCAAAAGTGCAGTCGAAGAAATTAAAGCGGTATTAATGACTTTGGCAAAAGGCAACTTAAATAACGCTATCAAAAACGAGTTACCCGGCGAGTTTAGCGTCGTTGGTAATTCTTTAAACGAATTGATAAGCATATTAAATGATATGGTTGGAGATATTAGAACAACCTCGACAAATGTATTTAATGCAGCGAGAGAAATTGCCGCGGGAAATAATGAACTGAGTCATCGCACCGAATCGCAAGCATCAAGCTTGGAAGAAACAGCTTCTGCGATGGAAGAGTTAACAAGCACTGTAAAACAAAACTCTGAAAATGCCTCTCAAGCAAGTAGCTTGTCATCATCGGTGATGACCAAAGCACGTGATGGTGGAGACGTTGTTGGCAGTGCTATATCTGCAATGAACGATATCAATAAATCGAGTAAAAAAATCGCAGATATAATCAGTGTTATTGATGAAATAGCCTTTCAAACCAACTTGTTAGCGTTAAATGCGGCGGTGGAAGCTGCCCGAGCAGGAGAGCAGGGCCGTGGCTTTGCTGTAGTTGCTTCTGAAGTTCGAAATTTAGCGCAACGCTCGGCAGGGGCGGCGAAGGAAATTAAAGGCTTGATTAACGACAGTGTTGAAGCGGTAGGGCAAGGTACAGCATTAGTCAATCAAACCGGTAAAACCTTTGATGAGTTGGTAAGTGCTATTGAAGATGTTAGTAAAATGGTTAGTGATATTGATAGTGCGAGTAAAGAGCAATCTGAAGGGATCAGTGAAGTAAGCTCTGCCGTGAGTCAAATGGATGAAATGACACAAAAAAATAGTGCCTTAGTTGAAGAGGCAGCAGCTGCGAGTAAGTCTATGGAAGACCAGTCACAGCAATTATTACAACAAGTGGAGTTTTTCAATAACAACGATTCTTGATAAATATAAGTCAGCATCAGCAGTTTGTGTAACCTTACTATTTTCATTGATTATTAAGGTTACACAAACTAAAACCCACATCTAATTCTCCTAACGCGCAAACACTAATCAGCTGTCAGCTATTCAATTAAGAGCACTTATTAGAACTAATTAAGCCATCCATAATAATTAACATGGGTGTCATAGTTATTTACCAGCACTTCGTTTTTATCTTGAGAAATAACCTTATTAAATAAGGCTGGATACTTGTGTAACCTCATAAACTTCAAATTAAAAATGGATGGTTTCATGTGCAGTAGCCGAAGCGGGTAAACCACACATTTCATCGTAAGCGGTCTGAAGTGTTAATTGTGCAGTATGTACACTGTGGCTTTTGAGCAAATTTTTAGCCTCTGATAACGATATACAAATAGCAACGTCTTGCAGTGAAGGTAATGCTGTAAAGTTATCTTTAGAATCAGTCACTCCAACTAAATAGTGAGTTGAATCAGCAATACCGATAATTGTTGGTTTGTACTCCATAACGATCTCCTCTAAGTGTCTTTATATTATCTAATACGAAGAGCACGAAGAAATAGATTACTTAGTAAGGAGAAAAACTGCACCGCTTAGTTTATATGGAAGACTTTTTTGGTAACATTCTCAAAATTTCTAGACGCAGTTACGAGCTCCATTATTATGCCGGTGATTTTTCTCTCTTTGTGATCTAAAACAGATAAAATAACGTCCTGCTATGTGTCAGTGTTGATGTAAATTTATGATTTTTAATGTTTGTTTTTGTCGGTTTATGGTGAAGGTTGACATAGCCTTCTCTACATCTATTGGATGCTTTATCAGGGTAGTACCTTAAATAATAAGGAGAAAACGCTAAGTTTTCCCCTTTTGTTTTATATCTTTTAGCTAAGCCTTTTCAATAACCATAGCAATACCTTGACCAACGCCAATACACATAGCGCATAGAGCGTATCGCTTATTTGAACGTTCAAGTTGTTTAGCTGCTGAAAGCACAATGCGAGTACCGCTCATCCCTAGTGGATGCCCAAGAGCTATTGCACCCCCTTGTGGGTTTAAGCGCTCATCATCATCTTTAAGTCCAAGTTCGCGGGCACTAGCCAATGCTTGTGCGGCAAACGCTTCGTTAAATTCGATAATATCAATATCATCAATGCTTAAGCCTAAACGTTTTAATAATTTAGCGCTTGCTGGCGCTGGACCAATACCCATGATTCTTGGCTCTAGCCCGATAACTGCAGAGCCGACAATTTTAGCGATGGGTGTTAACCCGTTTTCAGCAGCAGCCTCCTTTGTTGCGAGAATAACGGCAGCGGCGCCATCATTGATGCCCGAAGCATTACCTGCGGTGACTGTTCCAAGCTCTCTAAAGAGGTTTTTTAAGGTAGCAAGTTTATCTAACGGTGTTAGACGTAGATGCTCATCGTGCTCAAAAATAATATCTCCACCACGGCGCTGCGGTATGACCACCGGTACTATTTCATCGCTAAAAAAGCCACTTTCTTGCGCTGCCTTAGCTTTGCTTTGACTGGCAAAAGCAAACTTGTCTTGATCTTCTCGGCTAATGTTAAATTGCTCCGCAACATTTTCAGCGGTTTCTGGCATGGTTTCAGTGCCGTACGCTTTATCTAATTGCTTGTTAACAAAACGCCAACCCATGGTGGTATCGAACATTTCTTGAGAACGAGAAAAAGCGGTGTCAGCTTTGCCCATCACATAAGGTGCACGAGTCATCGCTTCTACGCCACCAGCGATGAGCAGTTCAGCTTCACCTGCTTTAATGCTGTTAGTTGCCATGGCAATGGCATTCATGCCCGAGCCACATAAGCGGTTCACGGTAATACCAGCAACATTTATTGGATAGCCAGCGAGCAATAAACTCATTCGCGCTATATTTCGATTATCTTCGCCGGCTTGGTTGGCACAACCTAAGATAACATCGTCAACTTTGTTTAAGTCTAACTCTGGGTTTCTTTCTTTTAATGCTTTAAGTGGAATGGCTGCTAAGTCATCAGCGCGAACTGATGAAAGTGAGCCACCATACCGGCCAATAGGGGTTCTAACCCCGTCACAAATATATACTTCAGTCATATTTCATTCCTAAGCAACAACATATACTCCTTGCTACTTGAGTGTTTTCGTTGTCAAAAGTACTCATTGACTAACGTCAACTCCGTGCCTTTTCCTAGAAAACATCTCAATTACCTTTGAGATATATTTGTTACTTTTATCAATAATTTTTTTGAGTCATTCCCGAAGTGTTTTATCGGGAATCCAGTTATTTTTATTTTCGCTAAAAACTATTTAGTCATCTCTGGTTTTAGCATGTCAAAACCATCTTTTAATGCACTGACTAAATGATCGATTTCTTTTTTACCCATGGCGGTTGATAGCGTGGCTGAGCAAGTGTTTATCATCATAATGCCATTATCGAATAAGTGATCAAGTAATTTGGTTATTAAAGCACTTTCTGTCTTATCAGCGTAGGCTTCGCGATAGTTCTTCGGGGGCTGAGCTTTTAAGTGCACTCTAAACATACTGCCAGCGCCCGTTACGCAGGCAGCAATACCAACATCAGCTATCGCTTTACTGATTTCTGCTTTAGCATAGTTGGCCAAATCATTAAGTTTAGCGACTGCTGCTTGGTCAAAGTCTTTCATTGCGGCCAAACCTGCAGTCATGGTGATAGGGTTTGCAGAGAAAGTGCCAGAGTGTGGCAGTAATACTTTAGCTTCGGTTGGGTCTAAGACCTTCATTACTTCATCGCGACCTGCTAACGCGCCGGCAGGGAAGCCGCCACCGATCACCTTACCCATAGCGGTAATGTCGGGTTCAACATCGTAATTTTGCTGAGCACCACGGTAATTAGTTCTAAATGTAATCACTTCATCAAATGCTAATAAGGATTTATTATCTCGCGTCCATTTATGCAGGGCATTGATAAAGTCATTACTGGCTGGAATTAAACCAACACGATGCGGGAGTAAGTCAACTAAAATACAAGCAATCTCGTCTTTGTGTTGATCAAGAATATTAATCGCGCGTTCAACATCGTTAAAGGGAATAACCACCACATCTTCTAGCGCTTTTTCAGGGGTACCAACAGCAACAGGTGTGCTATTGGGGTTATTAACATCACCCCAGTTACTAGGGTTGGCGGTTTGACTGACTTCAGCGTAGTCATAAGCGCCATGATAAGCCCCTTCAACTTTCGCTATTTTAGCTTTACCCGTATAAGCGCGTGATGCTTTTAGCATCGCCATAACTGCTTCAGTACCAGAGTTAACAAAGCGGATTTTGTCAAAACTTGGCACACGATCACATAAAAGCTCGGCGTAATTGACTTCTGCTTCAGTTGCCATGGTAAAACAACTGCCTTTGGCAAGTTGTGCAGACACTGAATCAACAATGCCAGGGTAGGCATGACCATGAATTAATGACGCCATATTATTGGCGAAATCAATGCGGGTAACACCTTCAACGTCAGTAACGTAGCAACCTTCACCTTGCGCTGCGTAGAAAGGATGTGGTTTTCTAAAAATAGTATTGCGACTAACGCCGCCTGGTAATACTTTTAGTGCTTTTGCAAATAACTGTTCACTTTTACTCATAATATTTCTCAAGTTATTAACTGTTTTTAGGCAAGCTTTACTGACTAATTACGGTTATAAATACAGGTGCTAGCATTTAAGAAAGTTTTGCAGATGAGATAAAACAAGCTTCATAAGCATGGATGCTTATGTCGAGCTCCATGGACGGCTAGTACGCCTTGTTTGTTCTCGCTGCAATACTTTCAACTAACAGTGCTTAATTCTGCTTTATCAGTTTGTTTAAAAATTAATTACAATGCGTTAATTAGCACAACACCAGTACGTTGTTGTACATAGTCAAAACTAATACCAGGGGCTAACTCGGTTAGAACTAAGCCATCAGCCGTGACATCGATAACGGCTAAATCACTGTATATGCGGCTAACAACCCCTTGACCTGTTAATGGGAAAGTACACTCAGGCAATATTTTAGCGGCACCTGTTTTGGTGGTGTGTTGGGTAATGATATAAATGGTTTTTACCCCCGCGACTAAATCCATAGCACCACCTACGGCAGGAATGGCATCAGCGGCACCTGTTGACCAATTTGCTAAATCCCCGTTACTGGATACTTGCATGGCGCCAAGCACGCAAACATCAATATGATTACCGCGTATCATGGCAAAGCTATCTCCGTGATGAAAATATGACGCGCCAGGTATCGCGGTAACGGGCTTTTTACCGGCATTGATTAAGTCTGGATCTAGTTCAGTATCACTAGGCGCTGTACCCATGCCTAATAAACCATTTTCGGTATGGTAAATAACTTCTCGACCATCAGGTACGTACTTCGCTACTTTTTCAGGAATACCTATGCCTAAATTGACATAACTGCCATCTTCAATGTCTTGTGCACAACGTTGCGCCATTTGTTCGCGATTCCAGCCAACTTGTTGGTCAGTTGTATTGGCTTGGCTTATGTTTATATTGGTCATAGTTATTTAGCTCCTTCGCTGGTGTTTAGCTCAACAGGCGTAGGATAAATAACCCCCGCGCTTACTAAAGCTGATTCTTGCTGTGGCTGAGTGACTTCGATAATTTCATTAACAAAAATCCCCGGTGTTACTACGTTTTCAGGATCGATGTCGCCTAGTTCAACCATTTCATTGGTTTGCACTAAGGTTGTTGTTGCTGCCATCGCCATAATAGGGGCAAAATTACGAGCGGTTTTATTGAAAACTAAATTACCGTATCTGTCGGCTTGTTTAGCTTTAATTAAAGCAAAGTCGGCTTTTAAACTCCGCTCCATCACATAATATTCGCCATCAAAGTTGCGCTGCTCTTTGCCTTCGCTAAGGGGAGTTCCAACAGAGGTTTTGGTGAAAAATGCTGGCACACCAGCACCACCTGCACGAATGCGTTCAGCTAAAGTGCCTTGTGGTACCAGCTCTAATTCAATTTTCCCACTGCGGTATAGCTCTGGAAATACTAAGGAGTTAGCGGTACGTGGATAAGAGCAGATCATTTTAGCGACTTGGCCATTTTCAATTAATGCTGCTAAGCCAACGCGACCACTGCCAGTATTGTTGTTAATAACGGTTAAGTTTTTCGCGCCATGATCAATTAAGGCATGAATTAATTCAATTGGGCTACCCGCTTCGCCAAAGCCGCCAATCATTACCGTGTCGCCATCGTTAATCTTAGCAATAGCACTCGCGCAACTTGCTACTCGTTTATCTATCATTTGACCTACTCATCTTTTAGTTTGTTTGAGTTAACAACGGGCTTTGAGATATAACCTAATACCAAAGAATCAGTTGTTCGCTAGCCGAACAGGTGTTACGATAGCGAACTTTATTGTAGATCCCGGTTTTTTTTATGTCAAAAAATGAACAAGCAAAACATGATACGGGTCAAAGATATTGGTAAAATTAAGTGAAACTTATGACAAAAGTAACTACAAATGCTGTAAAAACTGGCAAAACCATTCAAAAGAAAACCATTCAAGAGAAGCCAATAGAGATAGTGCAATCCTTAATAAAGGGCTTGGCTGTCATTCAAGCTTTTAATAAACCGCAAGCCAAGATGACTTTATCTGAGGTGGCTGTTGAAACGGGTTTTTCTCGGGCAGCAACGCGGCGGTTCTTGCAAACACTCGTCGTTGAGGGCTACGCCAAACAAGAAGGAAAGCTTTTCTCATTGACGGCCAAAGTGCTTAATTTGGGTTTTGCTTACCTTTCATCGCAAGATATTTGGCAACATGGCAAAACCTTGATGCAGCAACTAGTAGAACAACTCAATGAATCATGCTCAGCTGCGGTACTTGATGGTGAAGATGTCGTTTACGTTGCTCGAGTCGCTACGACTAAGCGTATTATGTCGATCAGTTTAAATGTAGGTACTCGCTTACCCGCTTTTGCAACTTCTTTAGGTCGCGTGCTACTGGCTGAGCTCGCTGTCGATGAGCTTGATTTGTTTTTAAGTCAATGTGAGTTAGATAAGTTTACTCAGTATACTCTAACCGATAAAGCGCAGTTAATAGCAGAGATTGCACAAGTAAAACAACAAGGATATAGCATAGTTGAGCAAGAGTTAGAGTTAGGGTTAACCTCAATTTCTGTGCCTGTTGTTGATAGCTTGGGAGACGTTGTCGCTGCATTAAGTATCAGCACACATAATTCACAAGGGGCAGGGCAGCAACTGCGAGAAACTATTTTACCAGCGCTACAAACGTGTGCTGAGAAAATTGCTCTAGCGCATTAAATGATGTGAAACCCAAGCGGTTTAAAAGTCACACTGTAATATTTTCATCGGTTTATTTGCAGCCATGACACAGCCTCTCGCCTCATCACTAGCACCATTGCACTGTTTTAACATCTCGGCTCGACTTGGCGCCTTATCTTTTAAAATACTTTTTACATGACTGATTACGGCCTTACATTCGCTTTTAGGCACGGGCGTAGCTTTAGAGCAGCTAACTAAAGTGATGATCACTAAAGGTAAGGCCAGAAATGAAACGATATTCATCGCTTTATTCACAAGATTATTGTTTTGCTTAAGAGCGATTTGTTTGAGGGAAATTTGCTTTAGCGTTGTTGGCTTCATAAATTGTACTCAGTCAGTGAGGTGAATAAAATGAGCTAAGGAAATTGAGTATAGACACAGAAAATCGAAACCGCTGTGCAATTTATTGTTTTATTATTAGGTGAATTTTATTGTTGAAATCTATCTCTTTACTGTTAATATTTACAGTGTGTTATAAGGCATTCAAGCCATTAGCTTTTTTAGAGATTATAATCAATGACTATCACCCTAGAGCAGCAAGCGCTGCTATCAACTTGGTTTCCTGTATTCGCCTTTATTACCTTAGCAACTTTACTAATACTGGTTTTACTTCGCTTAGCCAAAAATGAGCAGAGCCAGCAACAAAAGCTGAAGGAGCTTATTGAGCTACAAGCTAAACATACCCAAGCTGACTTTCTGCAGCAACTGAATCAGTTACAAGATAAACAACAATTACAATTAACCAATAGTTTTGAGCAGCAAATGGCAGATTTGCGCATTAAGTTATTGCGACAATTTAATGAACTGCAAACACAATTAAATCAAAATCAAAACCAATCACTTGATCAGCTTATTAAGCACTTAAATACCACCGCACTTGCTAATCGTGAAGAGTTAGCTAAAACGTTGGCGCAAAGTAGTGAGCAAATGACTAAGCGCATTGATGGCTTAACTGACTCTACCGATAAACGTTTACAAGAGATTAGTGGTCAGGTCGAAAAACGCCTGAGTGAAGGTTTTGAAAAAACCACTAAAACCTTTAGTGATATTTTACAGCGCTTAGCGCTAATTGATGATGCGCAGAAAAAAATTACCGAACTGTCTACTAACGTGGTGAGCTTACAAGAAGTGCTCAATGATAAACGCTCACGTGGCGCCTTTGGTGAAGTGCAGCTAAACAGCTTGATCCGAAACGTTTTACCTGAGCAAAGCTTTAAATTGCAACATACCTTATCAAATGGAAAAATAGCGGATTGTGTGCTGTTTTTACCAAAACCTACCGGCAACGTGGTAGTTGATTCAAAGTTCCCGTTAGAAAGCTACCGTAAAATGATGGATTTTGAAGTGGCCGAGCTTGATAGAAAAGCTGCGATGCGCCAGTTTAAGTTGGATATTAAAAAACACATAAACGATATTAGTGATAAATATTTAATTGATAATGAAACCGCTGATGGTGCCATTATGTTTATTCCAGCAGAAGCCATTTTTGCTGAAATTCATGGCCACCAAAGTGACTTGGTTGACTATGCCAATAAAAAGCGGGTTTGGTTAGCATCGCCAACGACCTTAATGGCAATATTAACTACGGCGCGTTCAGTATTGAAAGATGAAGCGACTCGTCAGCAAATTCATATCATTCAAGCGCACCTGTCTAATTTAGCGCAAGACTTTAACCGCTTTAAAGGTCGCTTTGCTAACCTTGCGAAGCATATCGATCAAGCGGCGACCGATGTGAAACAAATTCATACTTCAGCAGATAAAATTGCTAATCGCTTTGAGAAAATAGAGCAGGTGGAGTTGGTTGATGATGAGTTAGAGTTATTGGAATAGTAATCAAGGGTTAAACAAAATATTGAATTAATTTGCTAGCTTAAATCATCATTTAGGCTAGCAAAGTAGCAAGGTTAGAAGATACAGTGCTTAGTAAAATCCTTAGTTTCTGTGGCAGTCCAGTCGCCTTTATCTTTTTCTTTCATTTCCTGACACCACTCTTCACTACCTACTTCGGCCGAGCAAGCGCTAAGTAACAGTGTGAGTGATAACGCGGTCAATAATACTTTCATCGGTTTCTCCTGATTTGGCAAGGTATTGTTATTATATTTTTTTTGTTAAAAAGCTACGTTAATAAATACCACTAACAGTAAAACTGGGCAAATAAAGCGTAAGTAAAAACCGAGTACCTTTAATGATTTATGTTGGTTTAACTTGGCAATATCTGTTAATTGATTACCGCGCTGCCATAACCAACCAACGACAATAAAGTAGAACAGTGACATTAACGGTTGTAGAATTGTTGTTAATAATTGAATCACTAAGCCAAACAATTGCTCAAAGAAGGCGATAAGTATCATACTCGCGATTAATACTACCGCTGAGATTAACCAAGTGGCTTTTTTACGAGTCATGGCTTTATCTTCAACTAAATAAGCTACAGGTACTTCAGTAGATGAAATGGTTGAAGTAAGTGCGGCAATTGAAAGTAGCGCAAAAAAAGCAAAAGAAACCAATAAGCCAACACTGCCCATAGAGCTAAATAGAGTTGGTAAAATATTAAAGATAAGTTGCCCTTCACCAATTAGGTGACCATCTGCAAACACCTCTTGCCCAGCATGTTGTGCAACAAAAAGCGCTGGAATAATCAATAAACCGGCGATAAAGGCGATAAAAGTATCAAGTAAAGTAATTGAGATAACTAGCTTGCCTATACTTTGTCCTTTTGGCATATACGAACCATAAGCCATCATAGCGCCTACACCAATGGCAAGAGAGAAGAAGGCTTGTCCCATGGCTGAGATGACAAGTTTTGGCTCGGTTACTTGGCTAAAATCAGGAATTAAATAAAGCGCTACCCCTTGTGCTGCACCGTCTTGTTGTAAAATATAGATAATTAAACCAATAAGCATGACCAGTAGCATTGGCATTAATCGAGCAGACCAGCGTTCTATGCCGCTGTGCACACCTTGATGCACGATAGCAGCTCCTAGGACAATAAAAATAGGTGTGAAAATAATATTTCTTAAGGTGCTTGAAGTAGAGAGCCACTTTGATAAATCTGCTAAGCCAATTAACTCAGTAAGTGAGGCGAGGGCGTGAGCAAGCATCCAGCCTGCAACAATGGTATAAAAACTTAACATCATCATAGCGCCGATGATACCTATGATGCCGGCATTATGACCGAGTTTTTTAAAGCGTTTACCACACGCCGATGCTAACGCCGAAACAGGGTTGGTTTGGGCTTGATTACCAATATATATTTCTGCGTAAAGTGCTGGTAAAGCAAGTAAGAAAGTAACAATTAAATAAACGACTAAAAAAGCACCGCCACCGTTGTTGGCTGCTTGGGTCGGAAAACCCCAAATGTTACCTAAGCCTATAGCAGCACCTGCGGCAGCTAAAACAAAACCAAGACGGGAGTGAAAGGAATCGCGGGTAGAAACTGTGCTCATAAATAGTAAATTAGTCGTTAATATTAGTTGCGCAAAGCTTACCGAGTTAAGCGCCTTAGGGGAAGTACTAATCCGTGCTTTGTTACATTTATGCAAGTCATGCTTAATAAAAACTTGTGATATAATGCGGCAATTTTGAAAATAGTGATCATCGAAGAGCCGTTATGTTAAATCATCAAATTATCCCGGTAACCCCATTTGAACAAAATTGCACTTTATTTTGGTGTAGTGAAACCAAACAAGCTGCAGTGGTAGACCCTGGCGGTAACATTGAAAGAATTAAAGCCGCCATTACTCAACATGATTTAACATTGGCTAAAATATTAATTACTCATGCACATATTGATCATGCTGGTGCGACTCATGATCTATCGAGTTTCTATCAAGTAGAAATTGAAGGTCCTCATAAAGAGGATCAATTTTGGATTGATGGTATTGAAGATCAGAAACAACGTTTTGGTGGGGCTTTTTCTTACGCGAAAAAATTTAACCCAAGCCGTTATTTAGAGCAAGGCGACACAGTTACTTTTGGTAATATAACTATGGAAGTCTATTTTTGCCCAGGTCATACGCCGGGTCATATCGTGTTTTTCCATCGAGAATCCAAGTTAGCGCAAGTGGGGGATGTACTGTTTAGTGGCTCTATTGGGCGAACGGATTTTCCACGCGGAGATCATGCAACCTTGATTCATTCAATTCGAGAAAACTTATTTCATTTAGGTGATGATGTTCGTTTTATCCCAGGCCATGGTCCAATGAGTACTTTTGGTCAGGAGCGTCGAAGTAACCCTTTTGTCAGTGATTCAGCGGTAGGACAAAGATAATAATGAATTTTGTACAATCAGCGCAAAAACAATTAAAGCGTATAGATAGCAGTAAAGTTTTTCAAGGCATAGTGATTGCTGTTATTTTATTATCCGCCCTGTTAATCGGCGCTAAAACCCATAATTTGTCAGCGAATGCCATTGCCGTATTGTTAGTATTAGATGTGGCTGTTACCGTTTTCTTTGCCGTAGAAATTTCTATTCGCTATTTAGCATGTCCTGATAAAAAACGCTTTTTCAAAAGTGGTTGGAATATTTTTGATACCGTGATTGTTATTGGTAGCTTAATTCCATCAGGTGGTACCGGCGTTTTACTGGCACGTTTATTACGGGTATTTCGTGTTTTGCGCCTTGTTTCTATGGTGCCTGAATTACGTTTGTTGATTAACGCATTACTCAAAGCTATTCCTCGCATGGGCTACATTGCTTTATTAATGTTTGTTATTTTCTACATCTACGCCGCTATCGGTAGTATGGTTTTTCATAGCATCAATGAGGTGCTTTGGGGGGATGTGTCCATTTCAATGTTAACACTTTTTCGTGTTGCTACCTTTGAAGACTGGACAGATGTTATGTATGAGACCATGGCTGTGCACCCTATGAGTTGGATATATTATTTAACTTTTATCTTCTTAACTGCCTTTATCTTTTTAAATATGATGGTTGGTACTGTGTTAGAAGTGATGGGGCAAGAGCATGAACAATTTCGCGCTGAGCAACATGGTGAAAGTGGCGATGGCGGTGAGCCGGCTAGCCGTGCGCAAATAGAAAAGCTTGAAAATGAGCTTGCAGAAATTAAAGCGCTACTTTTGCAAAAAAGTTAGTAAAAAAGCATTAAGCTAAAAATAACTATTTCAGGTGGTTAATTTATCGCTTAACTCGAGCTGAGATACATAGGCAGATACTCTTTAAAGTACCTGCCTTTTTTATGCTCACAGGTTATAGCTAGGATTTTTTGAATTGGGTGATTATCCTATCAAGGTGATTGGCGAAGTTTTGTCTATCGGTTTGACTTAACGCAGCAGGACCGCCAGTTTGCACGCCACTAGCACGCATGGTATCCATGAAATCACGGATATTAAGACGTGATTTTATATTTTCTTTAGTATAAAGCTCTCCTCTGGGACTCAAGGCAGTGCCTAGTTTATCAATCACTTCATCAGCGAGAGGAATGTCACTGGTGATGACAAGATCACCTTCATTAACGCGCTTTACAATCTCATCATCAGCAATGTCAAAACCACTGCTAACTTGCATAAAACTGATAAAGCGAGATGGTGGTACACGGACATTGTGGTTGGCTACTAAGGTCGTCACAATTTGCGCTCTGTCTGCAGCTTTGAATAATATCTCTTTTATCACCACAGGACAGGCATCGGCATCTACCCAAATTTTCATAGTTTCCCTTAGGAAGTTTTGTTGATATTGCTATGATACAGTAAATGTTGTTAGACATAAAAATATGACTATAAATCATAGTCGTTAAGGTAGAAAGACAATGCTTAATCCTCATTACCAACAAATATGGCAAACGGTACAACTAATACCTATAGGGAAAGTTGCTTGTTATGGTCAAATTGCTGATTTAGCGGGCCTACCGGGTCGAGCTCGGCTCGTTGGTAAAGCTTTAGGGAAAGTACCTGAAGGTGGCTGGAAAAATAAGGCCGTTCCTTGGTTTCGGGTGATTAACTCACAAGGAAAGATCTCTTTCCCACCTGGGAGCGAGTACTTTGATAAGCAAAAACAGCTGCTTCAAGAAGAGCAAGTTGTCATCATTGGTACGCGCATTAAGTTGCGCGACTTTCAATGGCAGCCAGACTTGTCTGAAATACTGTTTTCACTCGAATTTTGAACTTGGCTCTTTAGGAAGGATTATTGGGTATTTTTAAAAGCGGTGCGATCAACTCTGTTGCGCGCTGCTCTATTTGTTGGTAAATCCATGGTTGTTGCCAACACTGGTGGATATCATCAATCTTCATTATTTCATTCATGATCTTTTGTTGCAGGGCTGATACTTCTCTTGCTTTTGCATAGGAAACTTCAGGCTGAAACAAGATAATTTTCTCTAAAGACGGCCAAAGTAACGGCTGTTTAGCCGTAAATTTATCGACAATGTTATTCGCCAACTGGTTATCAATATTATCAAGCGCCTGGGCACTTAAATCAGCAAAATGTGCTTTAGACAGCTTACTGATCGCATCGGCATTGTTTTTCCTTTGTTTGTAGTACGCAGGTAATATTTTCTGCCAATCATCATGATAATCTTTAATCAGTTGAGCAAGTTGATAGCAATCTTCAAAGCTGCAATTTAGCCCTTGACCGAAGAATGGCACCATAGCATGAGCGGCGTCGCCAATTAAGCTCACTTTATTATTGAAAACCCAGGGATCAACACTAACGAGAAATAGTGGGTTGGCTGTCTTTGCGAGAAACTCTGTTACAGGGTGTTCGAGCAATGGATAAATATCTGCAAAATACTCTTCAAAAAATTCGGTCACCAAAGCGGTTGTATTGAGTGAAGAGAATGATACTTCACCTTGATAGTTTAAATATAAAGTACATGTAAAACTGCCATCTGAATTAGGTAGAGCAATAAGTAGAAAGTTTTCTCTAGGCCAAAGATGATAAGCGTTTGAGAGTAATTTTGCGCTACCATCAGCATTGGCTGCAATTGTTAGCTCAACATAGCATTGCTCCATATAATGCTGAGAATAACTAAATCTAGGGGTCTCTTGTGCGAGTCTGCGTACTTTTGAAAAAGCGCCATCCGCAGCAAATACTAGATCAGCATCTATTTCTTTATGAACTCCTTTACCTGATGCTAAATCGCTAAAAGAGCAGCAACCCGAAAGAAAATCTATGTGTGTGAGGCGCTGTTCAAAATGAAGTGCAATGTGCTCTTCTTGCTGAGCTTGTTCTAGTAATAACGTGGTCAGCTTTTTTCTTGATATGGACCAAATAGCCTGACTTTTTTCGCCGTATTTTCTCTGGCAAAGGCCACTAGCTTTATGATGAATCACTTGTTTATAGATTGGTGTGGCGAAGTGGCGTATTTGGTCTGCAAAGCCAATATGCTCTAGCGCCTGCCATGCACGCTCTGATAGGGTAATGTTGATTGATTTTCCTTGGGGGGCACTATGTACTCTTGGGTCTGGTCGTGACTCAAACACTTCAACTCGATAACCGGCGCGAGATAAAATAATGGCGAGCAAAGAGCCTACGGGACCAGCTCCAGCGATGGTAACTTTAGCTTTATCATGTGGTAAGTCTTTCAATTTATTAGCTAACTAAAAGAAGTGATATCTATTTTTTAGCATATAAAAACAAAAAAGCCCAGTCAAAGACTGGGCAAAAAAAACAAGGAAACATCAGGGGAGTTAATGAAAATTAACTACCATTTAATAGGCTTTTACCATTGATAGCTATTTTTCTAGGCTTCAATGCTTCAGGAATTTCTCTTTCAAGATCAACATGCAACAAGCCATTCTCCATAAAAGCACCAATAACTTTAACGTGTTCACCTAATTGAAATTTACGTTCAAAGTTTCGCTCGGCAATCCCTTGATGAAGGAACTGACGTGGGCTTTTATCACTTTCTTTTTGTGCGGTGTTGCTCGCTTGCTTAGTGCCAATAATGATTAAGCTATTTTCTTTTGACTCAATATCAATATCTTCTTGGCTAAAGCCTGCAACAGCCATAGTAATTCGGTATTTGTCTTCGGCCAATAATTCAATATTATATGGCGGGTATGATGACTGTTTGTCAGCTCGAGAGGCTTTATCTATTAAACCAGCTAAGTGGTCAAAGCCGATAAATGAACGGTATAGTGGACTGAAATCTGTAGCGTTTCGCATAATTAGTTATCCTATTAAATAGCAATAAATTGATTATTATTAAAAACGAAAAGTCATTATCGTTAGAGTCATTTTCTAGCAAAGTATTTTGCCTAGAGCATGATCAGATAAAAGTTTCTTCTGTTTAAAATAAAGCTGCCTTTCACAATGAACAGGCAAAGTATGTTGTGTAGCCCCTTACGGCGACTACACAATTAAAGATGGGATTGTTTGTTTTGTTTTCAAGGAAAATAAAAAAATATTTTATGATTTGATAACTATCAGACTGTTTTTGTGAGCTTTTTATATTTATTAATTTTCTTGGTATGCTTCTTTTTTTGTTTTAATTTCATCTTCATTAAGCACAATTACCGGAGCAGTATATTTTACTTTCGTTAATGCCTTGTCGTAATCAGGATGCTGAGATATATTTTCAACTAGCTCTTTATAAACAATTTTTCCTTGGTCATTTATAATAAATATTGCCCTTGTTAATAACCCCATATCCTTTATCAGTAAACCATAATTAGCGCCAAATTGACGCCAAACAGAATCAGATAAAACTTTTACGCTTTCTACTTTTTCTGATTCACAAAAGCGTTTCTGTGCGAAAGGTAAGTCGTTACTAATGGTTAAGATAGTAATATTCTTAGGTAACTTTGACGCCTCTTCGTTAAACCGTTTTGTTTGAATAGAGCAAACACCGGTATCTAAACTAGGCACTACTGATATTAGTACCGTTTGTCCGGGGAAGTCTTTAAGTGAAACAGGGGCGAAGTTTTTGTCCACCACTTTAAAATCAGGGGCTTGTTCTCCTACAGCAACCTGTTGACCTAATAAGGTGACAAATTTATCCCCTGCTTTCACGAGGTTGTTTGTTGCTTGCAGTGAGCTTTGCTCAGCAGCAAAAGCATAGTTGTTAAAGGTTAGGGTAAAGCAGGCTAATAATAACGCAGGTAAGTTAGTGTTCGCAGTAGAAAATTTCATGAGTTTTTAGAAAAATTTAATTTAGGTGATGAGATATTATCCGTTTCGCGAGAAAATTTCTATAAATAGAAATTTATCATTGTTTTTTGTCTTGGATACTCTATGGTTATCTGTAGAGGCTAGATATATTACTTAGCTGTTGTAACCGACCAAGAAAGGCTCAAATTTAATATGACCACTAAACTATTAATTTGTGATGATTCTAATATGGCGCGCAAGCAAGTTGCTCGCTCATTACCTGATAATTGGGATGTTGAAATAAGTTTCGCAGCCAACGGTATTGAAGGAATTGAAGCGATAAAGGCCGGTAAAGGGGATGTGCTTTTACTTGACTTGAATATGCCAGAGATGGATGGTTATCAAGTACTTGAAGCCATTTTAGCGCAAGACTTACCAACTTTAACCATCGTTATATCTGGTGACATCCAACCTGAAGCACACCAAAGGGTTACCAGTTTAGGCGCACTAGGTTTTATTCAAAAACCGGTAAATAAAGATATTCTGACCCAAGTACTGTCTTCTTATGGTGTTTATTCCGATGAACAAGCCACAAGCGAAGCTGTTGAAGTTGTTGAAACTGTTCCAGAGCTAGCTGCCAATCTAAATCCTAGTGAGCCTGTAGAGTCATCATCTGACATCGCTAGTAAGCTTTTTACAAATCAACTTGATATCACTGCTGATGAGCATACTGAGAAACCAGTAGAGCCTGAGGTAACACTCTCTGCAGATATGCGTGACTGTTACCAAGAAATAGCAAATGTCGCTATGGGGCGAGCTGGGGATTTATTAGCACGTTTGCTTGATGTATTTGTTGAATTACCCATTCCTAATGTTAACTTTATCGAAGTCAGTGAACTTCGCATGGCATTAAAAGATATAGAAAATCACGAGAGTACCTCAGGAGTTTGCCAGGGTTTTATCAGTGCTGGTATCTCAGGTGAAGCATTGTTAATTTTAAATGATTCTAGCTTTAAAGATGTCGCCTCGTTAATGAATTACCAATATGATGCGGATATGGGCACTGAGTTAGAGTTATTAATGGATTTGGCTAATGTCTTAATCGGAGCATGTTTAAAAGGCGTTTCAGAGCAGCTAGATATCCAATTTAGCCAAGGTCATCCTGAAGTGTTAGGTCAGCATAGAAAAATATCTGACTTGATTGCAAATAATGCTAATAAATGGAAGAAGACCTTAGCCATTGAAATCAGTTATAGCATTGAAAATTACCCTATTAAGTGTGACTTATTATTATTGTTTACCGAAAAGTCGATGCAAACCCTTAACAATAAACTGGCTTACTTAATTGATTAACTTGAGCGTTAATGAAGCGTTAAGTGAGCTGCAGTTTACCGTTTGAAATGCATGAGTTAGCGCAATAAAGCGATAACAGGAAGAGTTATGACGTTAGAAAAAACACAATTAAATGAATTACATTGGCTAATGGAAATGTTGCATAACATTGATGTTGGTTTAGTGGTTCTTGATAAAGACTTTAAAATACAGATATTTAATGGCTTTATGGAAAACCATAGTGGCTTGTTGCCCCGAGAAGTTAAAGGGGAGTTGATCTTCAATCTTTTTGATGAAATTCCGCGAGATTGGTTTACTCGCAAAGCAGAGTCAGTATTTTTATTGAAAAATAAAGCGTTCACCATTTGGGAGCAGCGCCCTTATTTATTCAAGTTTGACAGTTATCGTCCTGTTACTGGTAGTGCTGATCATATGTATCAAAATACTACCTTCATTCCATTGCTTTCCTCTACAGGGGAAGTCACTCATTTATGTTTACTGGTTTATGATGTCACTGATAATGCTGTGCATAAGCAAAACTTAAAGAAAGCCAATGAAGAGTTAGCTATTTTAAGTCAAACCGATGGCTTAACTCAGTTATTTAACCGCACGCATTGGGAAGAGTGCTTACTGGCAGAATTTAAACGCTGGGGTAGAAGCCAAAATCCAAGTTCACTGGTGATGCTTGATATCGATCATTTTAAAAACGTTAATGATAGCTATGGTCACCAAGTAGGGGATGAGGTAATACGCCATATTTCAGCACTCATTAAGCAACATGTAAGAGAAACTGATGTTTGCGGCCGGTATGGAGGCGAAGAATTTGCCATTTTATTGGCTGATACCGGACTGAAAAACGCTTATATTTTTGCTGAACGTCTTCGAAAAGAAGTTGAAGCTGCGGTAGTGAAGTACAATGATATTGATATTAAATATACTATCAGTATTGGCATTGCAGAGGTGGATGAGAGTATTCAAAACCATGAAGCTTGGATTGAATGCTCTGATGCGGCACTGTATAGGGCAAAAGAGTCAGGTAGAAATAAAGTGTCATTGCACCCCAAACAATCGTGATAGTGCGACTTATAGTGACACGGCAAGAGCGTTTTAAGTTTGTCGATGTTACTGCCATGCAAAGGCGTTCTGTGTTTTTTTAAGCCTTTGTCGCGGTGGCGACGACACCCAAAAGGGGCTAAACGACGAGCCCCCTTTGGAAACCCGCGTCGCTGCCACACAAAACGTAATCTTGCATTCTATCAAGTGCTATCGAGCTAACAGCGCTGAATGGGCATCCATGCCCTACATCGCCCTTTTCATCATCCATCATGAAAATACCTGAGCACTTTCTCTCATTTCAGCGTTTTTACAGGCAGACTCGATGCTTGTTGCACAATTATTTGATTTAACCCCTTGTTGTGTATTTTCATGCTGTATATGTTCAAAAATACTAACCAATGTTGATTAACTACTCGAGCTAAAAATACTTATTCCCATCTCAGCAACGAAAGCTGGGTTTAGACTAAGAAAAAGCTAAGCTGAGACAGGACGTCGAAGACTGCCGCTGTTCAGGGAAGATAAATTGGCAGGGATTAGCTTTTTCTCTAAACACAGCTGTAGTGCTCTGCTGAGTTGGGGCTCCGTGGGATTGTTAAGGGAGGCCGGAGGCAGCTTTCCTTAACCTGTTGTCGCCAGCGCGACGCGAAAGACAAAAAGAACTCAAACTGTTTTTGTCTGCTAAGACAGTAGTGGTAAGGGATTAAAATGTGTTAGCCGTACTTCTAGTGAATGAGTGAGATAAAAAGTGGCCAAGGCCACTTTTTTTTATGATGCTAATGACTAAAACCTAAAAGCC
>OLII01000230.1_pt1 | contig 22431 bp, 19 predicted proteins | sample 1609481 | NCBI WGS metagenome assembly OLII01 (sample SAMN05416859, study PRJEB24817) | seawater metagenome | isolation source: Sea water | place: Canada:Atlantic | collected 2013-11 | reverse complement strand
GTACGGTCTCGTGGGCTCGGAGATGTGTATAAGAGACCAGGCTAAAAACCTTTCTAATTTTCAACAAAAACTAGACCTATTAGCATCGAAAGGATTGGACATTACAGTTCCTCAGAAAGATGGCACTACCCTCTATCATGTTGCCGTAGACAAGCAAAATGTATCCATGCTAAACTTTATTGAAAAGTACAACATCGACATCAATGCTAAAAATGCCATGGGCATTACCCCTTTACAAAAAGCGGTAATGACTGCTAAAGACAACTCGCTTATTAAACTTCTTATAAAGAAGGGTGCAGACACAGCGGTTACCACAGATTTTGATGAAAGTCTGTATGATTTAGCGAAAGAAAATGAGGCTTTAAAAAACAGCGATATTAGCTACCTAAAATAAACATCATGATTAAAAAGATAACAACTCTCCTAATGCTGGCTTTTATTGTCACTGCTTTTACTAAAACTGCGACAGAAAGTACCAAATACAAATGCATGATTCAAATGAAGAACTATGATGGTGAAGGTGCATACATTGCTATTTCACTCCTAGACGCAAAAGGTGCATATATCAAAACCTTGTATATGCAAGGTGACGATGAAGAATGGTACCATGACATTACAGAATGGTGGAATTTTCAAGGAAAAGTACAACAACAAATTGATGGAATTACCGGAGCAACCATTAGCGGAGGAAACAGAGCCATTAGTCATATCGCGATAGATAATGACAAAATAGATACTGGATATAAAATTAGATTTGAAACTGCTGTAGAAGATCAAGAGTATTATAAAGACGATGTTGAATTTGAATTGACATCAGCGACGGTAAAAAGTAAAACTGAAGGAAAAGGGTTTATTCGATACATACGCATGATGCCTCAAAACTAATCCGTAAATGACCATTTCAATCTGGAGATATAGCCATCTTGCCATGGCTATATCTTCCTCTCTGTTCATACTGCTTGCTGCTATTACTGGAATTATTCTGGCATTTGAACCAATTACAAAGCAACTGACTGCATCAAGTTCAAGTAATTTGGAACAGCAGACACTTTCCTCAACAATCGCGGTTTTGACTTCGAAATATGATGAAGTCATCTCTTTCAAAATTGATGACAATAATATCGTTGAAGCATCACTTGTTACAAAATCGGGCACGAGTCAAACAGCTCATGTTAATCCATTTACAGGTGAGCAAGTAGCAACTGCGACACGCACAAATAAAGTGTATCGATGGGCAACAACCTTACACAGATCCTTATTTTTAAAATCTACAGGTAGATTTCTCGTCGGTTTTTTCTCCTTTTTACTCACATTGATTGCACTTACAGGAGTTGTTTTGATTCTAAAAAGGCAAGGGGGTGTCCAACAATTTTTCGGTAAAGTAGTCAAAGAAAACGTTGCACAATATTACCACATCACGCTTGGACGATTCACCTTTATTCCGATTCTTATCATTACAATAACAGGTGTATACTTATCGTTAGAAAAGTTTTCATTACTTCCCAATACTGCCATTAAGCATGGCTATAATTTTGATACAGCCGCCTCGAATCAAAAAATAGCAGCCACCGATATCCCGGTATTTCAAACGACACATCTAGATCAAGTGAAAATCTTAGAATTCCCCTTTTCTGATGATAAAGAAGACTATTTCTTTTTAAAAACCAAACAGAAAGAATACCTCATTGATCAGTATACAGGAGCTCTCATTAGTAACCAAGATATTCCTTGGGTTGCCCGCTTATCGCATTGGAGTCTGCTCTTGCACACAGGGAGAGGTTCACTACTATGGCCTTTCATTTTAATACTTAGTTGTTTGTCTATACTTTATTTTATGTACTCTGGCTTTTACATGAGTGTACAAAGGAAAAAATACGATCGCTTAACTAAAAATAGATACCGCAAAGACAGCGCGGCATTTGTCATACTTATTGGTTCTGAAACAGGGAGCACTAATCTTTTTGGAAACGCACTGTACAAGACACTTTTGCATGCAGGAAAGAAAGTCTATATTGAACACTTAAATGCCTATGACACCTATAAAAACATTGAACATTTAATTATCTTAACCGCAACTTATGGTGATGGCGACCCGCCTGCAAATGCCTCTAAATTCATAGAAAAACTCCAGCAGAAAAAACAAAAAGGCACCGTAGATTATTCGGTTGTTGGCTTTGGATCTCTTGCCTATGCGCACTATTGCCAATTTGCAATTGATATTGATGCAGCATTGCAACAACTGCCAAATTTCAAATCGAGAGTTCCACTTTTTAAAATTAACAACCAATCCTTCAACGACTTTAAAAGTTGGGGCCTTCAATTTAGCAATGCCTCTGGTATTGAACTGCATTTGAAACAGACGATTCGGAAAATAAAAAATCAGCAAAAATTTGCCCTAACTCACAAAACAGCAATAAATAAAGACGACACCTATTTAATAAGACTCAAACCAAGTAAAAAAACAACATTCACCTCTGGAGATTTATTAGCAATCAGACCAAATGAAGATCCAGCTGAACGCCTATACTCTATCGGAAAGATTGATAACGATATTGTGCTAAGTATAAAAAAGCATGAATTTGGTATCTGCTCAAATGCATTATTCGGCCTTAAAAAAGGAGCTCAACTCACAGCAGAAATTAAGGCAAACAAAGCATTTCACCTTCCTAAAAAAAAGCCTGCTATCCTGATTGCAAACGGAACTGGTATTGCTCCATTTTTAGGAATGACACAGCAGAACACCTCGCAAATACACCTATTTTTCGGTATTAGAACTCAAGACTCATTCAAGCTATATCAACCCTATCTTGAAAACATGAAGAATGAAAATTTACACATCGCCTATTCTCAAGAACAGCAAACCTATGTGCAAGACCTCATTGCAAAAGAAGTTGATTTAATTGCAGATACATTAAAAAATGAGGGAACTATCATGATTTGTGGGTCTGTTCATATGATGAAAAGTGTGTTGCTAGCAATAGAAAAAATAACCTTGCAAGTATTAAATAGACCCTTGAATACATTCGAAAAAACAAAACAAATTAAAACAGATTGTTACTAAAATAAAATTCAATTATGTGCCACCGCATTAAAACGTTATCAAAAGTAAAAAATGGAGAACTCACCTACTGCAAAAGTTGTGGTATGTATCATGTTTCTTTTTACAATATGTACTTCGAATTTAATAGAAAACAACTCATAAAGTTTAGAAATCATATTGCAGAAATCGATGCAGATATGTGGGAAAAATCCTATTCAAACATTAGAGGTAAAAGAAAAATACCGGTACAAACTTTGCATCAAAGTTTGTATGTAATATTCAATAAAGAAGAGCTGCATGAATTCAGGGAACTTCTGGAAATTAATACCTCTTTTAAACAAAAAGTCATAAGTGCTCAAGATATCGATTACCCATTAATTCTAAATTAGACACATCGCCTTACGAATTCTATTTGAGAACCTACGAATTCTAAAGCACCACCAATTAAAGGGAACTATCAAACTACATTTGATGTATCATCATCTTAAAACCTGTAGTTATGAAAGTCTTCAACATCCTATTCTTCTTATGTATAAGCGTCTGTGTTTACAGCCAAAAAGCAGCAAGTCCCTACTTACAAGTACTGACAAAAAACACACAGATTCCTTTGCAAAACACCGAAGTTCAGGTGAACATTGTTGCAAGCATTGCAAAGGTTTCACTTACCCAAACGTATAAGAATACAAGCAAGTTTCCTATTGAAGCAATCTATGTATTTCCAATGTCGAGCTCCGCAGCTGTTCACAGTATGGAGTTCAGCATCGGTAGTCGCACTACAAAAGCAAAAATTTTCGAAAAGAAAAAAGGAGAAACCGCATATCAAGCTGCCATTAAAAATGGCCAGAGAGCTACGAAGCTCGATCAAAACAGACCCAATGTATTTTGCATGCAAGTGGCCAATATTATGCCCGATGAAAGTATAAGTGTTACCCTACTTTACACTGAAATGCTTCGGCCTATTGATGAGGAATATCAATTTGTGCTCCCCAGTCTTGTTGGACCCAGATATACTGGTGAAGCAAACAAAGAAGAAACCATATATCATCAACCTTATACAAGCAATAAGGTCTCGGAAAGCCATACGCACACCATTGATGTTCGCATCAAATCCGGAACAACCATTCAACATGTTTCTTCTAGCACGCATGCAATAAAATTGCATTACCCTGATGCCAAATCTGCAGAAATTGAGTTGTCACCAGCAAACAAAAATTCGTCAAATAGCGATTTTATCTTAAACTATTCATTGAGAGGCAGTAAAATAAATGCGGGATTACTCCTATATGAAGGAGAAAAGGAAAATTACTTTTCCTTATTGATTGAGCCAAATCAAAAAACTAAAAAAGTTGAGTTACTGAGCCGAGAGTATCTATTTGTTGTTGACGTTTCTGGATCCATGATGGGATATCCCATAGCAGTAAGCAAAACGCTTTTGAGAAATTTATTGAGTGATTTAGGCGAGAAGGATCGCTTTAACATCCTTCTCTTTTCGGCTGACAATGCCATTTTCAAACCTGAATCAGTACAAGCATCTGATCAAAACATATCTGAGGCCTTACAATTCCTTACAGGTACATTTTCTAATTACGGAAAAGGAACCCGATTGTTAAACGCCCTAAAAACAGGATATAAACTACCAAGACACCATCCCCATGCAGCAAGAAGCGTTGTATTAATAACAGATGGATATATCAACGTAGAAAAAAAAGTTTTTGAATTCATTGAACAACGATTAAACAAAGCAAATGTATTTACTTTTGGAATTGGTAGTGCAATTAACAGGTATTTAATAGATGGTATTGCTCGGGTTAGTAATAGCCTGTCTTTTACAGCCTCTTCAAAAGACGAAGCGTATGAGGTAGCAAAAACTTTTAAGGAATACATCTCCACCCCACTACTCACCCAACTGAATATCAAAACAACTGGCTTCGAAATTTATGACTTAGAGCCGAAGACCATTCCCGATGTTTTTTCGAACAGGCCCATATTGATTTATGGCAAGTACAAAGGGCTTCCAAAAGGGCATATAGCACTATCAGGTATGCAGAACTCGGGGCAATACCATAACGTGATCCAAGTGACCAAAGCGAAATTAAGCAAACAGCATGAGGGCTTAAAATATCTCTGGGCTCGCAACAGAGTAGCCCGATTAATGGATTATAAAAGAAATTTTGGAGCAGCTGTGCGAGAAGAAGTTACCCACTTAGGACTCAACTATCATTTAACAACTGAATTCACATCATTTGTAGCCGTTGATTTTGAAGTTCTAGCTTCGAAAGGAAAATTGAAACAAGTAAAGCAACCCATCCCATTGCCCAATTACATGCCTGCCGTTTCCGTTGGGGTTGAAGCTGAAATTCAAGGAGTATCCATTTTCAAAAAATCCTACAATATCAGCATTAAAGCCCCCATACCAAGGCATCAAAAAAGAGCCATTAAAATATGGCTAAAAAGCAAGCATTCTAATACAATTCGCAGGTATTTGAAACAGTACAAGTGCATGAAACTTTTTATAGAACCTTGCGGAACTATCGTACAAATAGAAAAAGATGAAAATAGCACTTGGAGTATGGTAGGACCACTCAAAAATCAATTTACAAAATTGCCAAAACACCTACGCAGTCAAAAGAAAATAATAATCACCTTAAAACAATAACACCATGAGAAACACACTTAAAATGACAGGAATGGTAATGACATTACTTCTCCTATTCGGAACAGTTTGCAGCTGTACAAAAACGGTAACAGAACCGGTAATCACAGAACACCAAAGCACCATAGAAACAGTGCCTAAAGACGCAGTTCTAAGAGATCCCGTTGTGTTTATAACGGGCGTAGATGCAGCATCCAACAACTTCTATAGCAATGCACGAAACTACTTTATAGAAAAGGAATATGAAGTAATCGATGAGGCCTTTTCTCTAGAAGAGATTATCAATTGGCTCAATAAAAATTATGACGAACGTTTGTATGGAGAAGTTCATATTGTGAGTCATAGCAACCCGTGGAAGGGAATGCGTTTAGAAACGATTGTAAAAGGAGAACGCACCACGGTAGAGCATCTACAAAAACAATTGTTAGCAGGGAATATCCCTACACTAAAAAATGTCATATCTCCAGCTACTAAAATCGTATTTCACGCCTGTGGTCTTGGAGAAAATACTGCATTGTTGCACTTGTTTAAAAAGGTATTTACAGCAAGTAACACACCTACTATTATTGCCTCTCCTTTTTACACCGTTTTCGGAAAAGAGTTTTCGAGTCATTATCTCGCAAAACCGCATTATGGATTCTATCCAACAGCACACTCTCCTGGAAAGGTAGATTTATCAAAAGAATTTATAAGAAAATATCCCTCAGAAGAACAAATCGACTGGTTAACAGCCTTGTACAATAAAACAGAGCGCTATATTGGAGAGGCTTACACCCTCAAATTTAATATTCCGGCTTCATGGGAAGTAGACTTTAACAAATCTGATCAACAGCCACCCATATTCTCTTCTCAAGAAGAACTTATGGACTGGATTGCAGAAGATGAGCTTATTTCAAAAGAGTTTAGCAACTTTAACATCCCTTTAGAAAAATTTAGATGGAAGTCTTACGTCAAAGATGGAAAACTAATCATCAAAGGAAAAACAACTGTTGTTTGTATTCTTAAGCCACTCATTAAACCTTATGGGGCATTGGAGCACATGACGCCGGCCATTGACAACAAACGATTGTACAATAGCTATTAACAAATAAAGGCTGATGCTTGCATCAGCCTTTACCTTTATGACCTTCCATATTTGAGGACGAAAGATATTCTTAAAAGTGTAAACTGAATCAATTTTAAGTAGTATCTTTTCTCTGAGGGCAAACATCCTTCATTTGGCATAATTCATGATTGATTAATAACAATGCAAAACCTCATAAAAAAAATCATATACTCGTTACTGCTCATTGCGTTAAACACCATGAATGCTCAGCACAAAGACTTTAAACATCTGACAATAAAAGATGGTTTGCCACAGTCAGATGTTTTTGATGCGCTACAAGACAACATTGGGTATATGTGGTTTGCTACCCAAGGCGGAGGTATTGCTCGCTATGATGGCAAAGTGTTTACCGTATACCATGAGAAAAAAGGGTTGCTTTCTAATTTTACCAATGCCTTATTTTTAAAAAATGATAGCCTATTGATTGGAACAAACCATGGACTATCCATACGCTACAAAGAGCAATTTACAAATTACAAGGCTCCAAAAATACACAACATATGTGCGCTCAACGGCAAGGTCTATTTAGCTACTGAATCGGGCGTATACGCACTAAAAAAAGGATACATAACTCCGGTAAGTCTAAATGTACAGATCGATGTTTCTGCCATCATAAACATGGCTTATTTCAACTCCTTTTATTGGATTGAAACCAAAGATCACCTATTCAAAACTCGAACGTTAACAACCCCAAGATCTATTAGAAAAGCTACTAAAAGAGAACAGGTTTTATTTAGGAAGAAAAAGTATGGCTTGCGAAAACAATATGCCAATCATCCAGTGATGAAAACTTCAAAGCTAGTCAAAGTTTATAGAGACAAGCAACAGCATATCTGGCTGCTCACCCAAGGCAATGGAGTCTATCAATCAATTCCATCGAATTTTAGACATTATACGCATGCAAACTCAACACCCATTACACATGTCTCTGCAATACATACAAAAAATAACACTGTTTGGTTTTCTAATAGTACACATCTATTTAAAAGTGATCGTACAAGCATACATAGCATAGATAAGCAGCAGTCATTTAAGGTTACTTCAATCACTCAAGACCCTAAGGATAATCTGTGGATAGGTTCAAAAAACAAAGGGATTTTTATCTATAGAAAACCTAAAGATTCACTGCATAGCCAACCCTACGAAATTGAGCGATTGCATGCTGAAAATGGACTCCCCTCCAACCAAATACGACAAATACAAATGCAAAAAGATACCATTTGGGTCGTCACAAGAGATAGCGGTATTTTAAAACTCACCTATGATTTTAATCGGGGTTTTGTAAAATCCATTCAAAGATTTCAGAACAACAATGGAATCAGAGCACACGACATCACAACAACAACACTTCATAACAATGCCCTATGGTATGGAACAAAGACCGGTGACTTAGGCTATATCAAGGAGAATCGGATGCAGCATTATTCAAAAATACTTCAGCAAAACACGGCAATACAAGCCCTTGCCTTTCAAAACGATCAACTATATGTAGGGACCTTGGGTGCTGGTATTTGGCGAGGAAATACGAATAAAATCAAAGAATTAAGCCCTTTAAAAAACACGAAACTAACCTCTTTAAATTGCTACCAATTACTTTTTGATGACAGAAATTATTTATGGGCTGGAACAGAAAAAGGTTTGGATCGAATAGCTCTCAAAAACAAGGATATTGACTACGTCACACATTACAATGCGAACGATGGATTTATAGGAGTTGAAACAAGTCTAAACACCGCCGTTAAAACAGTTTCAAACCAATTATGGTTTGGCTCAAAAAATGGAATTTCTAGGTACCTCAGTCCTACAAATCAACAAATACATCAGCAACCCATCATTTCATTTGAAAAGATCGCGATAGATTATCAACCCATGAATCTGCGTAAGAATCAAAACAGTAAAAACTATTTGGAATTAGACCATCACCAAAACAGCATTTCATTTACCTATAAAACAGTTGACCTCATTCATCCATACAGAACACAATATCGATGGACACTCAACGGAAATAGGAGTCCATGGACCGAAGAAAATAGTGTGAATTTCTCTAGCTTAACTCCCGGACAGTACAGCTTTAAAGTCAGCTCTAGAAACGGATCAAAAATCGAAAGTGCGTCAAAAACATTCCTATTTAGAATTGCGCAACCATTATACAAAAGACAATGGTTTTTAGTGAGTAGTACAAGTATTCTGCTTCTCTTTGTGGTACTTTTTATAATTTCATACATCGAACGTTTAAAGAAGAAGAATACTGAAATAATCTACCAACTTACTCAAAAAAACCGCATGTTAAACTTAGAGCAAAAAGCATTGCAATTGCAAATGAATCCTCATTTTATTTTTAATGTGCTCAACGGAATTAAAGCACTTGGAACGAGTAAAAAAACGAATGAGTTCAACCATGCAATACATTCCTTTTCGAACTTATTGCGCAGTATTTTGAACAACTCTCGAACTGAAGAAATTAGTTTAGCTGAAGAAATTAGTACATTAACTAATTATTTAGAGCTCTCAAAAAGTATGACTCCTATTTCATTTTCCTATGACATTCACATAGCTACAGATGGCCTAGACACTGCAGAAATATTGATTCCCCCAATGTTGGTGCAACCCTTTGTCGAAAACTGTATTGAGCATGGATTCAAAGGACTCAGTGCGCCTGGAAAAATAGCGATTCATTTTAGAGCAGATGCTTCGAGATTATTTTGTACTGTAATCGATAATGGAGTCGGTTTAAAAAAAACCCGCTCTGTACAGAAGCACCATAAATCAGTTGGCATCTCTGTAACCAAAGAGCGCATCAAAAGACTCTCAAAAAAAACAGTCTTTTCAAGTACCGAAATCATAGAAAACAATCATGTAGTTGGCACAAAAGTAGCCTTTACCATTCCTTTAAAAACAGATTTTTAGTATGCAACAAACAGCCGTAATAGTAGATGATATGCCACAAGCTTTAGAAATGTTAGCCAACGACATTTCCAGGAAACATCCTGAGCTCAGTATAATTGGGAAAGCCTCAAGCGTGGTCTCAGCTGCCAAATTACTGCGCAAACAGCAACCCGATATTCTATTTCTAGACATCATGCTCGGCGATGGTACTGGATTTGATCTGCTTGAAATATTTCCTGAACTACAGGCTAAAATTATCTTTATCACTGCGAGCGATGCATTTGCTATCAAGGCCTTTAAATTTGCTGCGATTGATTATGTATTAAAACCTTATGCTGATGAAGACTTGAGCCTTGCCATAAAACGAGCACTTCAGTATGTAAGACCTGAAAAAAAACAATTTACTGTTTTACAAGAGTCTCTTTCAAATCCGTCTATGGTTCCTGAAAAGATTTCCTTACACACCTTAGACAAAATTATAGTAGTCTCCTTAGAAGACATCATAAGATGTCAATCAGATAATAACTATACTACATTCTATTTTAAAAACGGAAAAAAGTTAATGGTTACCAAGACCCTAAAATATTTTGCTGACTTGTTAAAAGAAAGTCATTTTTTAAGAGTGCATCAAAGTCACTTATTAAACACAAAATACATCAAAGAATACATAAAATCTGATGGTGGATATCTCGTTTTAAAAGATGGAAACACAGTACCCGTATCCGTGCGAAAAAAGGCAAAAGTTCTTGAAATTTTAAATGCTCTTTATTAATTTTACCCCCCAAAAAAAAGTGATATGAAAAAAAGCAAACTAGTATGGCTATTGTTCATCTTTTCAGTAACGCTATATGCGCAACCACACATCAAAGGAACAATCGAAATTGACAGAAAATTAGGAATCATTAAATGTGCGTTTACGCTCTCTAAAATACCTCAAATTGAAGCGTATTCAATACTACTAAATAAAGGCATGAATATCATGTATTTTAAAGACGCTAGTGGAGAACTGCTTCAGTATGATGGGTTTTATGATGGTAAAATGGAAGGAGAAGCAATTGCTTATACCCTAGGAGGCAACACCTCTTCTCCAAAAAAGCTTCCATCTTCATTTTTTATGAGCTACGTGGGCGCATTTCCAGTCTATGGCAATGAATACAATTCCTTTGACTTTAAAGGCAATATTGCCATCAATGAAAAAACATTAAGAGCTGCAGAACAAACAAAATGGTATCCTGTGCTTTATGATACTAAAAATGATAAAGTAATTCACAGTTATACCTATGACCTCCAAATAAAGACTAAAGATAGCAGCACTGTTTTTATCAATGGAAGTGCTCCTAAAAAAGGCAGTGAGGTAAAATTAACTTCAACGAAAGATCATCCATTGCTTCTATTTGTGGGAGACTATGAATACAATAGTTATCAAGGAGATTATATTTTAAACTCAGATATCAGTAAAGAAACCTCAATGCTCATTTTCAAAAATATCGAAAAGATAAAAAGCTACTATGCAATGCGTCTTGAGTTAGATTTTACAGATCATATTTACCTTATGAACCACGAAAGTGTTCAAAAGAGAAAAGAAGGTTCAAGTTGGGGATTTAACACCTATCCTACATTTGCATTTACCGGGCTTGATTTCAAAGATTTGGTTGCAGAAAACAATCGTTTTTCTGAAGGTACTTTACATTTTTTTGGACATGAATTTGGACACAATTACTTCGGAAACAATGTAATGTCGGGTCCCCTCAGTTGGTTCTGGAGCGAATCATTTGCTGAGTACCTATCTTTTGGAGTTGCCTCAGATTTAGGTAGTGAATCATTTCTTAAAGATGTACTCATATACCACACTAACGTAGTAAAAGAGGGTACATTTACTCCTTTAACTAAGATCAAGAATAAAAAAGAAATAGGAGAAAATTATAGGTATTCTCTAGGAGCGCTGTTATTACAATGTTTTGAGGATCGCTTTGGAAAAAAGCAGATGAATACCATTCTCAAAGCGTTGTTACAAATGGCAGCATCAGAGACGCTCACCTTAAACTCTTTGAAAAGAGCAGCAATACAGAGCGGTATTGACAAAAAATCGTATGAAAAATTTCACACGAAGTACATCGCAAATACAAAATTTAAAGAACATATCATTGATCGTATTGAAGCGAAGTATGGCAGCAACTAATACGGAAACAAAATAGCTGGTCTGCCTAGAGATTCAACAGAGCGCGGCAGATCAGCACATAAGAACACATGCTCATATATATACATCCCTCTTTTACAGGGATGTTTTTTTTAGTGGTGATTTCCCCCAAACATCTACACGTAATCATGAATATTATGTACTACATTTAAGTACTCTTGAGATTCTATTTTATTTTTTGTAGTTTCGTTTTGAAATAGGAACAAAAGTGTTCCTAACTCTCCCCTATTTCCCCTCTCCTTATGATATCAATTAGCTCAAATGCAGTGCATGGCTATACTGTACATTGCTACGCGATTTTAAAAGCAAGAGTGATTGAAAATTATTCCGAAAAAAAATGGCATCAAAAACGTGCATTTCAAGTAAAGTCAAAAGTGTAACCATATTCAAGTAAAGTGCTCTTCTTGGAAGAAAAAATGAAATGAGCAATCCATTTGAAGCATCAAGCGACTCTTTTTAAAAGGAAGTTCTAACAATTGTTGTTTCGAAAAAATAATTAAACTAAAAAAAAACTATCTATGAATATTTTATACTTAAATCCGATCTCTTATGCGGGCTATAACCAAGCCTTTGCCAACTCTTTAAAAAACTACAAATATGGAACCACTCACCTAGATGTAGCTTCTTTACAAGTAACTAAAGATTTACCGGAAACATTGAATGAGCTAGGTTACAGAGTATACGAAAGCCTCATTATCAACCCAACAACTCAAGTAGCACGACTAGGAAGTCTAGCAACAGTTCCAAAAAGATATGATGCCATGGTTATTGGATGTTTTTATGATCCAGCGCTCATTGAATCTCGGACCATTTCGGGCAATATGCATGTCATAGGCCCCTGTCAAGCCTCTTGTCAAATAGCCGCTAACCTTGGGAATACATTTTCAATTATTATCGGCATGGATTATTGGGAAGATCAAATGAGAAATACGGTTTATGACTATGGTTATAAAGAGCAATTAATTTCTTTTGAAAATATTAACATCCCTGCAAGTCAGTTACCTGTTAACCCGAATAAAACATTAAATGCCATTGTTCAAGCAGCCTCAAATGCGGTTCAGAAAGGTGCTGAAGTCATTATTTTGGGTTGTACCTTAGAAACAGGTACCTACCTGCAAGTCGAGGAGTATTTAGAAGCTGCTCTCAAAAAAAGAATTCCTGTGATTGACCCCTCAATAGCTGCTTTAAAAGCAGCCGAACATATGGCCATGAATTCGTTTTGGAACTTGAGCAGAGTACATGGAATGGAAGCTCCTTCTGAAGAAGACTTAGCGAAATATCAAATATTTCAAACAGCCTACAAACTCGCAAATATTGTAAGTGTATAAAGCTTTATCATGACTTCATTGCAATTGCTGAAATACAATCTTAAGAAGGCCATATCTCCTAAAAAAGGAATGATTTTATGAAAATGGCACTGAAATATTTCGCAAAACAAAAAAATCCTTCTCGAATGAGAAGGATTTTATTTTGGGTGGAAGACGGGATTCGAACCCGCGACCCTCGGTACCACAAACCGATACTCTAACCAACTGAGCTACAACCACCATATTGCGGGTGCAAATATAATTTATTTTTTACTTCTCAACAACAAAAAAATTAAATTAATTTATCTAAATTTTCTACAGCAACGTAACGTTCTGAAGTAAAAGCTTCTGCATGCTCCACGCCGATCAATCTACCCAAGTCTTTTGCTCTATAAGCTATACTTTCAATAAAATTTTTGCTTGTAATTGGTGTCTCTGGCTCTTTACTCCTCGGGTCAAAGAACTGAGATCCGTATGCTTGCACTGCAGCAATCTTTGTTTCCATGAATCCTGTGACGTCAATAACAAAATCCGGTTCAATAGGCTTCCATTGTACATAATGATATACTTTTTTGGGTCTCCATTCTTTTTGAATCTCACCGTTCACTTGAGTTTCAATCTTACGTAAACCACTTAAAAAACAAGCATCTGACACTAATTTACTTCCTTTTGGATGATCGATATGACGATCATCAATGGCATTGCACAAAACAACATCAGGCTTGTATTTTCGAATCATTTCAATAATAGCCAATTGATGAACTTTATCATTTGTAAAAAAACCATCTGAAAAACGTACATTTTCTCGAACTATTACTCCTAAAATTTTTGCGGCATTTTCTGCCTCTTCATCTCTTAACTCAGCAGAACCCCGTGTACCGAGTTCTCCTCTAGTTAAATCTACAATTCCCACTTTTTTACCTAAAGAGACTTCCTTTGCTATGGTTGCTCCACATCCTAATTCAACATCGTCTGGATGTGCTCCAAATGCTAATATATCTAGCTTCATCTATGTATGTTATTCTTTGATTGTTCTTATATCCTTCAAAACATGCGTGTTATGAACACAAACAAGTTTAGTTACTCTCTGTACATGCAGCCAATTTGATTGTTTTTTCCAAGGCCTGTTCAATATCGGCAATTAAATCTTCCGTTTCTTCAATACCTACAGAAAAACGAATGAGTTCATCAGTAATTCCTTGATTGGCTCTCTCCTCTGCTCCCATCAGCGCATGCGATGCAACTGCTGGATTTAATACAGTACTCTCAACACCTGCCAAACTCATGGATGGTTTTATCAATTGTAAAGTTCGCTGAAATGCTGCAACATCAATCCCTTCATTCAACTCAAAAGACAACATCCCTCCAAAACCTTTCATTTGCTTTTTGGCAAGCTCATGATCTGGGTGAGATTCTAACCCGGGGTAATACACCTTTGCAACATGAGGATTATCGTATAAATACCTTGCCATCACCAATGCATTTTCACTTTGACAACGAACCCGTAGATTTAAGGTTTTTAAACTACGTTCTAACATCCAAACCGTAAAATCACTCAGATTACCCCCCAAATTAATGGCAGTCTTCCAAATCTGTTCCTTGTGTTCGTTTGATGCCGCAACGGCTCCTGCTAAAAGATCTGAATGTCCACCCATATATTTTGTTGCCGAGTGAATGATAATATCAATGCCAAAATCTGCAGGAGTTTGATTGATTGGCGACGCAAATGTGTTATCTATCATTGTAATGATATGATGCTCCTTGGCCAAATCAGCAATCGCTTGCATATCTGTGATCGTGAGGAGTGGGTTTGAGGGTGTTTCAATATAAAAAACCTTTGTATTGGCTTGCACGACTTCTTTAAAAGATGCTATAGATACATCTTTGGTAAAGGAATATTCAATACCAAACTTTTGCAACTCTTCTACCACGAGATTATACGTTCCACCATACAATGTTTGTTGCAATACAATATGATCTCCCTTTTTCAGGAATGCCAATATAGATGTACTTACAGCTGCCATACCAGAACCAAAAATCAGGGCATTTTCTTTTTTTTCCAATGCTGCTATCTTTTGAACCAAAGCTTCTTGATTTGGCGTGTTCATATATCTGGGATACCGCATTACATCTACCCCTTCAAAAGCATAAGAAGTTGACATATAAATTGGTGAAACGGCTCCTTTAAATTGTTCGTCTTTTACCTCACCTACATGGGTGCAAATTGTATTTATTCCTAGTTTCTCCGTGTCCATTTTGTACCTTTTAAAATCGATTCTAAATTACAAAACTAAGCAATACCTTTATCTTTTATAGACCTCTTTTTTTTTAAAAAGATCTTTGAGCAATCGTAAAAAAAGAATCACAAATGGAATATAGACTTTTACATAAATCATGAATCCAGAAAAATTAAATTCAATATCTTCGCTTTTATGATAAAAGTTGTGATTCTTGGGCAAGGAAATGTAGCTACACATTTGTGGAGTGCTTTTCATAAAGTCAAAACCGTAGCACTCTTTCAAGTAGACTCGAGAGCGCTCTCAGCGATTCCTGTATCTGATGTAACTATTATAGCCGTGACAGACGATGCGATTGAAGAGATCTCTCAGCAATTAGGTGCCAGAGAGGGATTGATTGTTCATACCTCCGGAACCGTATCAATGCAGGCAATACATCAGCAAAGAAAAGGTGTTTTTTACCCGCTACAATCTTTTACAAAAGGAAATTTTGTTGATTTCTCAACCCTTCCATTTTGTTTGGAAACTGAGCAGGAAAATGATTTTTTCACCTTGCAATCACTTGCCAAACTAGTAGGTGCACAAACATACCGCTTGAACTCTGATCAGCGTAAAAAGATGCACATTGCTGCCGTATTTGTCAATAATTTCACCAATCATATGTATGCGATTGGCAAAGACATCTGTGATGTTCACGAAATTCCATTTGAGATACTTCATCCTTTGATTGCAGAAACTGCAAAAAAAATCACCAATATCTCACCCAAAGAAGCGCAAACAGGTCCTGCTAAAAGAAATGATGAAGAAACCATTAAAACTCACTTAGAACAGTTAAATTCGCAGCAGAAAGAACTCTATTCGATAGTAACAAAAGCGATTCAAAACAAGCAATAGGCATGGAAAAAAGTTATAAAGAACATCTACCTCAAATAAACACATTAATTTTTGATGTTGATGGTGTATTGACCAATGGAATTGTGACCGTTTTCCCAAATGGGGAACTGGTGCGACACATGAATATCAAAGATGGATATGCCTTAAAAGCAGCTGTGAATGCTGGTTTAAACGTATGTATTATTTCTGGAGGAACGAATGAAGGCGTTCGAACACGTTTGAAAGGCTTGGGTATTAAAGATATTTACCTCGGTGCACATGATAAAATAAAACAGTACCATGAGCTGATAGAAAAATACAAGCTACAACCAGAAAACGTCTTGTATATGGGTGATGACATTCCTGATTACCCAGTAATGGAACTTGTTGGATTGGCGTGTTGCCCCAATGACGCAGCTCCAGAAATTCAGAAGGTTTCGAAATACATCTCCTATAAAAAAGGCGGTGAAGGTTGTGCTCGAGACATTATTGAGCAAGTATTGCGTGTGCAAGGGAAATGGGATGGAAATTTTAATGCAAAATATGATTAAATGAAAAAAACTGTGAGCATCCTCTTCTTATTTATCTCATCGTACATGTCTGCTCAATCTTTGGTCGGAACCTGGAAGTCCATTGACGAAAAGACAAATAAAGACGAATCAATCATTGAAATTTATGAAGAAAATGGGCAGTTTTATGGTAAGGTTGTTCAGATTTTAGATGCTAAAAAGCGAGATGTACGTTGTGAAAAATGTAAAGGAAAAGACAAAAACAAACCCGTTCTTGGACTCGTTATTATCAAAGGATTAACACAAGTTGGAAATGCCTGGTCTGGGGGCAGGATATTAGACCCAAAAAACGGTAAAGCGTATAAATGTGTTCTTACATTAGCTAATAAAAACACCCTCAAAATTCGCGGCTATGTTGGGTTTTCGGTATTTGGAAGAACGGCAACTTGGTACCGTGTTGGAAAGTAGCTTTAATCACTTTCTATGGCTGTGAGTTTGGCTTTTAATCCCCAACCTCCCATCTTCTCTGAAACAGCAAAAACCACCTCATTCTCTCCTTTTTTGAGTTGTATGTATACACTGTCAAAATAACCAACTGTTCCCAAATAACGATAATCTCTAGATCTAAACCTATTATGCCCTGAATACACAATTTTGTTATTCACATAAATAACAACATCATCACTAAAACCAAAACTAAGTTTTTTCATCTGCTGCTTCTTTGCATGTATCGTCGTTTTCGCAAATACGCCATTCTTTTCCTTCGTTTTCACTGCAACTTTGGCCAAATTGAGTTTGCCATCATATTCAGCTGCTGCAGCGTTCCAATTAGCATGCGTATATCCTTGATAGTTTCTTAAATTCACAACACCTTTTAGGTCTTTCTTATCAAAAACTTTTGAAACCTCCCAATCTAAAAGTACGTCCTTTTCCAACTCAGGAATTGTGAAACTACCGCCAATTAATGCAGGTTGTTCTATTTCTTGATAGGTTAAATTGGCATAATATGCACCTCCAAGCAAACTATAAAACCCTATGCCACCTGTAATTGGATCCCTCTTTAGATCATGAACATGTAGAATCGGTTGGGACATATCATTTAAAAATACATCCATCTTATTGTTTTGTATCACCAATTTAACATGCATCCATTCTTTAAAATTATAATTGTAAGACGCTGAGTACCCTTTGCCATGGTATAATTGCCAACCTGAAACACCGTTAAAAACAGGTGTATACTGCATTGCATCAGGGTTCCCAGATTGATGTGCTCTCAAATAAAATTCTTCATAATTTTTGGAATCACGATGTCTAAACTGAATCATGGCAAACTTTCTGCCTTGATTAAAACTTACATCATATGTTATAATCCCATTTTTAAATGTGGCATCTTTCAAGATTGCTGCGCCTTTTTCTAGATACAAAGACGGTTTCCCTTTGTAGGTAGTAAAGGCAAAATTTTCAGCTTTAACATCCCAAGAGTCTTCTGAAAAACTGGCATTTATTTTACCTTGAGAAAAAATAAAGTTATGGAATAATAAGAGTAAACAAATAGATTTAAGCAGAGAACGTGTCATCATCGTAAATAATTTAAATAAGCACACAATTTCTAAATATCTCTATCTAATTCTAAAAATTGAATGTTAAACAACTCTTAAAAGATTAGGAGCTAATTTTTATCTCCTAGCATAGGTACAAAAGCAAAATCACCTAGCTCGTGCTTTTCAAATTCTTTTGAAGATTTCCTTATAAACAATGTCATGATTTGTGTTTTATCACCAACAGGAATCAACAAACTACCACCAACTTTCAATTGACTCAAGAGAGGCTTAGGAACAAATGGCGCTCCGGCAGTAACTATAATTTTATCAAAAGGAGCTGCATCCGGAAAACCCTTGTACCCATCTCCAAAAATTAATTTCTTGGCTCTGTATCCTATTTTAGGCAAAAATAATGAGGTTTTTTTAAATAATTCTTGTTGTCTTTCTATAGAATACACTACTGCTTTCATTTCTAAAAGAACGGCTGTTTGATACCCAGAACCGGTACCTATTTCTAAAACTTTATCTCCGGGCTTTATGTTTAAAGTTTCAGATTGGAACGCAACTGTATAGGGTTGTGAAATTGTTTGATCAGCAGCTATAGGAAATGCCTTGTCTTGGTAGGCATGTGCTTCAAGACTAGAATCTAAAAATAGGTGACGTGGAATTTTACGTACTGCATCCAATACCTTTTTATCAGTAATTCCTTTTTTCGTTAGCACTTCAGCTAACTGATTTCTAAGTCCTTGATGTTTCAGAGTATCTTTCAATTTTAAGAAAAGTTTGGGTGTCTAAAATTACTAATAAATCCAAAAGAATAGTCATAAAAGTGTATCTTTGTTAGCGTTGCTATTTTCAGAACTTTTCTTGTCTGAAAATCAACATCTAACACAAAAAAATCATCACATATGCTCAAAGCAGGTGTTCTTGGCGCTGGTCATCTAGGAAAAATACATTTACGCTTATTACAACAATCGGAAAAATATGAACTCGTGGGGTTCTATGATCCATTTACTGAAAATGCAGAAAAAGTTGCTGCTGAATTTGGCTATCACTTATTTGATTCTGTAGAGAGTTTAATTGCTGCGGTAGACATGATTGATATTGTTACTCCAACATTATCTCACTTTGAATGTGCCAAACAAGCCATTGAAAAGGGCTGTCATATTTTCATTGAAAAACCAATTACTAAGACTGTTTTAGAAGCAGAAGCTATCAGAACCCTTGCAAGTCAAAAGCATGTAAGAGGTCAAGTTGGTCATGTAGAGCGTTTTAATCCGGCATTTACTGCGACCAAAGATATGATAGATGCACCCATGTTTATAGAAACTCACCGTTTGGCTGAATTTAATCCAAGAGGTACAGATGTACCTGTGGTCTTAGACTTGATGATTCATGACATAGACATTATTTTAAGTGTTGTAAATTCGCCTGTAAAATCGGTTCATGCAAGTGGCGTATCTGTCATCAGCGAAACACCAGATATTGCAAATGCACGTATTGCTTTTGAGAATGGATGTGTTGCCAATTTAACCGCGAGTAGAATTTCTATGAAGAATATGAGAAAATCTAGGTTCTTTCAAAAAGATGCTTATATTTCTGTAGATTTTCTAGAAAAAACTGCCGAGGTTGTAAAGATGAAGGATGTTCCTGAAAACCCCGATGAGTTTGCAATGATTTTACAAAACGCTGAGGGCGTTAAAAAACAAATATATTTTGACAATCCCGAAGTAACTGCTAATAATGCCATTTTAGATGAATTAGAATCTTTTGCAGAGGCTATTTTGACAGATACAACTCCTGTTGTTTCTTTATCACAAGGAACAGAAGCATTGCGGGTGGCGCAGCAAATAATTGATTGTTTTGACCAATAAAATACACTAAAAAAATATAGATATGAAAAATATAGCCGTCATCGGATCCGGTACTATGGGAAACGGAATTGCGCATACCTTTGCACAATTTGGTTTTCAAGTACAGTTAATTGATATTTCAGAAACCGCTTTGAAGAAAGGGATTGCTACAATTACAAAAAACCTAGATAGAATGGTTTCCAAAGAAAAAATATCTGAGGAAGCAAAAAACAACACATTGAACAACATTACAACCTACACCTCTATTAGAGAAGGGGTTCAATATGCGAGTTTGGTTGTTGAAGCTGCTACGGAAAATGTAGACTTGAAACTGAATATTTTTAAAGAATTAGACGCAGTATGTCCTGAAGACACCATATTAGCTACAAACACCTCTTCTATCTCTATTACGCAAATTGCAGCAGTCACCAAAAGACCAGCACAAGTAATTGGAATGCACTTTATGAATCCTGTCCCTATTATGAAATTGGTAGAGATTATTAGAGGGTATAATACCTCTGATGAGGTGATGCAATTTACTGTTGACTTAACAAAAAGAATTCAAAAAGTTCCAGTTGCTGTAAATGACTACCCTGGATTCGTGGCCAATCGAATTCTAATGCCAATGATTAATGAGTCTATTGAAACCTTATACAACGGCGTTGCGGGTGTTAAAGAGATTGATACCGTAATGATGTTAGGAATGGCTCATCCTATGGGACCACTGCAGCTGGCAGACTTTATTGGATTGGATGTTTGTTTGTCTATTTTAGAGGTATTGTATGATGGTTTTAAAAATCCAAAATATGCACCATGTCCATTATTAGTGAATATGGTTAGAGCGGGTAAACTTGGTGTAAAATCAGGAGAAGGTTTTTACGATTATACAGCTAGCAGAAAAGCAGAACAAGTAGCGAAGCAGTTCGCAGGTTAATGCGTAAACCTCTTCTAACAGCGTTGATTTTTGTTGGATGGACATCATCTTTATTCGGACAAAAATCAACGTTTTTATTGGGATCTCCTTCAGCTATTGGTATTGAATTTAGCCAAGGCAATGAGAAGAATTTCTTGTTCGATGACTTGGACTATTTTTACCGTTCAAATACCATAAAGCTTCAATTGTATTATCCATTTATGACCTGGAGGAAGTTTTCGTTATCACTCATCATTCAACCACAAATACAACAGGTACGACATCAGCTATACAACGAGCAATTTGTGCGGCCTAATGAAATAAATTACTTACAAAAAAGAGCTGCCTATATCCAAGCTAAAAAACTTTCTATTGCAGCTATTGAATTTAGCGTAGATGTAAAAAGACCCCTCACGAGCAAACTTGAAATTTTCACTCAAATAGGGCTGGGTTTTGCCTTCATCGATACCGCTACAGAGCGATTGGCTCGCGGTTTTACCTTTATAGAAAATTTAAATACAGGTCTTGAATATTCTCTAACAAAAAAAACTTCAATACGTTTTTTTGGTGGCGTTGGTCATGTTTCCAATTTTAACTTAAAAAAACCCAATTCAGGATATAATACATTCAATACAGGACTATCCATTCAATACTATTTGAACTAAAAAAAGGGAATTTCTTTCGAAATCCCCTTTTTTCCTTATGTCTTGACTTTGATTTATTCATCATCATCATCATCTTTCTTTGATGCTTTGTTCCATATTTTGATTTCATCTTGCGATGTAACCCCAGAAACGATTTCTACATTCACTCCGTCTGATATTCCTAATTTCACCTCTTTCTTTTCAAAATCATCACCTACCTTCACTTCTACATAAGGCGCTTCAGTATCTTTATCAAAACGCAACAACGCCTCTTTTATAGACAATACGCTATCTTTTTTTTCCAAAACAATATTCGCGTTAGCACTATAACCCGCTCTAATAAAATAATTACTATCTAAGGTTACATCTGCTTTGATTTTAAATTGTACAGCTCCCCCTTCTTCAGTACCTTTCGGTGCTATGAAATTTAACTTTGCAGGAAACTTCTTGTTCTCAATAGCTCCAAGAGAAATATCAATAGCAGTACCATTTATCAATTTACCTACCTCAGACTCGTCTACTTTCCCTTCAAAAATCATTTGGGTCATGTCTGCAATCGTAGCAATAGTCGTACCTGCATTAAAGTTATTTGACTCGATTACCTGATATCCTCTCTTAACCGGAATCTCAACAATCATACCTGAGGCAGTTGCTCTAATATTGGTATTTGCTG